>Ga0307933_1001852_pt1 | contig 15305 bp, 22 predicted proteins | sample OrgLakmetageno88_FD_201811 | JGI IMG/M metagenome (GOLD analysis project Ga0307933, IMG submission 201811) | Saline water microbial communities from Organic Lake, Antarctica - #88 | ecosystem: Environmental > Aquatic > Non-marine Saline and Alkaline > Saline | place: Antarctica: Organic Lake...
TTGATGATACGTTAGCCAATCTTTTGTCAGAGAGTGATAGCGAGGTATTTAGAGAGCAAATCGACGGGGTATTAAGTGCGTACCAAGCGGGTATAGACAAGGCCAGGGAGTTTAAAAAAGAAGTAGTAAAAGCGGCAAAAGAGACCGCCGATGACGTTGAAAAAAGCACAAAGAACATGGCCAAGTCATTAAATAACAATCTCGGCAACGCTGTCGCTGGAGCAATTGAGACATTCTCCGAGTCGCTACTTAAGGGCGGATTGACAGTAAGTTCGTTTGTTCAAAATGCAATAATCATGCTTGCGGACTTTGCTATTCAAGCTGGTAAAATATTTGTGGCAACAGGGATTGCCCAAAAGGGCCTATTTACGGCGGGCGCGGGCATATTGGCCGGCGCTGCTCTTATTGCAGCGGGAACTATAGCTAAAAGCATTTTTGGTGGAGGCGGGGCCGATGCCTCGACAAGCGGCGGTAGTGGCGGTGGCCCTCTCGCAACTCAACCCGAGTTCTCAGCACCAGATCCGGAAGAAAGAGAGGAAGCACAAACAAGAGTTAACATAACCGTTCAAGGTGACATAATGGACAGCGAAGAAACTGGTCTTAGAATCGCCACTATACTTGAGAACGCAAGTCTTAATGAGAACGTCAGAGTTCTAGGCGGTTTGGCATGAGTATTTTTACAACCCCTATTTTTTACTATGGCTACGCGGTCACTGTTAACGATATATATTTAAACTTTAACGAGGGTGTCGGCGAGATTACGGCACTTGTTCCTGCCAAGTCTTATTCATTCACTGACCTGGCCAACGCTATTGCAACTGCAATGAACAATGTAGGTGGCCAAGAATATACCGTAACAGCAAACAGAGACGAGCAAACCTATACGATCTCGGCGGCATCAAGCTTTACTCTGTTGTTTGGAACGGGGGCAAATGCGGGGCTATCGATTGCTAGCGTTATCGGCTTTAACGCCACAGATAAAGCAGGATTAACAACTTATACAAGTGACAACGCAGCGGGCTCTAGTTATGTCCCGCAATTTCCACTACAAAACTTTGTAGGCTTTGACGACTTTGAAGAGTTTGCCGAGGCGAATATCAATCAGTCGGCAAGCGGATCTGTGGAAGTTTACTCTATAGGCACCAGGCGCTTTATGGAGTTCGCAATAGGCCCTATCACTGACAATCCAATGAGCAAGGGCTCTCAGTTCATTCAAAATCCAAACGCCGTAGCGGAGCTTAGAGAGTTTATGAGATATGGAATAACCAAAGGTGATATTGAGTTCATGATTGACCGTGATACTCGTGCAAACTTCTCAACTATTATCCTTGAGAAAACACCAAGTAGCGGCAAGGGTGTAGGCTACAAACTTAAAGAGCTTTATAGCAAGGGGCTTGTTGGTTTTTTCGAGACTGGTAAGTTAACCTATAGAGAAAGGACATAGTATTGAGCACAAGTGACGGGCAGAATGCCAGCGCAGCAGTATTCAACGCTGCTTATTTATCAAGAACAACCGACTCAAGTACAGTCGGTTTACTAGCTTTAGATAACGTTACATCAGGCGGCACTATTGCGAACCCTCAACAACAGATTAACGACAACAGAGTTCTATCTACAGACAATGCAGCGGCCATTGTAGTCAATCAAGCCGATATCTTGGCGCTACAAAACAGCACAGTAGTTAACAACTACGCCGCCACTGTCGCGCCAACACTAGACAACGACACAAGCGAAGGCTACCAGGTCGGCTCACTATGGGTTGACTCCGTTGCTCAGAAAACTTATATGGCCTACGATGTAACTTTCGAGGCCGCAATATGGAAAAGCCTAGGGGCCACGATGTTAACTATTGAACAAACTTATTTTACATCAACCCTTGCTGTTGACGATGCTACTTGGGTTGAGCTTATTGCCGATACGGGCGCGGTACCGCTAAAGAGAGTTCAATCTTTCTTTACATCAGGATCGGTTGCATCAGTCGGAATCGGGGCTGCGGCATCGGAAGTAGAGCTCTATATTCTACAACCAGGCGGCAACGGGGAAGGCGGTCTTGACGTAGAGATCCCTAGTAATTCAAGAATATCTATCAAGCTCAAGACCGGGGAAGATTCAATCTCAGGCGCGAAGCTCGCTCTCAATCTTTTTAAAGAGGCATAATGAAAAAAATAATAATCGGCTTTATCATCACCCTATCTCTCCCTGTTCTCGCCGCCGTGCTATGGCCGTCGGGCGCTTACTTGGAAACCTTTCAAAACGGTTTTATCTTTGGAAGCGGTAAAGTTCTTAGCGCACTTAATAGCGTAATTACTTTTGACGACAAAAGACTAGACGACAGAAACAAAGACATCGTTTATCAAGAGGACTTCGAGGGCGCGTTTGTTGCCGCCGATTTTGCTTGTGATGCTTCACTAACAGGAGCAGACGAAACAGTTACACCGATCAAGGGGCTTAAGTCTTTTAAGATCACCGAGGGTGCTGCTACTATCGCAGACAAATGCACAGGCTTAACTTTTCCCGTTGCTTTAAAAGAGCGTGGGCAGTTAGTTGAAAAGTGCATCTGGACCACTTATGACGGCAACGACAACGAGTGGAACGCTAGAGTTTTTGATGTTACCAATTCAGCTTATCTTGATGCCGGAACTTTCGGGATTAGAGCATCAGTCAAACCACTAGAGCATTGCTTTTACTTTAATACTCAAAGCACTACAGCTTCTATCAGGTACGACTTTGAGGTTGTTGCCGTAAACAACGGGGCAATTTTAGTTGTTGATGATGTTCAATATAAAACTAATCCTCTTGCCCCTACAGATGTTTATGCTAGTTCGGATTGGGAGGAATACCCTTTAATTGTTAACGGGATGCCAAACGCAACTGGCTTTGTAGAGTCTCGTAGAGATGGCACAAACCTAAAGGTCAGAGGCCGTTATGCCTCTAGCACAGGATTAACCGCGGCCCTTTGGGGAATTGCTCTACCCACAGGACTTTCCATTGGTGGCGGCGTGCCCACTATTTACAAAACTCCAAATGGGAGAATGATTAGTGACACTGGTGCAAATATTAATATATTTTTCTTAGTGAAGGAAGGGGAGGCTGCGACACAAGTGGGCTACACTGATGGCGCGGGAGCGGTCAACTCTAACACAAGTAGGGCGGCAAACTTTATAGGCCAACCTAGCACCAACTATACTTTTGAATTTGAAGTACCAATCGCAGGCTGGTCAGATTCAGCCCAAGGTGTAGTGATAATGGGGCGCACAGATTCTAGCAGCGTGGAGAATGGTTTTGCTTTTTGGGTAACGAATAATGGAACAGCCGTCATTAGCGAAGAGTCCATCGTCGGAACTTTCGGAGTGTCTAGGTCTGCCACAGGAAGCACCTCTATAACATATCCAGGATTATCCTTAACAAAGATTCCATCTGTAAGGTGCACAAGTGATGATTTTGGGAACGTAAATGCAGAGATAAAAAATGTAACGACAACTGGTTTTGACGTAAGGACATATATTGCCAGCTCCGATGTTGACGTAGACGGAAACTACCATTGCGCAATTACGAAAATGGCACCCGACTACATTAAAGAAACCGAGAGAACGATGGTATTTCCTAATGGTCTTGATCAACCTACTTGCTACATATCCGAGCACAAATCTGCCAATGTTTCCAGTAACGTCGGGCCAGCATACGCAGTCACCAATGTTTTTACACCAAGGAGATTTAACACGACAAATGGCTCCTGCTTCTTTCTTTCCTTAACAAACGGAACAATAGGGGTTAATGGCGTAGCCAACAATATAACGCTTAAGAGAGGTTCATATAATTTTGACTGCACACTCCCCTCTTACGTGCCGAATAAACTAAAGAGCAGAATAAGAAGCGCAGGATCTAGTCTAGTGATTGGCACTTCCGCATTCTCACAAGATGCTGCAAACGGCATAGACACTTTTATAAAGGGAAATGTTGCTGCCGATACAGATGATTATGTCGTGACAATAGAGCAATGGCAATCTGACGTAGCAAGTGGTGGTGGGAACGCTTACGGCGTTAGTGTTAATGTTTTGGGAGAGGTTGAAGTTTACTCTCAATGTTCAATCACAAAGGTCAGATAATGGGATTTGGCGAGAAGATTAAGAAAGGTGGAGCTATCGTAACTTTAGTTACCATGCTTTCAGGAGGGCTCTTGGAGGCAAATTCTCGCTATACTCAAATAGTAGAAAGACTCGCTAAGGTAGAGATTAGCCAAACGAACAACGCTGAAACAATAAAGAAAGATATTAAGGAAATAAAATCAACTCTAGAATACATCAGAAGGAAGTTTGAATAAATGGCCTTAGAATTATCCATTGAGGCAGAGGCTTTTTTACAGCAGACTGGTATCGAGGGAAATATTATTCTCGACATCAAGGGCTTTCCTAATCTATACGGCGCTGTAAAGGTAACTAAGCTTGCAAAGATAGGTGAGTTTATTATCGGCGATGGCACGCTTATCGGCGGCACGATTGGTGATGTTGACTCGAAAGATTATATCTCCCTTGCCGGAACTACCAATAACCTTACTCAAAAATTAGAACAAGACAAGGGCGGTTCGTCCTCTATAACCTCTTTTAAGATTAGACTAATAGATAAGGATAACGAGATCACAAGAGATTTCTCTCCTGGTGCTGTTGTTGGGGATATTCTTGGCAATGATGCGCAAGTTTTCTGGCAAGCTCAAGGCTCCAAGCACCCCCAAGACAGTGCGCGATTATTCGTTGGCGCAATCTCAAGCGCATCATTTGGCGCGGGATATGTGGACGTTGTTGTTCAACACCCAGAGACACTAAAAAGACAAACTCTATTGCCTCAAATAACAACCGAACTAGAAGCCGCTATCAACGACTCGACTGGCCTAATTACGGTTAACTCTATTGATGGCTTTGTTAATTCGCAAGATAACCTCACCTCCTATGTGAAAATAGATGACGAGATAATTCAAGTAGGATCATTTCAAGAAGGCACTCCTGACACTCTATTCGGTTGTACCAGGGGGCAGTTTGGAACGATTGCCGAGGCCCATGATGACGCTGCTGAGGTAGAGAGTTTCTATATCCTTGAGGGCGCTTGTATTGAGCTCGCCCTAAGACTACTCCTGAGTGGTGGTGAAGAATCATTTGCCACAGAGACATGCACAGCAATCGAAGCGGTATCGGGTACGCAAGTAGTCAAGAATGCTGTTTTCTTTAACACTCCAAATATACAAGACGAATTAGGGATAGTGGTGGGCGATCAGATGGCCATCATAAGTGGAACCGATGCTGGAAACATAACGGGCTTTACCGATATTATATCATTTGGAACCACAGCACTAGGCTCTTACGTTATCATAAACAAGGACATGATCTCAGAGATTGATCTTGAGGGCGTATGTAGGTTTAAATCAAAATATAACAAGCTAAACTTTGGTTGTAACCTTAAGCCCTATCAAGTCGACGTTGCTCAATTTGAAGATTTACAGCAGACTTTTGGGACGCAATTCTTTGATTATTCCTTCCCGATTAAGGATGACTTAAACGCCAAAGAGTTTATCGATACTCAGATATTTTACCCCTCTTCGTTGTTCTCGCTGCCAAGACAAGGGCGCGTATCTGTAGGTATCTCCGCGCCGCCGTTAGTAGGGCCTAACGTTAAAACAATAAGCGCCGAGACTGTCACGAACGCGACACAAATGGCCATGACTAGATCGATCAATCAGAGTTTCTATAACTCGATTGCCTTTAAGTTTGCAGAAGACGAGGTCGAGGATAAGTTTAAGGGCGCTACAGTCTTTCAAAGCGAGGACTCTTTTAACAGAGTTAAAGTAGGAAGTAGGCCTTTAGTTATAGAGTGCGGGGGCATCAAAGATACGGCCGTAAATCGCGGTAAAATTGACATTATTTCGAGACGGTTTCTTGATCGATATCAATACGGTGCCGAGCAGGTTAAGGTGGGTGTAACATTTAAGACAGCTTTTCAGGTAGAGCCTGGAGATACTGTTATCTTGGATGGCGAGTCTCTTAAAATCTCCGATATTACGCAAGGAACTAGAGAGTTCTTTCCAAGAGTGATGGAAGTAACTAACAGATCCATCAATCTAAAAACTGGTAAAGCAAGTCTTGATCTCTCAGATACCAACCTGTCGACAAGAGCAAGATACGGCGTTTGGAGCCCAGCATCTATTATAGGAGCGGGCTCAACGACAAGTAATATTGTGCTCACTAGGTCTTTCGGAACGACAGAGTTAGAGCTTGAGCGGGACAAGTGGGCTGATTATGTCTTGCAAGACGTGACGATAAGAAGTGTTGATCATAGTGTTATATATAACACCACAATTATAGGGCTCTCACCAAGCAATCCAAATATCTTAATAGTAAATCCTCCTATAGCAAGCGCTGCAATAGAGGGGTTTATCATAGAATCACCTATTTATAATGACACAACTAAGAATGAAATGAAGTATTACAAGGCCCTTCATTGTTACTTTAATCCCCAGGTTGAGGCAACAGGCGGGACAACATCAACTATAGAGGTCGGTGCTGCTGACGTTGATAAGTTTATAACAGGCTCTCCCGTTAGGATTCATCTTGATGATTACAGCGAGGATGCCGAAACAAGTGTGACCGACGTAACAGGTACGACAATCACGTTAAATAAAACCCTATCGTTTGCCGTAACATCGAGTCACCTGATAGACTTGATAGGGTTTAAAGATAAGGGCTCTCCTTATAGGTGGTACTAATGACCGATATAGTAGATGCGAAAGCAAATATTCAAGTTGAGGACGTTCAATATAAAGCAAGCGTGAGTGAGGCCGTAGGAAACAAACTAGGCTCATCCATTAACTTTATTAACAATCGTCAGTATGATTCGCACAGCTTCAATTATAATGGGCGCTATGCTCTTGGCGTTGGCGTTGTCGGTGCCGATGGTATCTTTCCCTGTCTTTTCGATATGGAAATAACAGGCCTTACAATGTTCAATAGAATATCGGGAACGGCTGGAATCACAGAGCTAGACGTTCAATGGCTAAGTGCCTCGTTTACAAATCAAGGATCGATATTCACAACCACCCCAAAGATTGACAACACGGCCTCGAATTATTCATACTTAATCAGGGATGAGTTAAACGATACAAACCCAGAGTTACCAACGGGGGCAACAGCTCCGGTCTTTTTAAAGACTTCTTTTGATGCTGGTGACGCTCTCTTTTGTAAGATAGAAACAGCGATGAGTGACGCTGAGGATTGCTCACTTCTTATTCACTTTAGACCAAGGTAAGCTCATGAGTTCTTTTGGAGGCGAAACGCCTATAGCCACAGTAACAGTTATTTTGTCCCCAATCGCGACTTATACCGTTCCGGCCGGAAAGTATTTTATAGGCATGTATTACGGTAAATCGGCAAGCGCTTTCAACGTGAACGTAGATGGAAATATCATCTTTGAATGGACAAATGGTCGCAACGTAATCAACGAAATAATCCTCCTCTCAGGACAAGTTTTTAGCACTACACAAACAATCGGCGGCAACTCCGGATATTTAACAGGCAGACTTTACAACAACCCAGTATAAAAGGAATAAAAAATGGAAAACAAAGGCTTAAAAGAAATTAACGAACTATTCGATGCTCTTGATCTAATGGCAAAAACAGCGGGAAAAGTTTATGCGGACAAAAAAGTTGATATGTCCGATCTGCCTCTACTGATTGACGTTGCTATTAACGCAAAAACTCTTATGGATGCCTTCTCAGGACTCAACGAAGCTGTTGCAGAAGCTAAGGATCTTGATAGCGCAGAGCAACTGGTTATCGTTAAGCGTGTTTTTGATGTAGCTAAAAACTACGAAGAAAATAGAAGAGCCTAGTATTGCTCGCAATAATAAAGGCCGCCCTCATTGCAATCCCCGAAATATCAAAAGGTTTAAAGGCCATAGGGGACAACGTGAGGGCAATTCAAGATGCCCGAGACAGCCAACAACTGGCACAGATAAAGGATCGCCTAAATGTCCTTACAAAGAATCTTCACACAGCGACTGATAAAAGTGAGCTTGCTGATATCATTCGCGATCTTAACAGCTTGTAAGAAAGACTTTCCCAAGGTTGAGCTTTGCGGATATCACAAGGCGAGCGGCAAGCTTGTTTGCAATGACAAGCGAAGCAACCCAAATGATTATGAGCGTGACATTAACAACGGAGATCTTGTAACATCACCCGAATCATTTGAAAGAGCAAAGGCCTTCTGTTACGAGGTGGCCAAAGACCTGGTGAAGTGTGAACGGAAAAAGAAATAATCTACTAGACTTTCTCCACGCATACGCCGTTATGTTGATCATAACAATGACGCCTATTTGCATTTTGTTAATCATCCAATCATACTTACAGTAACGATAATTTCCTAAAACGAAACTATTGGCATTGGCCTCGCTGAACGCAAGGATGCTAAAGGCGAGGTTCTTAATGATCACCCTAAGTTTACCAGTCGATCCAACACCCAAGGGTCGTCCCCGATTCACTCAACAAGGGCGCGTCTATACTCCGAAGAGAACAAAGAGTGCTGAGGATCTTATCAAAGAGATGGCCCGACAGCAGTACCGCAACGGGCCGATAAAGGGTGCGCTTTCCGTGCTTGTAGTCTTTACAATCAAGAGACCTAAGAGCGTTAAAAGAGACTATCCAACAGTTAAGCCCGACTTAGATAACTGTCTTAAACTACTACTAGATGCGCTCAACGGCATCACCTACGATGATGATGCTCAGATAATAGAGATCAATGTCAGCAAGAAGTATGGCCAAGTGGGAAATATATTCATTGATATAAAGCCTTATTTACAAGACTAGATAAACGAAATAAAACAGTATTAACTTCCTTAAACCAAACAGCAGGGGCTATCATGGACTGGTATTGTAAAAGATGTGGCGCTTTAGAGCGAGACTTTAACGAGGTGATTCTCACCTGTAACTGTAAAAACAAAAGGCCTGTTGATGTGGATAACGCTTGTAAAGTACTTGATGCCCTTTTCGATCGTGGGATTAGCTATCTTTCTAGCAAGAGTTTACTTAGGACTGGGGGTATAAATGAAGAAAGAAACATCAGGCGAAATTGTCCAAGAAGAAACCTCTCGTAAGCTAAGTTGGGGCGATTTAGAAAAGCTGGACGCCAAGGCTAAAATGAATCTTATAAACGAAATGGAATACATACTAATCATTGACGGTGTTACTCGTGAAGTATACCGCATAGAAAAACTGGAGCTATAAATGTTTAGAAGATTTAAGAGGTGGGTTATTTCACTGTTTCACGTGGAACATGAAAGAGAAAGAGAAGTGGTTATCGCCGTAGATCCAATAATGCGCCCAAGAGTTAATGATGTGTTTACTCCTATTCAGTATGTGGAAATGTATGCTCGTCTTTGGGACACTATGTCTATTCGTCAGGAAAAGAGCTCGTCAGTCACATGGTACGTGAACAAGATAAAACAAGGGCGCGCCTTCTATATGGAGGTAGCAGAGATATCAGGAGTGCCCTGGGAGGTCATCGGCTGCTTGCATCTATTAGAGACAGGCGGGTCATTCGACAAGGTACTACACAACGGAGAATCTCTCTATAATGTTAATAAGTACGGGACGCGCCTAGTGCCTAAGCGCAGAGGGAAGAATCAAGGTTGGGACTGGCAAGATGCCGCTGCCGATGCCCTTTCGATAAAGAACGCGCCGGCGGAATGGACCATAGTAAACACTCTTCATTACTGTGAGAGGTTTAATGGATTGGGATACTTAAGGGATCAGAGAAAGCCTAATAGCCCTTATATCTGGAGTTTTTCTAATCATTACTATAAAGGCAAGTACGTTAGCGATGGCAAGTATTCGCCTACAGCTATATCTAAGCAATGCGGAGTAGCACCTATTCTCAAAGAGCTTGGGTTTGTTTTTTATGAGTAAACCAAAGGTACCATACTAGCGAGCTCTGTTTTTATTTCGGCAAAAGCTGCCTATACTATAGTCTAAGCTTTTCACCCAAGGACGGGTATGAACTTGCAAGACTATTCTAAGGTAGTAGATGCCAAAAATAGGGCCGTTGTTATTATCGGTGACTCCCATATTCCTTATGAGCATTGCGATTATCTATCATTCATTAAATCAGTAAAAAAGAAATACGCCGGCCAAAAACCCATCATGATTCACATAGGTGACGAAATAGATCATCACGCTATATCTTTTCACGACAATGATCCTGAGTTATTAAGCGCAGGTCACGAACTAGAGTTATCAATTGAGCGGCTTACTTACTGGAATGAAGAGTTTCCAAAACTTCTCTTACTTGAGTCTAATCATGGGAGCCTTGCCTTTAGAAAATGTAAGCACAATGGAATGCCAGTAAGAATGCTTAAACCTTTGCAAGAGCTATACAACACCCCTGGCTGGTCATGGTGGCATGACATACTTCTCGAAACATCGGCAGGACCAATTTACTTATGTCATGGCAAAAGCACGGGCTACGGAGCCCTAGCGAAAGAACAGGGGTGCTCCGCAATTCAAGGCCACTTTCATGGAAAACTTGAAGTAACTTGGCATCACAGAATAGGCCATAAGAGATTTAATATGTTCGTAGGTTGCGGCATTAACTGGCAATCCCTTGCCTTTGCTTACGGAAAGAATCACGTTCCAAGGCCACTCTTGGGCTGCGGAGTCATTGACAAGAATGGAATGCCTCATGTTTATCACATGCAACTAAATGAGAAAGGGCGATGGACAAAAAGAATCTAATAGCATTTCCAACGCTATCGAAACAAGATCGCCTACTAGAGAGAGCGAGAATAGTTGCCGAGAATTTTCATGATATAGAAATCGGCCTACATTTAATTGATTATCTTTTAATTAAAATGCAGAATGCCATGAGCGAAGAATCATGGGAGAATGATCAGTTTTGCGCTCGCATAAGTGAAGCTAGGAGTTTTCTTGAATATTTTACAGACAATGAGGGCGAGGATGAGTGATCAATATGCGATGGCGATACACCTAACCAATTTACTTAATCAAGGCTATGACGTTGGCTATGATCCTTTTGATGAGGATATGGGACTAGACTGGGACATTGATGAAGATGAAGATGAAGATGACAGTCTTTCCTGTCAGTCAGCCCATTTTAAATCCGAGGGCTTGGATTAACTTTTAGTTTGTTAAAAACAATCTAGCTTTTGCAATTAATTCTTTTTGCATATCTCCTAAACTGTCTTGAGTTCCTAGCCATTTACAAAAGCTTATCAACTCTTCTCGAGGAACCTCTTTTAACGGCGTCCCCTTGTGCTTTCCAAACTTAGGTCTATAGTCCTCTGGTTTATCTGAATCAGGCAGGAGAGTTACTCCCTTCCCTTTATTGGCCTGATCAGGATCTTGGCTATCACTATCATCTAAGCAAAATAACTTATTAAGAACATACTTGTTTGAATAACTTGCAGTGGCTCCACTCATTTGAGCAGGTGACATGCCAGCGCCATTAGTGATCTCTTGCGTATACATCTCGGCGGTGAGTTCTTCAGAACTTTCTGTGCATAAAATAGTTGCTGTTGATATTCTAAAAAGAGTCTCGCCAATAATACTAACCTTGTCATCTATAAGCAGCGCGCAGCCATACTTAGCAAGCAGCGGCTTGATACTATCATAAATCCCGTCAAGATCTCTATACTTGTACTTTCCAAAGGCATTAAACTTATTCTTAGGAGCTTTTAACTCTGCTTGAATAATCCCAAGCTTTTGTCTTATATTAAATGTTTCCAAGTCCTTCTCCAATGTTAAGAGTGGGCCGCCCATTGGAGTAGACAACCCACAAATTATTTCATGAAAACTCTTTTTATCTATTTATATTTACAAAGTAAATTCGAGTCTATAAATATTACACACACTGTTTAGACTTGCGAAATCTAACAAATATTCAATCCCGAAAGGGTATAAAACCGGCCCGGCTTTTCACCCCGCAAGTCTGATCACTGGGCCGGTTTTTTATAAAAAGGATGCTTATGAGCAACACTCATAAAGAGTTAACCATCATCAATCCAGAGCAATGGGACATCGATTATGATGCCAAAAGAAGGCAGTGGTATTACAAGTTAGGGTTCGATTTTTTCACTCATCCTGCCATTTATGCACTGAGTCCTTGCGCTAAACTTCTCTTTTTAGACATCATTAAGCAGTCATTAAGGGTCAAAAGTGCGCAATTAAGCTACTGTTTAGACTCAGCTAAGGGTCTAATAAGGGGTGAACTAGACCTAGTTAAGGGGTATTTAAGAGAGCTAAAAGAGAACAATATCATAGACTTAAAGACCACTGTTCGTCGACAATATATAGTAAAGAATAGAATAGAAGAGTATAGTATAGAACAGAAACCAATTTTAATTCAAAAGCACAAGGTGACTGTCTCTCAAGAATTGGCTGGTGATTTTGATAAGCTCTTTGGTCTCATCACAATTCGGACTCAAAAAAAATGGCTGGATATATATCAACCTGAATATATTCAACACTGCGCATCAGAAGCAGAGACTTGGCTTGATGATAATCCTACTCGTAAGTTTAATGGATCTTTTTTTAGTAACTGGCTCAAGAGGGGTTACGAGAAATGGTGCCAGCAAAACAATCGCTGGGCCCTTAAATCAGAAAAGTTAGTTTCAGAGATCTTTCCCAAAAACATGGAGGAACCAGAATGGCTAAAACAGCTCGATTAAGTCCTAAAGAAATAAAAGAAAATCTTAATCAGCAAGATACACAATCTCTTTTATCTTTCTGGCCTTTTTTAAAACAACAAAATGGTTGGCGGCCATCAAAGCTTCACCTGGTTATTGGGCCCAGTGGTGCGGGAAAATCAACCTATGTCAGAAGTGTGATCACCGACTTTTTGCTGTGTAATCAAGATCACAAAATGATGTTGGTCTTGTCGGAAGAAACAATTCAGGACTTTCAGACAGATATTAATAGAATTCCTTTTGCTGGCAATGAATTGGATAGAGTTTTTATTGTCAGTGAACAGGATCAAAATTTTGGCAGCTTCAAAGAGTATGGAACAGAGATTGAGAGAAAAATAGAAGAGTTAGATATCGATTTTTTAATAGTCGATAATCTTACAACTAGCGAGTTCTATGCAGAGAAGAAATCAGATCAACAGATTACAATTTGTCGCTACTGGAAAAGTTTGGCCCAAAGACTATTTGTTCCTGTGTTGTTAATTGCTCACACTGCCAAGGAAGTCACAGAGAACTATAGAAATATAATTAGCCCAGAAAACATTAGAGGCTCAAGCAATATTGTAAACATTGCAGAGTTTATCTATGTCTTGCAGCCTATGTATGTGGGGGACGAGAGGCATCTATTCATGAGAGTGTGCAAGTCTAGGGGGCAGGCTGTAAAAAATACAATCTACTCTTTGCACTGGCATGAAAAAAAGAGAGTCTATGGCAGGATAGAAATATCTAGCTTTTCAACATTTCAAGAGATATTTAAAACAAGGAACCAGTTATGAGCTACTTGCATGACTTAAAAATACAAAGCTGTCTGAGTAAAAATGTAAAAGTTCCTGCTGCCTATATTCAGGTAATGAATTTAGAGGAGAACATTCCGCAGTTAAGCGAGGCAATGAAAAGCGAGACAGCAATCTTTGGAAAATCTTTCTCAAGAAGCAAAAGGAAAAGCATGATAGCAAGAATCGCTTACGTTAAAACCATGGAGAAGCTAAAAAGAATATTACTAGAGCAAGGAACTTTTGAGAAATAACTTCTCATTCAATCACTAGGAGAAATCATGTTAAATAAATGCACATTCATCGGGCGCTTAGGACAGGATGGAGAGCTTAAAACTCTACCAAACGGCACAAGCATCTACGAAAACTCTTTGGCGGTTTCAGAGAAATGGAAAGACAAGGAAGGCAAGGCTCAAGAGAAAACCGAGTGGATCAATTTTAAAATATTCGCAAAAGGTGGTGAGATTTTTAATAAGTACACAGAGAAAGGAAATCAAGTTTACCTAGAGGGATCTTGGCAAACAAGAAGTTGGGAAAAGGATGGAAAGAAGTTTTATGCAACAGACTTGAACGTAAAAGATTTTCGCTTTCTAGATGCCAAAGGTGGAGCAGAAAAGACCACAATAGACAGCAAGTTTACCGCAGATGATATTCCATTTTAATGAGAATCATAAATAAAAAACTTTGCGAATCATACAGGGGTAAGCCCTGTTTGGTTTGTGAAAAACCAAGCGTTGGTCATCACATCAAGACAAAAGGATCTGGCGGCGATGATGCCCCCTACAACCTTATGCCGTTATGCTTCATTCATCACAGAAGAGTACACGACTTAGGCTTGACACTGTTCGCCAAAGTCTTTCCCATGATCGCAATCTATCTCATTGGTCATGGGTGGGAATACGATCATTTTTTAGACAAATGGACAAGATCAGCACAGAAGTAAATCATAAGGCATCACCAGCGTCACACAATGCCGTCTCTAATGGATTCTAATACAAAACGTGAATACTATGTCTAAAAATCATACAGCGTCCAAAATATGCACACTTTTGGCATTATTCACATGTGTGTCAATATATGCAATATATTTGGTTAGCAGAGGGGATATTTCCGGCTACTTTTATGATCCAATGTTGGACATGGGGCATAAGAGAGTCAAGATAAGAGAAATGGAAAAACAGCTTAGAACAAAATAAAGCTTTACACATTCCTAGAATAATTCTATAAGAATCTCGATTGAGCAAAATCACAAAAACTAAATTGAATGCCGAAAGGCTATAGATTGCCTCTCCTGTCACAAGTCTTGCTCGATCAACTGGCAGGAGAGGTAGTTTACGAAAAGCGGCGGGGTATTGCTAACTTTACTGTGTAGAGCGTGGTATGTGTGCCCGCCGTTTTTTGCTTAATAGAGGATTAAGTATGAAAGATAAATTGAAAGTACTTGATTTGTTTTCAGGAATAGGCGGCTTCTCATTGGGTCTTGAAAGGGCAGGCATGGAGACAGTCGCTTTTTGCGAACAAGACGAGCACTGTCAAAGAGTACTTAAAAAGCATTGGCCCAAGGTTCCAATTTTTGAAGATATTAAAAACCTTAAGGCAAAACACCTGCCAAGCGATATTTTCTTAGTAGCAGGAGGTTTCCCCTGCCAGGACGTTTCGGTGGCCGGTAATAAAAAAGGATTTAAAGATGAGTTGGGACAAAAAACTAGATCAGGACTATGGGAAGAATTTAAGAGGATTATCAAAGAAGCTGAGCCACGATATGCCATTATTGAAAATGTTGCCAATTTGCGCAA
>Ga0307933_1001858_pt1 | contig 15288 bp, 10 predicted proteins | sample OrgLakmetageno88_FD_201811 | JGI IMG/M metagenome (GOLD analysis project Ga0307933, IMG submission 201811) | Saline water microbial communities from Organic Lake, Antarctica - #88 | ecosystem: Environmental > Aquatic > Non-marine Saline and Alkaline > Saline | place: Antarctica: Organic Lake...
GGAAACAGAACAAAATGATTGCTCGTTTTTACAACTTGTCTTATTAGGTGTGGCACTGCTAAGCCAATAAACGCTATTGGTCCAGCAAATGCAGTAATTGCCCCTGCGATTAAACCTGTAGCTACAATAACCAAATTTCTGTTTTTTTGAATGGGAACTCCTAGACTTCTAGCGTAATTTTCACCTAGTAGTAAAGCGTTCATATTTTTTAAACAATACACGCTCAACAGTAAACCAAAGAAGCAAACCAAGCTCAATATGCCGACTTCATTCCAGCTCAGGTTTCCTAAGCTTCCAAATGACCAAAAAATGTATTGCTGTAGATTACTTGCTGGACTAAAATAAGCCAATATACTTACAACAGCACTTGTTAAACTTGCAAACATCAGCCCAATAATAAGTAGCGCCATGCTATCTTTAATTCGAAGTGCAGTCGCCATAACCGCCATCATGACCAAGACACTTCCCATGGAAGCAGCAAAAACAATAGCCCATTTCGAAAACAAGAAACTAGCCGTTAATCCGCTGAAGATGCTTCCTCCTAAAATCAGCAAGGCAACTCCTAGACTAGCACCACTACTCAATCCCAAAACATAAGGTCCAGCCAACGGATTTCTAAATAAAGTTTGCATTAACAATCCACAAACAGATAGTCCAGCACCTACTACAATAGCTGTAATGGTTTTAGGAAGCCTAAAATCTATAATGATGTACTCCGAACTTGAATTTTCAGAGGCGTTGCCCATTAAAATCGAAATCACTTCAGAAAACTGAATATGTACCGAGCCCAAACTCAAATTAAGCAAACTAACTAAAAGCAAGACAAGAATTAATATGAAAATATAAAACTGATTTTTCATCTTAATCGTCTAGCGGTTTAAAAAATGAATAGGTTTCTAAATCAAGCAATTCAGGATGTAAAATACCAACCAAATCCCGTAAAACTAGGTCAGGTCGGTTAGGAGCTAATTCGTAATACAAAACCCCTCCTTTTTCTCCTTTGGTCTTAGCTATAGTAAATATTTTCTTCTCTTGAAAGGCTTTAAATTCTGCATAATGTTGGCTGCTTTCTAGCATTTCTGAATAACTAGTAAATTGAGCCGGAGCAATCCAAAATTCAGCATTATTTGCTTGGTCTAAAACCGCTTCAAAAGATTTGGAGAGGCTTCCATTTTCTTTGGTATCTGCATAAAGATAGTTCGCATTTGCATCTTCTAGAAATTTGGCTTGCCAAGATTTCCCGCCAGGCAAATACCACACATCTTTGTACATTGCTCCAGCTAAAAGGCTAGGGGAGTTACTTGCTTGTTCTGCTATTGACTTTAATTCTAAGTAGTTTTTCTCAATTTCATTAAACTTGGTTTCGGCTAAATCATAAGTATCAGTTAGCATACCAAAGAATTTTATCCATTCTGCTTTTCCTAGCGGGTGCTCATCTAGCCAATCACTATTATACAACACAGGAATACCAGATTTAGCAACGGTATTCAGACTTTTATTGCTTCCTTCTACAGCAAATCCAATTACTACATCAGGTTGTAATGCCAGTAACTTTTCCGTATTTAAAGCTTCATTTTTTCCTAATTCGCTCAACTTATTTTGGGCTATTAAATTCCTTGCTTCTGGCGAAGAAACATAATCTAAACCAGGAAAGCCAACCCATTTATCCAATTGATTTAAACTGATTAAGGAAGGAATATGTGTTGTTGAAGTAAGGACAATTTTCTGAATGGGAAGCTGTACAAAAACATCATATTCCATGTCTTTTGGAATGTACTTTTGGTCTTTGGCAAGGATGTAAGTGAGTTCTTTTTCAGCTTTAGGCCAAGGTTTGGTTATCACAATTCGGCTGTACTGTTCAGCTTCAAAGAGTTTGAAGGTAGTACTGTATTTAAGTTCAACTTCTTTTTCAGCAATTGGATTTTGTGGTGCTTCTTGTTTTTGTTTGCACGAATATCCAAAACAGATTATGGCCACTAACACAATTTTGAAAAAGTTCCTCATCATATATTTTTCAACAAAAATAGAATTTATGACCCAAATCTAACTTGTTTTAAGCAATCAAATCTAAAAGTTGTAAGAATGGATTGAATTGAAGATGCTTATCGTATAATTTCAAATGAAGTATTTCAACTAAAAAAAAATGATTTCAATGAACTGAAAGCTTAAAGTATTTTTTGAGCTTCAGCTAATAAATCTTTGGCTTGACCTTTCCCTCTATTTCTATTTATTCTAGCAAAGACATAGAGTCCAATCCAAATAACTCCAATTACTCCGATTAAAGTCAACTGAAAAGCAACTGCTTTTTCAAGCGCGTAATTGGCATATGCAACTACTGCAAGACTAATTATCGCCAATGCCAAACCAAAGTGTAAAAACATAAAAAGCGTCCATAATGCTGGGTCTGGTCCAAATTTAGCATTGATTATAGTTTTACCAGATTCGTTTTGCTCCAATTCCAGATGCAAGTTCGGGGAATACATTTTTTGGTGCTTTTTAGCTATACCAAACCAAAGGTGTTGGTCTAGAACCTTAAGGCTAAACTGAGATTTAGTATTCTTTTGAATTGAATTAGCAGCATCTAAAATTTTATCAATTGTCTTTGCACTTTCCAATTGAAAGTGGACGCGCAGAGAAATACTATTCTCTAAATTTAATGTGGTGTTGGTTGTCATACATCTGTAAAATGATAAAAGTAATGAATATTTTGTTTGTAAACAGATAGAAAATGATAATGAACTAAAGCTATTTTCTTGCTTTCTATTGATTTCAAATTGAATAGCTTAAACCGCGTAAAATGTAGTATCTTTGCAAATTGTTAAAAAATGCTGTTATGGGGAATATGGTTGCCATTGTCGGGAGACCAAATGTAGGAAAATCTACTTTTTTTAATCGTTTAATTCAACGTCGTGAAGCTATTGTTGATAGTGTGAGCGGAGTGACTAGAGATAGAAATTACGGAAAAACAGACTGGAATGGAAGAGAGTTTTCTGTTATTGATACCGGTGGATACGTTCTTGGAAGCGACGATGTTTTTGAAGCTGAAATAGATAAACAAGTAGAATTAGCTATTGAAGAAGCAGATGTCATCATATTTGTAGTAGATGTAACTTCTGGAATTACGCCTTCTGACCAGGATGTGGCTAAATTGCTAAGAAAAAGCAACAAACCCGTTATTATAGCAGTAAATAAGGTAGATAGCAATAAAAATTTACTGGATGCAACTGAATTTTACAGCTTAGGTTTAGGCGAGTATTATACCATTTCTGCCATAAACGGTAGCGGAAGTGGAGACCTACTAGATGCAGTTGTAAAAGCTTTGCCAGACGCAGTAGAAGAAGAGGAAGATGACTTACCAAAATTCACTGTTGTAGGAAGACCTAATGCTGGGAAATCTTCATTCATCAACGCCTTAATCGGTGAAGATAGATACATTGTTACTGATATTGCTGGAACAACAAGAGATTCAATCGACACCAGATACAATCGTTTTGGATTCGATTTTAAATTAGTGGACACCGCTGGAATCAGAAAAAAAGGGAAAGTAAAAGAAAACCTTGAGTTTTACTCCGTAATGCGAAGTGTTCGTGCCATCGAGCATGCAGATGTTTGTATCATTATTTTTGACGCAAATCGTGGTTTTGATGGTCAGGTAGAAAACATTTTTTGGTTAGCAGAACGCAACCGAAAAGGAATTGTAATTCTAGCAAATAAATGGGACTTAGTTGAAAAAGGAACCAATACCATTAAAGATTTTGAGACTGAAATTAGACAAAGAACTTCTCCTTTTATTGATATTCCAATTGTGTTTATTTCCGTATTAAACAAACAGCGTATATACAAAGCAATTGAAACCGCAGTTGAGGTTTACAAAAACAGAAGCAAAAAAATTAAAACTCGAGTATTAAACGAAACCTTACTGCCGCTGATTGAACAAAACCCTCCACCAGCTTTAAAAGGGAAGTATGTAAAAATTAAATACATTACTCAACTTCCTACACCACAACCTCAGTTTGCCTTTTTTTGCAACTTACCACAGTACGTAAAAGATTCATATAAGCGCTTTTTGGAAAACCAATTGAGAAAGAATTTCGATTTTCATGGGGTTCCAATTTCTATTTATATGAGAAAAAAGTAGGCTTGCTATCCAATAATTTGAATAAAATACAAGCCTCTTCATTTAGAAAGGATTTGAAATTTGATATAAGCAGAATTGCATAATGCTATTGCAGTACTTCAAAAGGAGGTATGTGGTTAATCGAGCTGCTTTCTAATTTTATTTAAGATATGCTTAGTGGCACCAGCTCTTGCCTCTACATAATGTCCAGCAATCATACCGGTTTGTTTTCTAAACTGATTTTCTGTAGTTAGTTTAGTTGCAATTTCAGTAAATTCTATTTTATTTTGAACGCTAAATAAACCAGCATATCTTCTCAATTCTTCTGCCTCAGGAAATTTATCATAGTTTTTCCCTATAATAATAGGAACACCAAAAGTAGCCGGTTCTAAGATGTTATGTAAACCTGAATTTCCCATTCCTCCACCTACATAAGCTATGTCTGCGTAGGCATAAATCTTGGACAATAACCCAATGTGGTCAATAATTAAAACTTCAGCTTCAGCGACTTTTTCATTTTCAATTTGACTGTATAAAATTGTTTTTCGCTTCAACTTTTCTACTAAGCTTGCTATTTTTTGAGACTTGATTTCATGAGGAGCAATCACCATTTTTAAGTTTGGATTAGAATTGATGAAATCTATGAAAACAGCTTCATCTTCTGGCCAAGAACTTCCGAACACAAAACAAGTTTTATTTTGTTTGAATACTTCCAAAAAATCCAACTGATTATCCATTTGCAATTGTTGGCTAACCCTATCAAATCGAGTATCCCCAGAAATGCTAACATTTACTAAGCCTTCTTCCTTTAAAAGCTGTAAAGACTGATTGTTTTGAACAAAGATATGCTTGAATTGATGCAGCGCTCTTTTTATAAATTGGCCAGCATGTTTAAAATAGAATTGTTCTTTTCTGAACAGAGCAGAAACTAAATAGGTTGGAATTTCAGCCTTGGTCAAGGCATCCAAGTAATTGGGCCAAATTTCGTATTTCACGAAAATCGCTAAATTGATTGGAAGCATATTTACAAATCTATCAGCATTAGATTTGGTGTCTAATGGAAGATAAAATATGAAATCAGCCAATGCATCATTTTTTTTAACCTCGTATCCAGAAGGCGAAAAAAAGGTGACAAGAATTTTATGTTCTGGGAACTCATTTTTAAGTTGCTTCATGATGGGTACAGCTTGCTCATATTCTCCCAAAGAAGCAGTATGAATCCAAATCAAATGCATGGCTTCAATTGATGCCAGTTGTTTAAATACCGTTTTTCTTCCTTCAACAAATTGCTTTTGCTTAGGACTAATCCAGGTAGTTAGAGGAAGAATCCATTCGAAAATCTGTATCAAAGCTGAATAAATACTTTTCAAAGTGCTAAATTTTCGACTAAAATAAGTTTTTAATACAAAATGAATTGCGCTTAGGGGCTTATTTGTTAGCTTTGTTGAAAGATGTTTTAATAGTATAAAGCTAATTCCATATACATTTACTCATGAAAAAATTACAAATGGTTGACCTTAAGGGTCAATACGAAAAAATAAAAGCCCAAGTAGACAAATCTATCATCGAAGTGGTGAACTCTACCGCCTACATCAATGGTCCAGAAGTACATGCTTTTCAAAAAGAATTAGAGGATTATCTAGGCGTTAAACACGTAATTCCTTGTGCAAACGGAACAGATGCGCTTCAAATTGCAATGATGGGTTTAGGACTTCAGCCCGGAGATGAGGTCATTACCGCAGATTTTACTTTTGCTGCCACAGTTGAAGTAATTGCCCTACTTAATTTAACTCCCGTTTTGGTAGATGTTGATTCAGAAACCTACAATATAGATGTGGATGCATTGGAAAAAGCCATCACACCAAAAACCAAAGCCATCGTACCTGTACACTTGTTTGGTCATGTCGCTAATATGGATGCAGTGATGGATTTAGCAAACAAACATAATTTGTTTGTTATTGAAGATAACGCACAAGCGATAGGAGCAAGCTATACTTTTAAAAACGGTAAATCTCAAAAAGCAGGAACTATTGGAGACGTTGGAGCAACCTCCTTTTTCCCATCTAAAAATTTAGGTTGCTACGGAGATGGTGGAGCCATATTTACTAATAATGATGATTTGGCCCATACGATTCGTGGTATTGTAAATCATGGAATGTACGAACGTTATCATCATGATGTGGTTGGAGTGAATTCAAGATTGGATAGCATTCAAGCGGCAGTTTTACGAGCTAAATTACCTAATTTAGATATTTATAATGCAGCAAGACAAAGCGCAGCTCGGAAATATTCTAAGGCTTTAGAAAACTCACCTAATATTATTACACCAACAACTTTTACTCAAAAAAAATGTGAGGTGAAATGTAGTATTTGTGATACTTGTGATTGCCATGTTTTTCATCAATATACATTGCGAATAACCAACGGAAAAAGAGATGAATTGGCAAAGCACTTTCAAGAAAAAGGAATTCCACATGGTGTTTATTACCCCATTCCTTTGCATTTACAAAAAGCCTATGCAGATGAACGCTACAATGAAGCTGATTTTACTGTGACCAATCAGTTGGTGAAAGAAGTGATTTCCTTACCCATGCATACTGAATTAGATATGGAACAAATTGAATTCATTACTGCTGAAATCTTGAAAGTGGTAGATTAATCTTAGACCTATGAAAAAAAGTATTTTTTTACTAGCATTTTTATTTACCAGTTTTTGTTTTGCCCAACAAACTTTAATTCATGCAAAAAATTATATAGATGTTGAAAACGGAAAAATAATTCCTGCTTCAAGCATCGTTGTGGAAAATGGCAAAATTATTGCAATCGAAAAAGGGTTTATTGCAATAGAAGCTTACGATGAATACATCAACTTAAAAAATCATACCCTAATGCCGGGTTGGATTGATATGCATGTGCATTTAGAAAGCGAAACCAATCCCAAAAAATACTTGGAAAAATACCAAGATGATGAAGCTGATGTGGCGTATAAATCTACTGTTTTTGCTAAACGAACTTTGATGGCTGGTTTTACTACAGTGCGTGACTTAGGTGGAACAGGGGTGAACATCAATTTGCGAAATGCCGTCAATCGAGGTGATGTGGTCGGGCCAAGAATTTTTACCGCTGGTAAATCTTTAGCCACCACAGGTGGTCACGCAGACCCTACCAACGGAAGCAGCCGAAGATACATCAGCGATCCTGGACCAAAAGAAGGGGTAGTAAATGGAGTAGCAGATGCAAGGAAAGCAGTCCGTCAACGTTATAAAAATGGAGCAGATTTAATTAAAATTACAGCTACAGGTGGAGTCTTAAGCGAAGCGAAAAGCGGAGATAATCCTCAATTTACTTTAGAAGAAATAAAAGCCATTTGTGAAACAGCAGCAGATTATGGTTTTCATGTTGCAGCACATGCTCACGGAGACGAAGGTATGCAACGTGCAATTATTGGAGGTGTTAAAACCATAGAGCACGGAACAAAAATGAGCGATGAAACCATGGAATTGATGAAACAATACAATACTTATTATGTTCCTACTATTAGCGCAGGAAAGTTTGTTTCCAAAATGGGTAAAGTCGATGGATATTACCCTGAGATTGTTCGTCCTAAAGCCTTAGAAATTGGTCCAAAAATTCAATCTACTTTTGGCAGAGCATATGCTAAGGGAGTTCCCATTGCATTTGGTACCGATGCAGGTGTTTTTTATCATGGCGATAATGCCAGAGAGTTTCAATTTATGGTAGAAGCCGGAATGCCGCTGATGGAGGTGCTACAATCTGCTACGCTAACCAATGCAAAGTTGTTAAAAATCAATGATGAAATAGGTCAAATTGAAATTGATTTTATAGCAGATTTAGTGGCTATTGAAGGTGATTTTGATGAAAAAAACCTCGATGCTTTTATGAAACCAGTATTTGTTATGAAGGAAGGTAAAGTGATAAAACTTGAACTATAATTTCAGCATTGAGACAAACTATCTCAATTAGGCAAAAATTTATGGTTTAAATATATGCCACGAATACACGAATTTAAATTAGTGTATTCGTGGTTTTGTAATTTAATCTTTCTGAAAGTAAATAATGGCTTAGTTTATTTAATTCTTATTATTCTCATTGAAAGAAGAAGGAAGCAATTGCGGTATAAATCGAATAATGATGGGCAGTAAAATTCCACCGCCGGGTAAAGCAAAAATGGCTAAGGATGGAATGCTCTTAAAAATATCAAACAATTGGTCTTTGACTTTTTGTTTTTCAACATCGGTAAGGTTTCGATAAGTAGATTCTTTAAGTAAATAAAATAATTCTTTGCTTTCCATGATTTCTTGAATCAACCTTTTTTTGTTCCTTTTCAACAGAACTAATGTATTTCTTTGGGTTCTATTGTAAAAATTTTGAAGAGGATTTTTGTAATTGAAATATACAATTTTCGATTTATTGTTTTTTACAAATGATTGCAATTCTACAATAGAGGCATCAACCTCAGTTTTTTCTAAATTGATTTTTTGAGCTAAACGATATACAAATTCAGATTCAATAACTTCAATTATTTCATCACTATAAATTGCCATACAAATTAAATCTACAATGTATTTTTTTATGGAATAGCTTTTAAAAGGTTCAAATTCAATTTCATCAAAAGCAAGCATTTCATTTTGATTCTTCTTTTCATAGCGTAAAGAAGATTGCAGTAATTCCATGATGAGCTCTTCAAACTTACCTAGTTCGGTCTTTTCCTGAATGGCCAAATAGACTAAGTTAATTATATTCCCTTCTAGTTGAACTGCAAATTGCTTCAGTTTGGTAGGCTCTTCTAACCAAACCTCAAAGCAAAGTACATCTATAAATAGCATGGCATTGGTTATTAATTTGCTGAAGTTTTTTTGAAGCAAACCTCCTTTTGGTTCTACCCTGTTCTGAATAATTTTTTCTAAATCTGCAGATTTGTTTTTAGAAGAAAATAAGTGGTTGGATTTTGATTTAGAAGTAGAAGTAATTTGTGTATAAAAGTCAATTATTTGCGAAATCGCTTCACCATCATCGTATTTGGATTGATACATTTGAATTAAAGCATAAACCAAATTCAGCTTAGCTAATTCTTCTTGAGAGTAGGTTAACTCTGTTTCTATATCTGAATTTACACAACTTACATTAGTTCCATATACGAAACCAGTTTGGAGTAGATGAAAATACAATTCATGATTATTCCATTCTTTTGCTTTTCCAAAAAATAATCCAGAATGTGCTTTTAGTTTAGATATCCAGCCTTGAGATGATGGGTTCATAGTTGAAATTAAGCCATAAATATAATGGAAACTTTTAATTTGAATTAAAAAAGCTGTCCCAATTACGAGACAGCTTTTTAAAATATGTATGAATTAGAAAATTACATTTCCATTTCTTCTTTATCAGCTTCAACTAATGTAAAAGTTCGTTCAACTTTATTGAATGGACCCTCTACAAAATTTCCATCTGCATCTACTAATTCTAATGCAACTTTGTTTTCTCCCATTGGTAAACCTTCCATAACGTAAGGAACCCAGTTGTCTAACATAAATTCTTCACCATTAATGGTTGCTTTCACTTTATGTCCGTCGGCTGCCAATTCAGCATTAAGCAAAAAGAAATCTAACAATACTTTATCGGTTTCTTCAGTCCCTTTATAAGTACCTTTTGGTCTACTATAAAAAAGATGTGGAGCTTCAAAATCAACGTCTAACATTTGGTCTTCTGTTGGTTCTCCAACGCTTAACTTAGCAAGAGTGTAAGATTCTTTATTTTTGACGGATTCATGGTAAGAACGAGATAAAAATGCTAAGACCAAGTGTTCACCTTGTGGCAAATCTTTCATAAACGCATCTTCATAATGTGCAGAATATGGACCGTTATTTAAAATAAAATGTACATGCTGACCTTTAGGTGAATTTGCAAGACCGTTTTCTCCTGCATTTTCAGTTTTATCTTTCAAATTGTAATTTTCTACTTTGAAAGCGAATTCTACTTCGCCTTCCTCTACGTTAGGAGAAATGGGAGCAAGCATTGAAATTTTAGCTTCAGGGAATTGAGGAGATCCCTCTAATTCATAAACCTTAATGCTAGTTTCTTTTTCTTCTTGACTATCTTTTTCAGAAGAAATATCTTCTTTTTTAGGCGCATCACCACAAGCTATAATTGTTGATAATAAAATTAATGTAAATAATAAATTTAATTTTTTCATGTTGTGAAATTTTTGACAAAGTTACAATACGTAATCCATAATTTAGGTAATGAAACAAAATCTTAACAATTTACTGATGTGCTGTAAACTTAAATCAATAAACTAAACCACATAAATTTGAATGAAATATCCAAAGTTCAAAAACGATAAGCGCAATTTCTATAATTCTGCTTTTCTATCTATTTTGTAAGAGTATAATTTTCCAGAGCTATCCATTCCCTCAACATAAAGGGTATAATCTAAATTCGTTTTTTTAAATCTGAGTTCAAGCTTAGCATTTTCATTATTGATCAAAACTTGTGGTGTCCAACTAATTGTTCCATACTTTTTAAAAAATAAATTATCATAGCTTTGGTATATAGGATTGTAAAATTCTTTTGAGCTTTCATAACCTCTATCTACTTCAATCTCTGTAAACATTTCATTAGATTTATCATTTAAAAATGATGATTTTCTGGACTCTAAGTAAATAGCCCCATCTGCACCAAATAAACCTTGACCAAAACCATTTTTATTTATAATAATAGACTCAAATTGACTTATACTAGTGTTTGACAAAAAGTCATAGTTAGCCAACAATGCGCCATCAAGATATACAGCGACACCACCACCACTTCCAATAGAACTTTGTCTCATGGGGGTAATGCTAAGTTCTCCTGGTCGCTCTAATACACGGAATCCTCTTTTTGTAAGAAACAAGGCTAATGTTCTAGTATGTAAAATTTCTTTGTCATCTATTTTATAATAAGTTTCGCCAACCCTGGTTCTTGGTTTTTCTTCTTCCTTTTTTTTCGCTCCTATTATTACAACCTCGTTTAGTACTTCAGTATCAATGAACGCCTCAGACATATAATTAAGCTTAACAAATTCTGCTCCAAGATTACTTTGTTGTAAAGGTAAATTATCTTTTAAAAGAGTATCAATTACAAAATCTTGCATTTCAAAAGAAAGTCTAGGAGCTTTGTAATTTTTTGAACTATTTACATAAGAAAATTTAAATTTTTCTCCTACAACAGGATACATATTTGGGAATTCAACCAAGGTAGTTTTTCTGTCAATTTCAATTGCTTTAGCTTTGTTGAATACGCTTCCATGAAAGAGTAAAAATTCATCTGTCGACTTTGGTTTTTCATCCAAAAGCAACTTATACCTCATGCCATTTTTGCGCTTTGCCTCAGCGATTTTAGGCTCTTTAGCTATCTCTTTCCAAGCATACTTACTCCAACCTTGTGTAATTAAAAGCAAATCTAAATCATATGTTTTTTGAGTTGAATTACCTTCAAAATAATAGGCCTCATTTTCTATGTTTCCTTTTAAGTGGCTAGCAAGCCTGAATTGAGAAATAATATTAAAACTTTTTGTATAAGACACATTTTCAGTGGGCAGGATAGATACACTTAGCATTTTTTGTTCTCCTACAAAAGGGAAAATAAGCTCCAGACTAATACTATCATTTATTTTTTTAGTAGACTCTATAATATTGCCTTCAAATTCTATAACATCACCTGTTTTTTCAAAATATAGCCGTTCTAAAATAGGCACTCCATCCTTGAAAATACGGATGGTATTCATGCCCTTAAATAGCTCTTCCTTAGTCACTGCAAGTTGTGTTTTAGGCTCATCGAAATTAAAATCAATTTTTTTTCCTTTCTGCAATTGGTTAATTACCATAGAATAATCAGAACTATCGTTTGTATAGTTTTTCTCAAGCTGAAAATACAATACATTAGGAACGAGGGCATTCAGTTGAATTGTAGCTCCCTCTTGATCTATGTTTTCTATGTTTTGACTCAATTGAATTCCTTTGTCTGTAAGAATTTTGATTTTATAAATTGAATTGCTTTTTGGATTTAATTTAAATTTCGCGTGTCCAAATAGATTGCTTTTTAATTCATTGATGGGTTTATCATTTTCTAATATCTGTGCAGTAAAAGACTCCCCTAGACCTTTCTTGTTTATAAGTTTTAAGCCAAAAGATGAATCTAATCCATATACCGCATGACCTCCTTCTGGTAATATCTGTAAATTCAACCGATCTGATGCGTAATCAATTTCATCTTTTAAGGCTAAATCTACAATATTAAAATCTTGCACATGACTTTCAATCCCCTGTTTTTTCATTAAATCTGTGTGTGCTTGAAGATAATATTTGCCACCAGTAAATGTAGAATCAATCTTAAAATCACCTGTAAAAACACCATTGGTAACAATGTATTTTTTTGTTGAAACAAGTTCTTTTTGGTCGTTATATAAATTCACTTCTGCGCTTATTGCTTCTAAGCTCGGTGCATTTTGAGATACGTTGAATACATAAGCTTTAAACCATAAATTTTCACCTTCAACGTATTTATTTTTGTTGGTATGTACGTAAATATTTTCTACGTCATTTTCAAAATATTTTTCTAATTGGTTCAGTTGGTCTTGAGCGGATAGACTAAATATGCTAAATGCAACAAAAAGTGAAGTGATTAATTTTTTCATTATATGATGTGTTTTTTAATTTACTTCAAAAACAGTACCAAAAATCAAAAACCTCTTCAAAAAATTTAAGAAAGGTTTTTGATTCATTTTAGTTTTACATAACAATAACGTAAGCACTCTCTATCACAATTCGTAATCCATTATTTAGGTAATAAAAAAAAATTTTAACAATTTACTGAAGCTTGGTTTTTATTTCAATTGGGCTATTTAGGGTTCTGTGAACAGGACATTTGTTAGCTATTTCTAGTAATTTTTGCTGTTGTTTTTCATCTAATTCTCCTTTCAAAACAATTTCCCTAGTAAAAGTATCTGTTTTTTTGCTTTTTTCATCTTCACAGCCTTGCGCATCTTTTGCATGAATTTTTTCATAATTGGTATGAACTTCTACACTTGCTAAAGGCCAATCTTTCCGTTTAGCATACATCTGAAGCGTCATCGCTGTGCAAGCAGCTAGTCCAGATGATACTAATTCATAAGGGTTTGGACCAGTGTTACTACCGCCAAAATCTTCTGGTTCATCTGCTTTAAAATGATGATCGCCAGCTTTTATGTCGGTTTGGAAATCATCATTTTGGTCTAAATGAGCAACTACTTGATGATCCGTTTTAATTTTTAATTCCTCTTCTTCCGTATCTAAATATCGGCTAGACCAACTTGCAATTAAATGCCCAACATATTTTGAATCGCTTTCATTTGTAAGTAAATGGTCTGCCCCGTCTAAGCTTACAAAACTCTTAGGGTGTTTAGCTGCCTTGTATAATTTTTCTGCATTTTGAATACTTACAATTTTATCTTGTGGGGAATGGAGTATCAATAAAGATGCTTCTAGATATTCGAGTGCATTATTTTTGCTGAATTTTTCAATATCAATTAAAAATGAGCTTTTTATTTTGAAATTTCTACCACCAATATTCACTTCTGCTTCTCCATCTTCTTTAATCTGCTCGATGTTATTTTTCAATAATTTTTTCACATGTTTTGGATCATGTGGACTTCCAATTGAAACTACTGCTTTGCAAGATTGAACTTCTAAAGCGGCATAAATGCAAGCCGTACCACCAAGAGAGTGACCTACTAATAAACTTGGTGCTATATGGTTTTGCTTTAAATATGCTACTGCTGCTAAAACATCTTGAATATTATGACTAAAATTTGTATCGGCAAACTCACCTTCGCTTTCTCCCAGTCCGGTAAAATCAAAGCTAAAGACGCCAAAACCTTTATCGGTTAAAGATTGGCTGATGTGTTTTATGTTTTTGAAATTTTTGTTGCAGGTAAAACAGTGTGCAAAAATAGCGAAGGAATGCGGTTTCCTTGTAGTTGGTAGGTATAAAAAAGCTTTTAAGGTTTCATCTTTCTTATTTTTGAAGCTTATTTTCTGTTTGTACATAGGTTGTTTATTTTGATAAATTTAAGGTTATGCTTAGTACAAAAAAAGCCTTTTCATGATTTTATGAAAAGGTTTTAGGTAGTACTTATTTTACTTCTTATTGGATTTTATTTTTTTTACATGTAAATTATCTAGCTAAAAACCTTGTATTGCCCTGAAGTTTAGATAATTTTAGAATTTCACATAAGTTAATAAGCACATCAAGATTGTATTCTTCATTATCTTTGGGGAAAAAGCAGATTTGTTTTGAAAATCTATTTAGCTATACTTAAGATGAATCTATTGCGCTTTCCTTTTAATCTGATAGCTGTGTAATTTTCCATTGCTATCAACACCCTCAACAAAAATGGTATAATCTAAATTTGTATTTTTAATTCGGAGTTCCAAAGTATGATTGTTCTCATCAAGTAAGATTTGAGGACTCCAACTTATAGTGCCGTAGTTTTTAAAAAATAAATTATCGTAGGATACATATGCTGGGTTGTAAAACTTTTTAGTAGTTCTATAGCCATTTTTGGCTTCAAGCTCAGTAAACATATCGCTCGACTTATTTCCAAAGAATGAGGAAGAGCGAGATTCTAAATAGATAGCACCATTTGCACCAAAAAAGCCTTTACCAAATCCATATTTGTTAATGGTGATGGATTCAAATTGGCTTAATTGCGCACCTGCTAGGAAATCGAGACTATGTAATAATGCACCATCAAGATAAAAAGCAACCCCAGCACCTGCATTAATGGAGACTGGCCTTAAGGGAGCAACGATTAGACTACCATTCCCATCTTCCAGTGCACGAATTCCTCGTTTGGAAAGAAAAACAGCTAAAGTTCTTGAGTTTTGCACATCTTTTTCACCTATAGCATAATATTTTTCATAAGGTTTAATTGTTTTTGGCACTTCTTTTTTAGGTTTTTTTTGCGTTGCAATTAAAATTTCATCCAATACATCTGTATTTATAAAAGCTTCGGATACATTGTTTAGTTTAACTGATTCAGCGACAAGGCTTGATTGTTTTAAAGGTATATTTTTATCGTTTAGAATAGTGTCAATTGTAAAATCTTCTATTTCTAATGTAAGATTTGGCGCTTT
>Ga0307933_1001861_pt1 | contig 15282 bp, 14 predicted proteins | sample OrgLakmetageno88_FD_201811 | JGI IMG/M metagenome (GOLD analysis project Ga0307933, IMG submission 201811) | Saline water microbial communities from Organic Lake, Antarctica - #88 | ecosystem: Environmental > Aquatic > Non-marine Saline and Alkaline > Saline | place: Antarctica: Organic Lake...
TTGATAGAAAAAACCACGGCTTGATTCAACTCCTGATATACTGTTACTATGAAGTTAAGTATGTTAAGCCAGCCTACCCGGTAGCTACCCCTTTGGGGCATCTACCGGGGCTGGTCAAAGGAGCTTTGCTCCCTTGAATCCCACAACCCACTTCGTGGGTCCCGAGCCGGATAAACCGGCTTAAAGATGACGCGACAAGTCGCGCATTTACCCGCTACGCGGATTGGGCAGTAGGAAAAAGAGTGGTCGGATGAAACGTGACAAATGGGTGCATGTGAAAGTTTCGGAGTCTGAAAAAGGCTCCTGGCATCGTATGGCTGAATTATCCGGCCTGACTCTTGCCGACTTGATTCGTCAGCACATGAGTGCTGCCAAATTGGTCTATCGAGAACCAGTTAAGAAGCGACGTGTGAAGCGTGTCGATCCTGCCCTTATTCGAGAATTGTCGAAAATCGGTAACAACCTGAATCAGGTCTCGCGCTGGGCAAACACCTATAAATCCGACGCTGAGGCGATGGCTGTAATTCGTGCTTTGTTAGCTGTTGAGCGTCAGCTCGCAGATATTCCTACCCAACCTGGAAGACGTGACCAGGAGGAAGATCCGGATGCACATTAAATTCTTTGATAAAGGCACTGGTGGTGGGCGCGGTCCAACCGAATATTTAACCAGTGAGTACGTGCGCCAGAGCGATTCAAGAGGCCGACCTTTACGCGATGACCGGGGAAATGTCGTTTTTCGTCGTCGTGATCCTGCACCTGAAGTGCTGCGGGGTAGTCCTGAAGCCACTCGGAGACTGATAGACAGCATCGACAATCGGCACAAGTACACGTCCGGCGTTGTCGCTTTTCACGTTGATGATGCTCCTACTGAAAAGCAGCAGCGGGAGATGATGGACGATTTCGAAGGTTTGGCTTTTTCTGGCCTTGAGCCAGATCAGTACGACATTTTGTGGGTTCGCCATACCCACGAAGGAAACACCGAGCTGCATATGGTGGTTCCGAGAGTGGAACTATCGACTGGAAAAGCGTTGAACGTGGCTCCGCCTGGTCATTCGAAATATTACGACGCCCTACGGGATTCCTGGAATTACGAAAATTCTTGGGCGCGTCCCGATGATCCTGTTCGATCTCGCCTAGTGAATACACCACCGACTTATGACAAGCCGATTCTGCAAAGCCAAGCAAAAGCCCGTGAGGAAATCACGGAATGGCTTAGAAACCGGGTTGCTGACGGTTTAGTAAATGATAGATCCGGGGTTGTTGCCAGTCTTGAAGAGCTGGGCGAAGTCACTCGCCAGGGGAAAGATTATGTGTCGGTTAAACCAACGGGGTTTAACAAGGCAGTTAGATTAAAAGGTGCAATATATGCAGAAGAATTCGATGGAAGCGCTCTCAGAAACCTTGTCGCAGAAGCGTCAACAGGACCTGGAGAAAGTAGAACAACTGAGCTTGAGTCAGCTCAAAAAGCTCGTGCAGAGCTTACGGGATGGATTGAGCGACGAACTGACTATCACAAAGAGAGATACCAGCGCTCAGATCAAACAAGTGGTGGACCTGATCGAGAGCCTGGAAACGCAGGTGTCGCAGTCGAGCGCGACAACCAGGAAGAAGCTCAAAAACGACCTAACGGAAATAGAGAAGGCATCCAGCAGGAACAAAACCGCAGCACTGAACAGCCTGAAATGGGGCCTGCTGAAGTACAGCCTGCCAGCCTTGATGATCTTAGTAACCATCTTAGGCGGGAGTTGGGCAGCGATGCATTTAATGTCGCAGGAGCTTATGGAGACAAAGCAGGAGATCCGTTCAGCCCAGCAAACTTTAAAGAAGCTTCCCGCAGCAGTTCAGTACTTAGAGCAGTCGGGCGATCAATATCTTTTGCTGGAGACCGAACCAGATCTTTACCAGGCGAAATCTGGGAGCTGGGTAATCAAATTAAACAAACCCTGAGGGCAGGCTATGACAGAGTTAGAGCAGAGATTAATGGATATGTTGAGGCTGTCACAGCAGGAATCACAAGAGCGCGAGCAGCGTTTGATGACGCAGGTGAACAGCTTGCAGGAGCAAGTCGCTACCTCAGCACAGCAAGTGATGAGGTTGGCAGGGCAGCAGAAAATTCTGATAGAGCGTTACGAAGAAGTAGCGGATCTTTTGAAAGAGGAATTGGAGCGGTGAGGCAGCATAGGGGCGATGAGCTGGAACGTTTTAAACGTGAGATCAGCTTGCCGGAATACGCAGCGAGTGAGGGTTATGACTTGATCAGTAACGAATCCAGTCGCAACAGCTTCGTGATGCAGCGCGAAAGCGATAACGACAAGATTATTGTTGCCACTGGTCAGGACGGCCACGGTATCTATTTTTCAGTTCGTGACAACGCCGACAACGGTTCAATTATTGATTTTTTACAGCGCCGAAAAGGTTTGAATCTTGGCCAGGTCCGAAAGGAGCTTAGGCCCTGGATCGGCCAGTCAGCTCCGATCAATCACAAGATCAAGAAACCAGTGCCAAGCACAGCCGACCGGCAGAAAGTGTTGCAAGTTATTGGCCGCAGCCAGCCAGCCGGAACGCATGAATACCTGGTCAACCGTGGCATCCATTCCGAAACCCTTGCTGATCTCCGTTTCTCTGGTGTTATTCGCCGCGACCAGCGCGGTAACGCCCTGTTTTTGCATTATGACAGTGAGGGCCTGAGTGGCTATGAAATCAAGAATTACGAAGGTTTTACCGGCTTCGCGTCCGGTGGAAAGAAGTCGATTTGGTACTCAACGAACACTGGCAAGTCTGATCGACTGGTAATCACTGAAACCGCGATTGATGCTTTGAGCCATGCCGAGGCCGTAGGCACACCTAAAGACGCTTATGTGAGCTTTGCAGGCAGTATGAGCCCTGATCAGTTGGATATTCTGAAAGCAGTTTTGAGCAATGCTCACGAAGCCGGGCAAACGCTGGTGATCGCGGTGGATAACGATAAATCCGGATCTTATTTTGAAGCACAGCTTAGAGATCTGGCACCCGAAGGCATGACTATCGTGCGTGACGCTCCGAAGCTCGGTAATGACTGGAATGACACCCTGGAAGGTTATATCGAAAATCCAAGAAAATGGGCGGCTGAATGTCGTGATCGAGATATACAGTGGCCGAGGCATGGCGGTAGTGTCGGTGGTGGGACTGAGATAACACTAGGGCCAGCGCCAAAATAATAGATTTCAAAAAATAAAATAGGGCTTCGGTCCTTTTTTTTGTATTTGGGGTTGTATTATGTTGTATGTAATACTATAATACATACATACATTACATACAAAAGGATTACACTTATGGCCATTACAACGGAATCGATCCACGAAGCTGCTAACAAAATTGCTGATCGCGGCGAAAAGCCTACGAATGCTGTGGTTCGTGAAGAACTTGGCGGCGGATCTTTCACCACCATTTCAGCAGCTATGAAGCTTTGGAAAGACAAGCGTTCAGAAGAACACGAACTTGCTGAAGTCCAGGTTCCTGAGGCGATCACTGGCCGTTTCGATCAACTCCAGGGCGCGATCTGGAGTGCCGCCATCAATGAAGCTGAGCGCCGCCTGTCAGCAGAACGGGAAGCCTTAAAGGTCGCTCGTGAAGAGTCTGAATCTGAACTGGCCGAGGCTCTGGAAGCGGTTGAACTGTTGGAGTCCGAGCAAGAAGAGCTGAAAAAACAAGCTTCAGAATCATCTGAAGAACTGAAAAAGGTGCAAGAGGAACTGGCTGACTACAAAGATCGGTTGATGAATCTTCGGTCAGATACATTGGAGGCACTCTCGAAAAAGACCGCAGAAATTGAGTCTCTAAAAGCGACTATTGACGAGCTGCGTAAGTTCTTGGAGAAGTCCGAGAAGCGCTCAGAATCTCTTGAATCCAAGCAGGAGAAGCTGCAAAAATATCATCAGGAAGAAACTGAAACGCTCCGCAAGGATCACAAAACTGAGATCAAAACGATTCAGTCTGAGCATCGTGAAGCCCTTGCTACCGAGGCCAACCGAATCGATTCCCTGGAAAGTCAAAATAAAGACCTGTTCGCATCTAATGAGCGTGCTCAGTCTGCATTAGAAGCCGTTCAGACCGAAATCGAGCAGCACCGATCAGCTACGGCCAAGATGCGCGAGAATCTGGAATTGGCCCAACAGGAAGCCGCTGAACTACGTGGTGAAGTAAAGGTCCTCAATAGCCAAAATAAGAAAGGTGATGTCTGAACGCCTTTCTGTCTAATTGTTGGATTTACGACGGTTGCAATCGCGGCAGAGCATTTGGCCATTATTCAGCTCTGTCCGTCCTCCTTCTGACCATGGAGTGATGTGATCGCCCTGCATCTGACTAATTTCAAAATGCTCGTTGCATGCAGGACAGATGCCTTTATGGCGCTCATAGAGAGTTCGCTTGTCTTTATCCGTGAAGGTCCGGAGATTTAAGTATTTGTCGTTTCCTGTGAGCAGGTATTCGTAGATTCCCCTCTTCTTTGTCACTTCGTCATCGGCCATCAGTAGAGCCACCTGTTCCTCTAAAGTCGCAGGATCGAGGTTGTCATTCTGATGAGTGTTGTAGAGAATCCCCCAGGGGAGGCCCTTCATTTCCCTGCGGTACTTCGGGAAAGTGGCCCCTGCCCAGCTTATGACGCCTTGAAAGTAGAGCCATAGCGGATTGGCGTTCTTGTCGTGTTGGTGCTTTGCCATGTAGTCCTTGATGTTGCCCTCATTGATCCATGAGATGGCGGTTTCGAGATAGTCTTGGCGGATGGGTGAGCCGGTCATGAATTTCTCAGCAAGCTGCCAGGCAGCGCACTGAGTCTTAGAGAAATAACGCTTGGCGTCAGCCGTCCATGAACCCGCATAAACTGCATTTCGTAATTCCTGGTCTGTAAGCTTTTCACCCGCAATATTGATTGTGCGGAACCAGTCTAGCCTCTCGCTATCCGAGCCCTCGCATTTGTACACGGTTAGCTTGTAATCAAGGATGGCGTCCTTCTCGTCCTGCTGAAGGTTGTGGAAGTAACGGTTCTTGTAAGAAAAGACACCATCCACATACTGGCAGAGGGAAATGGTGCGCTGCTGGCCATCGATAATCTCGAAGCCCTCTAGCGTGGCAGCCCAGTACATCGTATTAAGTGGAAATTCTCTTGTGACGGTATCGATCACCGCCTCGCGTTGCTTGTCATTGTAAACAAACTCTCGCTGGTAAGGTGGCCGGATGTTTAATTGACCGCCAAAGCCTACAACGCCTGCTTCTTGGTCGTCTTGGTAGCCTTCTACCAGCTCCCTGATAGTGACGTTCTCCAGATAGATTTCCATTAAAGCTCCAGGTTTACAGGGTTTCGATTTCGAATTAAAAGTCTCGCATACATTCGCTTATCACCAATATAAGCACGATCAATTTTTCCTCGCCAATCTGGATTAACAATCTCTGGAAGCGCTCCCATTTTCACTTCGTAGTCAGCCCCTACAATTTCAAACTGACTAGGATTATATTTTGTAAGAAAAGTAATAGGAACCCCCATTACTCCCGAAAAGTCTCCAGGAATATTTTGAGTTCTTGAAACCTCTATAGCTTTGTAATTTTCATAAACAGGGTAAGCTAATTCATTACCGTGATAGCGGTTGACTAGCACCATTTCCTCATGGCGTTTATTGTGATCAAGGTTGGTATACCAAACAACACCAGATACTCGAATCATGCCTTCTTTGTGGTCTGTATCAGAGGCAGTGTCTTCATATTGAGGTGCGATGAAGTGGGCCATGTTTCTTTTGAAACCGTAGCCCAGCCACATCCTGTTTTCCTTAATAAGGGGAAAAATCCCTTTGTAGGTGATCGCATTTTGATGACCAATAATAATGAACTTTTTATCAAAACTGGTGAGCTGCACCACATATTCACTGAATAGAGAGAATGGCGGATTGGTGACAACAACGTCCGCTTCATTGAGGATATCAATGCACTCCTGGCTGCGGAAGTCACCGTCACCCTTGAGTGTCGTAACACCAATGTCGTCTGGATTTGGCAGGCTGTTTGGAGCGCCACCTGTGTATTCCAATTTGATGGCCTGCTCTGAATCGTTCTGACTGAACAGGTCCATCCGCTGACTCTTATAGCAGGTGGTAATAAGCTTTTTTAGACCAAAAAACTCAAAGTTCTTGGTGAAATACTCAAAGAAGGCGCTGATATAGGGATCGTCACAGTTGCAATAGACTACCTTGCCTTTAAATTGACTACGGTAGTGCCGCAACTCTCTCTCAATATCGGAGATTTGCGTGTAGAACTCGTCCTTTTTGCTGCGCTTCGCGTTGTGTAAGCCACGATTTTCGTTTGCCATCTATGTTAGCCACTTTTTTATTTCTGTTGCTCGCATTGAGCCTCCTAGAATCAGGCAGTCAATTAAAGACCGTCATTATCAAAGGCGGTACTTTTCGGCTCTTTCGATTCTGCTTCATTTAGCCATTTCTCAAGTGCCTCGATGACAATAGAGCCATTAGATCGGCTATGGGTAACAGCTGCAAATTTCAGCCGGTCACGCAACTCCTTAGGCACTCTGGCATTGAGCATGACCAGGCTATCACTTGGTTTCGTCTTATGTTCGCTAGCTCGATCTTCTGCGCCTTTCACAAAATCATCACTGAGATCATAATTTGGTTTTGTCATAGTCTTACTCCGGTTTTTCCTTTCGGAGCAATGCTTTCAAAACACGCTCCATCTCATCGATGGCTTTTTGGTCAGTTTCGTCATCAAAAACTGTCCCACCTTGAAATTGCGTATCGTCGTAACTTACCCTCTCAACGATTGGATACTCACACACCCCCAAACCCAGCGACTCAACAGCCCCTTTCGCGCCTTCAATCCTCGTCCAGAAATTAGGCAACGAACGAGTCATATTGAAAACCACCCGAGCAAGTAGCTGACTCCTCCCTTCGAACTCTCGCTTTCCATTAGCCTGCTCCACAAGAGTAGAAACGTGCTTCAGTGTCTCGAGGTCTCTTCGTGCCACCTTAGAGGGTATGATTAACCTATGGGCGATCATCATGCCGCTCCGCAAAGCTACGGAATCAGCACCACCACAATCAACAACGATATGCCCATATGACGCCGCCAGGTCTTTTATCCCTGGCCTTATGTCGCCTGTCATTTTGGTTGTTTCGACCTTCGGTGCATCCGGTTTATAGTTGCTCCGAGCTTTCGCCCAGGCCCAAGATGTTCCTTGAGGATCTGCATCAACCAATATCGTTGGCTTGCCTGTAATAGAAAGCCTTACGGCTACGTGTGCAGCTATCGTACTTTTGCCCACACCTCCCTTCTCACTACCGACCAAAACGATCATGATTACCCCTTTAATAATTCTTTAAAACAATAATACTTGATTTAATGCTTTAATGATATCAAAATAGCATGTAAGAATTAAAGGGAGTTTTATGTCTGTCAATATACTCGATGCGTTTACTCAAGAGCCGCCCGAACTCGATTTCATTTGGCCTGGTTTTTTGACCGGCACCGTGGGTGCCCTAGTTGCCCCTGGAGCCACAGGGAAAAGCTATTGGGCATTAGAAGCCGCGATGGCCGTGGCTTGCACTGTGGCCGGTGGAGACATTGTTAAACTTAATCCCTTAAAAACTGGCCCAGTGGTTTATTTTGCAGGTGAAGATCCGGAACCGGCTTTGATTAAGCGCTTGCACGCCATTGGTGGCCATCTTAATGAATCCGCACGGCAATCTATCAGTGAAAACTTGATCCTTGAGCCGATCATGGGCAAAAGGCTTAATGTCATGGATCAACGGCATTTAGACCGACTCATTGAGTATTGCTCAGGCGCACGACTGATCGTGCTGGATACACTCTCGCGCATTCATCAGCTCGACGAAAATTCAAACGGTGACATGGCGCGACTCGTTGGCATGCTAGAGCACGTTGCAGCTCGCACAGGGGCTTCAGTCCTCTACCTGCACCACGTCAGCAAAGGAAGCGCGAAAGACGGACAGGGCGATCAGCAGCAGGCCGCTCGTGGTGCGTCTGCTTTGATAGATAATGCTCGCTGGTGTGGCTTTGTTGCAAAAATGACTGAGCAGGAATCCGAAAAGCTATCGGATCGACCAGGTGATAAAGCTCCGATTGGTAATGATCGGCGTGGCTTTTACGTTCGCTTCGGAGTCTCTAAGCAAAACTACGATGCAACTCCGCTCGACCAATGGTACGAACGCAGAGAGGGCGGCGTACTGGCCCCTGTCGAGCTTGTAGAAGCGAAAAGCCGTCGAGCTGGGGGAAAGACTAAGGGTGAGTTCAATGACTGATAAAGCCCTTTCAAAAAGGCGTAATAGCTCGATTACTCATGCGAAGCATGATCCAGCTACTGCACTGGCCTCTCTTTTCAGACCTAAAACCCCAGGACCTCGCCCTGGCGGCCTCAAAATAGATGCTGAATTTGATGGGATGGAAATCAGCTTTTTAGTTTGGAGAGCCCTCGATACTCGCGATCAGTCGGTATTACTTGCAGCGATTGGCATGGCCGGGATGGACAACCAAGAACTGCATGCAGATGTGACTGGTGATCGCGGACAACAACTCTGGCTCGATCTCGACCCGCAAGAACATGCAGTTTTTGACCGAGCTGTGGTTTTAACCACATCTCGTTACTCTCTCATTCAGGCCGCTGGCCTCGATGATAAGGGTCAAAATTACGGCATGCTTGAGGACTGCTTAGAACGCCTATCGATGGTTGGATCACGGGCGAAGAAACAGGGTTATGAATGGTCGATGAATTTGCTTTCTTGGGCATCTGCGCCAGATGGAAAAATAAATATTGCACTTAATGGGCGATTCGCCAAAGCACTCGGTGGTCAGTATGTCCACGTTTCACTCGATGAACGCCGTAGGCTCCACGCTGAATCTGCACAGTTGGCCCATGCCTGGCTCTCTGCTTGGTGCAAGCCAGGCAATACCCAAAGCATGTCACTAGATAAGTTGGCCGAAAAGGTCTGGGGAACCCCTAGCAAAAACCCCTCAACGACACGTAGTCGACGGGATCGCATAAACAAAGGACTCTCAGAGATCACCGAACTACACGGCTGGAACATCAAAGTAGAAGGCCGAGGCCAGAAAGCCAAAGCTACTGTTCGAAGATCCCGGATTATTAACCACTGAAATTATAAAAAGGGGATCGTTTATGATACGGAAAATCTCTAAGTCATTGATTTTAATAAGTCTGATTACCGACTAATCGGGGACGTTTTATAAGCAAAAAATACCCGGTTGTCATATTTTTTATCATTACCAGGCAGATAGATATCAGTAAGATGCTGAAATCTGACAGGAATCACTACCGACTAATTGGGGACGTTGTACCGACTAATTGGGGACGTTGTACCGACTAATTGGGGACGTTTCAAAAATATAAAATCGTGCTCCAGCCCTTGGTACAGGCGGGCTTCAGAGATCGCCGTAAAAACCGTACTAGTATTTACTAATAAATACTATTGGGCAGGCCCCTTGAGAGGGCCTCCCCTGGTAATGAGAGGGCTATACGCAAAGTCATACGCCTTTACGTATAGCCAAATCAAAAGCCACTTCAGAAGCACACAAAGCCCATAAACCGACCATTCTTTTTCCTACTGCCCAGTTGCCGCAGGCAACATCTTTGATAGAAAAAACCACGACTTGATCCAACTCCTGATACACTGTTACTATGAAGTTAAACATGTTAAGCCAGCCTACCCGGTAGCTACGCTACCGGGGCTGGTCAAAGGAGCTTTGCTCCCTTGAATCCCACACCCACAAGTGGGCCCTGGTCGAATAAATCGACCAAAAGATGCTGCGACAAGTCGCACATTTATCCGCTATCGCGGATGGGCAGTAGGAAAAAGAGTATTCGAATGAAGAGAGATAAATGGGTACACGTGAAAGTTTCGGAGTCAGAAAAAGATTCGTGGAGCCGGTTGGCTGAGTCATCGGGTCTCACTCTTGCTGACTTGATTCGGCAGCAGCTCGGCGCTGCCGAAATGGTCCACCGCGAGCCGGTGAAAAAGCGACGGATAAAGCGTGTTGATCCCGCTCTTATCCGTGAGCTAGCGAAAATCGGAAATAATCTGAACCAGATGTCGCGATGGGCAAACACTTACAAATCAGACGCTGAAGCGATGGCGGTTCTCCGTGCTTTGCTGTCTGTAGAGCGTCAGCTCGCAGATATCCCTACGCAGCCTGGAAGGCGCGAGAAGGAGGACTGAGATGCACATTAAATTTTTTAAGCGAGGGACTGGCGGTGGCCGTGGCCCGACTGAATACTTAACTAGCGAGCATGTGCGTCAGACGGATTCAAGGGGTCGATCCTTGAGGGATGACCAAGGTCATGTCGTTTTTTCCCGCCGCGATCCTTTGCCTGAAGTTTTGCGAGGCAATCCAGAAACGACGCGGCGACTGATCGACAACACCACCAATAAATATAAATACACATCAGGTGTGATCGCTTTTCACGCTGATGATGCCCCTACTGATGAGCAGCAAAATCAGCTCATGGACGATTTCGAACGTTTGGCTTTTGCTGGTTTAGAGTCTGATCAATACGACATTTTGTGGGTACGGCACACACATGAAGGAAACACCGAATTGCACATGGTCACTCCGAGAGTGGAGCTATCCACTGGCAAAGCTCTGAACATCGCGCCCCCTGGTCATTCGAAATTTTATGATGCGCTTCGTGATGCTTGGAATTACGAAAAGGGCTGGGCGCGTCCTGATGATCCATCCCGATCTCGCTTGGTGAATACCCCGCCGACCTACGACAAGCCTGTTTTAGAGAACCAGGCAAAGGCTCGAGAACAGATTACAGAATGGCTTACAAGCCGTGTCTTGGATCGTTTGGTTTCTGATAGAGAGGGTATTGTTGCCAGCTTGAAAGAGATTGGTGAAGTGACCCGGCAGGGGAAAGATTATGTGTCTGTTAAGCCATCGGGGTTTACCAGGGCAGTCAGACTAAAAGGTGGAATATATGCAGAAGAATTCAATGGGGACTCTCTCCGAACAATTGTCTCAGAAGCGGCAGCAGGACCAGGAACAGATCGAGAAGCTGACGCTGAGTCAGCTAAAAAAGCTCGTGAGGACCTTGCAGGATGGATTGAGCGACGAGCTGGATACCACAAAGAGCGTTACCAGCGACAAATTGAAGGAAGTTACAGCCTTGATCGAGGCGCTGGAAACGAACGCATCGAAGGCCAGCACTACGACCAGGAAGAAGCTGAAAAGCGATCTAACAGAGATCGAGAAAGCATCCAACCGGAACAGAATAGCAGCCTTAAACAGCCTGAAGTGGGGCTGGCTGAAGTACAGTCTACCGGCGCTTCTGGTCTTAGTGACTATCTTAGGCGCGAGTTGGGGAGCGATGCATTTGATGTCTCAGGAGCTTATGGAGACAAGGCAGGAGATCCTTTCGGCCCAGCAAACTTTGGAGAAGCTTCCCGCAGCAGTGCAATTCTTAGAGCAGTCGGGCGATCAATATCTATTGCTAGAGACGGAACCAGATCTTTACCAGGCGAAATCTGGGAGCTGGGTAATCAAATTAAACAAACCCTGAGGACAGGCTATGACAGAGTTAGAGCAGAGATTAGTGGATATGTTGAAGCTGTCACAGCTGGAATCACAAAAAAGCGAGCAGCGTTTGATGACGCATGTGAACAGCTTGCAGGAGCAGGTCGTTACCTCAGCACAGGAAGTGCATCGGTTGGCATCGCAGCAGAAAATTCTGATAGAGCGCTACGAAGAAGTAGCGAATCTTTTGCGAGAGGAATTGGAGCGGTGAGGCAGCATAGGGGCGATGAGCTGGAACGTTTTAAACGTGAGATTAGTTTGCCGGAATACGCAGCGAGTGAGGGTTATGACTTGATCAGTAACGAATCCAGTCGCAACAGCTTCGTGATGCAGCGCGAAAGCGATAACGACAAGATTATTGTTGCCACTGGTCAGGACGGCCACGGTATCTATTTTTCAGTTCGTGACAACGCCGACAACGGTTCAATTATTGATTTTGTGCAGCGCCGAAAAGGTTTGAATCTTGGCCAGGTCCGAAAGGAGCTGAGGCCCTGGATCGGCCAGTCAGCTCCGATCAATCACAAGATCAAGAAACCAGTGCGAAGCACAGCTGACCGGCAGAAAGTGTTGCAAGTTATTGGCCGCAGTCAGCCTGCTGGTACGCATGAATACCTGGTCAGCCGTGGCATTCATTCCGAAACCCTTGCTGATCCCCGTTTCTCTAGTGTTATTCGCCGCGATCAGCGCGGTAACGCCCTGTTCCTGCATTATGACCGTGAGGGCCTGAGTGGCTATGAAATCAAGAATTACGAAGGTTTTACTGGCTTCGCGTCCGGTGGAAAGAAGTCGATTTGGTACTCAACGAACACTGGCAAGTCTGATCGACTGATAATCACTGAAACCGCAATTGATGCTTTGAGCCATGCTGAGGCCGTAGGCACATCTAAAGACGCTTATGTGAGCTTTGCAGGCAGCATGAGCCCTGATCAGTTGGATGTTCTGAAAGCGGTTTTGAGCAATGCTCACGAAGCCGGACAAACGCTGGTGATCGCGGTGGATAACGATAAATCCGGGTGTGATTTTGAAGCACAGCTTAGAGACTTGGCACCCGAAGGCATGACTATCGAGCGTGACGCTCCGAGGCTCGGTAATGACTGGAATGACACTCTGAAAGGTTACATCGAGAACCCAAAAAAATGGGCGACTGAGTGCCGTATCAGAGGTATTGACTGGCCTCGTCATGGCGGAAGTGGGGGTGGTGGAACGAAGTTGGAACCAGGGCCTGCGCCTAGATAAGAGATAACAAAAATTATAAAAGAGGGCTTCGGCCCTTTTTTTGTATTAGTTGTTGTATTATGTTGTATTTAGTATTATACTATCTACATACATTACATACAAAAAGGATTATCACTATGGCACTTACAACTGAAACCATTCATCAAGCTGCTGATCGTATTGCTGAGCGGGGCGAAAAACCTACTCAAGCCAAAGTCCGCACCGAATTGGGCGGTGGTTCTTTCACAACTATTTCAGAAGCGATGAAGATCTGGAATGAGAAACGATCAGAAGAGCATGAGCTTGCTGAAGTGCAAGTGCCGGAAGTTATTACTGAACGCCTGGAACAGCTCCAGGGCGCAATCTGGAATGCTGCCATCAATGAAGCTGAACGCCGCTTATCCACTGAACGTGAAGCTTTGAAGGTTGCTCGTGAACAGTCTGAATCCGAACTGGCTGAAGCCCAGGAAGCGGTCGAACTTCTAGAATCTGAGCAGGAAGATCTGAAGAAACAAGTTTCTGACTCTTCTGAAGAACTTCAAAAAGTCCAAGCAGAACTGGTTAATTATAAAGACCGCCTGATGAATCTTCGGTCAGATACGTCTGAGGCACTTTCGAAAAAGACAGCAGAAATTGAGTCTCTAAAAGCAACTGTTACCGAGTTGCGCAAGTCCTTGGAGAAGTCCGAGAAGCGCTCAGAGTCGCTTGAATCCAAGCTTGAGCAGAATCAAAAGGAACACCAGGAAGAAACCAAAATGATTCGGAAGGATCACAAAAGCGAGACTGATACGATCCAAGGGAATCACCGTGAAGCCCTTGCCGCCGAAACCAAAAAAGTCGAATCCCTGGAGAGCCGGAATAATAAACTGGCAACGGCTAAAGAGCACTCAGAAGCTCGATTAGAAGCCGCTCAAACTGAAATTGAGCAGCATCGGTCAGCTACGGCCAAGATGCGCGAAAAGCTGGAATTGACCCAACAGGAAGCCGCTGAACTACGCGGTGAAGTAAAGGCACTCAATAGCCAAAAGAGAAGGAATAAAGGTGATGTCTGAACGCATTTTTGAATGCCTAGGATGCAATCTGAAATTCAGCGAATTATTCTGAAGGTTTTCGGGAAACGCCCTGTGCTGACCCGCATGCAGGGCATTGTGGGGGCTGGAGGCCAGATACCTCTGCCTATCCGATTAGCCGATCTTTAAAACAATGCTTCCTGCTTAACGGTTTTTTTGTCTGCTTTTTTTTCACAGTTGCTATTTTTAATTCGGCCGGAGGCATTAACCCAGTGCTCCTTGCTAGATTCGAACCCTATAAACTGACGATTGAGAGATAGGGCGGCTGCGGCAGTGGTTCCGCTCCCCATAAACGGATCAAGAACCACCTGCCCCTCCCTCGTACTTAACTTTATAAGATATTTAATCAAATCAATTGGCTTTTGAGCTTCATGTAATCGATCTTCACTTTTTTTAAAAGCAAATTCCAAAAGGTTTGTAGGGCTTGCATTGTTAATATTGCACTCTGCAATATTCATTGCCCCAACTTCATGATTTAATATGTTATCTGTTATTGTGCCACCAATGGTATACGGTTTCACAAACCAAGCTATCGGCTCCCAAATTGGCGCAAGATTACCAAGCCTCCAACCTTCCCACTTTTCTGCTTCTTCGGTTAAACCTCGACGCTCCATGACGATACTAACGCGTTGGGCTCTATGGTGCGCCGACCCTTTCTTCCAAGCTAATGTATCTTTTAATAGAAAACCAGAATCTTCAAATGCGTTTATAACTCTATGAATCGTCCTTCGTGCTCCGAATATAAACGCAAAAGAGCCAGGTTTCATTTTCTCATAAACCAAACTAGACCATTTACGGCACCATTCCTGATATTCCAAGCCAATATTTCTATCTGCCTGTGACCAGCCGTTAATTGGCTTCCCTCTACGTTTAAATCCTGACTTTCCATGCTGGGCAGGGGAGCTTCCAAGAAGCGCAGAATTTGTATTGCCATGAAGAACATCCCAGTCGTCTAGACTAATACCATACGGAATATCAGAGAGGAGAAGATGAACGCTTTCGTTATCTAGGCTTGGAATATAATCGACACAATCGCCAAAAGTTATCTTATTAAGGAAATCTTCACTCATTTCTTACACCATTCCAAATAGGCCATTATCGCATACTGACTGTACCGCTCTTATTTTGCTGTCTATTTTGCTAGACTTTAGAATTTCTGAGATAGCCTGTTCCTTAGACATTTTCATGAGCCTTTCGCGCTCTGACGCTAAAAAGTGCAGAGATTCTTCTCTGGATATATTAACTGATTCAGCAGAAGCTATTTTTTCTTCTCGCCACAGATCTCTAATTTTTTTGTCGAAACCAAGCATTGTTCTATTCAAACATTGCCAATAGGCTGGTGCATCTTTCGATGGATTCATAGACTCAACACTTACAAATAGTTCCTTGAGTAGTTCAATTGCTTTTGACTTAGAGA
>Ga0307933_1001864_pt1 | contig 15256 bp, 6 predicted proteins | sample OrgLakmetageno88_FD_201811 | JGI IMG/M metagenome (GOLD analysis project Ga0307933, IMG submission 201811) | Saline water microbial communities from Organic Lake, Antarctica - #88 | ecosystem: Environmental > Aquatic > Non-marine Saline and Alkaline > Saline | place: Antarctica: Organic Lake...
GATACTACAAATGCTCTTTCGATTTGAACGCTGAGGCTCAAAATGCACCGCGAGCAGCAGCGATCTTCACAGTCAAACCAACGACCGGTATTCACTTCGCGCACCAAGCAACATGTTGCCATTTTTTTTGTATGGATACCTTCGGTGCAGCCGGGTGGACTGTTGAATTAATAATGGATTCATCTCCTTGGCAACAATGCTATACGTGACATTATCAAATAACGTTTTAAAAATATCCCAACCCCACCATGAGAATTAAATTACTATTATTGATCGCTTCGACATCTGCATTGACCATCGCGCATGGCCTCACATTCACTGCCAACACGAACCTTCAAATCTACAACGGCAATGGCAACTCCGGTTTCGGAGGAGCAATTGGTGGAGCGGCGCTGGAACTCAACGATGACGGCACAAATATTTCCGGAACACTGACCAAAGGAAGCGGTGATTTCAACGACTCTCTGGTCATCTTTATCGACTCCGTCCCCGGCGGATTCTCGGACACATCCGCACTAACCGACGTTGGCGATACGGGTCGGAGGAACGCTTCATGGGGAGCGACCAACACGCTGACCTTCGAGTCCGGTTTTGAAGCCGATTACGCCATTTCCTTTGATGTCGGCGACTTTTTGGGACTTTTCCAACTGGGCACGCCGACCAATACATTCGTCACCGGCATCGGCGCTGCCGGCAGTGCGACCGACGCCACATTCTCCTTAGACTTCTCCCTAGCTGATATCGGTATCGCCGCAAATGACAGTTTCAACTTCATCGGACTTTACTGGAATCCCACGGGAGGGACTGGTGGCTTTCAGTCGGATGAAGCTTTCGGCGTGAATATTACTGGCGGTAATGTCGGCAGCAATTCGTTTGCTGTCCCCGAGCCAAGCTCCTATGCTCTCCTCTTCGGATGCACCGCCGCAGCTTTGATCGCATTGCGCCGACGACACTAACAATCCCTCGGGGGCTCAATAGCGTTGAACTGTTGAATTCAAAATAGTTTTCCAAAAAGCTAGAAATCAGAAATATTATAAATCTGTTTTAGAATACCTACTCTTAAATCAATATACGTATGAAAAAAATATCCCTACTCATTACTGCAGCATCATTGTTTGCTGCAGTTTCACTAAACGCAGCTACCGGCTTTTTTGGAAATTCATTTGTCGTAGCGAACAGCAGCACTTTCTATGAAATAACGAACAATACTGCCAACCCACAACTATCCGATGGATTCGGAAATCTAACAGAGGGCGGCACCTTTAATATTCAGGGTTTCGAACTAAATACTTTTGAAGACAATAGCTCGGAGATCACCCACATGAATATGTTCTGGACTGTGGATGGCTTCGCCACAACGAACCAAATTCAGATTTTCCCAGCACCAGCTAAATCTGGCAACAATCGTTTTTGGCAGATTACAAGCGACACTCAAAACCTATTAGACAATAATGGTGTCGGTGATTTGGCTACCGGTGATTATACTTTTAGTGCCTACTTCGAGGGATTTACTAATGCAACGGACACCCCAGGGAATATCTTCCTTAACAACGGTGGTTCAAACTATACCGCTAGCTTCACAGTCGTCCCCGAACCTGGCACCTACGCTCTCATCGCCGGAATGCTTGGCCTCGCGTTTGTATCGCTCAAGCGCCGCAGAGTTTAAGTAAACGTTACTTTTCATTCAAGAAGCCGTTGATTTTAATCAACGGCTTCTTTATGTCTAAATATCTATTTTAACGAATACGTAAAATGAAAAGGTGCACATTACTTTATGCGGTTTTCTGGTTCCATTGCACACTGTTCTTAAATGGACAAATTGAGGCAAAGCCCAAATCGATCTTGATTCATTCCACGATGCACACCGATGGTGGAATCAAACTGAAGATGTCTACTTCCACTAAGGAGCAAAAATACATCCGCGCCTCAATCCACACCCCCACAAAAACAGCCGAAGCCACACTCGTCTATAACGGTAATTTGGTAAGTATAACTAAAGAGTCCGAAAGCCATATTTCCTCTAGTATCCTCCGAGGTGAAGAAGCAGCAGCTAATTTATTCGATCTCATCGCACTGAACCCCGAATATCACTTCAGGGACCGCGAAGCCTTTGATTTCAAGTCTCTAGTCTTTAAAGGATACCGAGTAGAACTTCAAAACGTAGCGGATCCTATTGAAGGCACTGAAAGGTATCGTCCCTACCAATTAATGCTCTATGAAGTTGACGAATCCGGCGAAACTTTGATTCGCAGTATAAAATATCTAAGTTTCTTTGATGCAATAGACCCTTACCAGCAACCGAAGGAGATCGTATTCACGGATGAAAGTAATGGCGAGACGGGGCGTATTACTATCCAGAAAATTGAATATAATGTCGGCCTACCCGATTTCCTCTTCGAGATCGATGATGCGCCAAATTGAGTAGAATCACTTCACACTCCCCCCATTGATCCAGACACTCTCAATCTGCACAACCTTTGGAAATTCCTGTGCACCGTGCTCGTTCTTGTGCAGCTGTCCGACAACGAGGTCGACACCGGCACTGCCCACAACACGGTTGTTTTGGCGCATCCCTGCTAAATGGCTGATTCCATCGTGCCAGTCGAGGTGAACCAGGCCCATATCCTCGGGAATACTTATGCCCTCTTTAATCAGGGCATCGTAAAGTTCGACTTTGTTGGTAATCACCACATCGGGCTTGAGCTTGTGGATACGGGCAATGGCTTTAGCTGGGGCACCCGGATCGATCGGTAGCAGCGGGAGGCGGTCCTTGGCCGGTAAGCTGCGCGTGGCGCTGTAAAAACCCGCACTGAACTTATCCTCCAGCAGGACATCGTCTGCAGCCGGGACGACCATGATGGGGCGCTTATAGCCCAACTCCAGAACCTTACGGGCCGCGTTCCGCGACGTCAGATACTGATCGTTGGAGGCGCAATCAAGATTATCCTTAAGGTGCGTCACCCCGATGACTGAACAAGCGAAATTATACCAGAATTTGATATAACCGTCTGCGATGGTATCTGGATCCAGAGCTGCCACAAGAACGAGGCCGCGAATGCCACGGGTTTCAATGATTTGTTTCAGGCGCTCGGGGCGCATATCGGGCTGCTGGAGCCAGAATTCTTCTACGCCGTAGCCGAGTTGCTCGGCCCGTCGAAACACCCCTTCGCGCAGGCGGCGGAAGGTATGGTTCTCTTTCAGATCCTTGTTCGGCGAGCAGTTGATCAAACCGAGGTTGGCTTGAAAAGATGGTTGGCGGCCGGCTCGCAGCTGAGTCATCAGCGAATCGACCACAGGATTACGTTGGTAACCCATCTCATGCGCCACCTTCTGAATGCGTTCACGCGTCGATTCAGGGATGCGGGGATCATTACGTAGCGCCAGCGAGACAGCGGACTTACTCACGCCAGCGGCGTCGGCGATTTGCTGCATGTTGGGGCGGCTGGGGGGGGTATTAGCCATGTAGACAGTTGAATTGTGTTTCGCACGATAAGGCAAGTAAAGGCCATATTGCACAGTTGAATAGCTTTTGGAATATTGGAGGCTATTTATATACCTGAGAATAATTGGCGAATTCGCAGATTACCTTAGGAGCAGTAGTAAACTGTTGAACGGCTCCCGATGTTTCGCCTACAGCGATTTGCGCTAGCATATAGATTAGTATAAATATTATCTTAATTCTGCAGGCAGTTCACCCCCACGATGCCCTCCCCCCTTTCATTCAAAAATCTAGCCCACCGGCTTGGTCATTTCATTTTGGTTTTAGCTGCAACGCTACAACTTCAGGGAGAGGCCATGCTGCAATATTTCAACACGGATTGGGCTGAGATCACACGTAAAATGCCTGAACTGGCCGAGGCTGGATACTCCTCACTCTGGTTGCCTCCCCCCACTAAGGCCAGTGGTGGCCTCTCTGTCGGCTACGATTTGTGGGATCCCTTTGATCTGGGTAGTAAGAATCAGCGTAACACGGTACGCACGCGCTACGGCACGGAGGCCGAGCTTTTGCAATTGGTTAAGACCGCGCACCGCTTCGGCATCCGCGTCTACTTCGACAACATTATGAATCACCGGGCTTTCGATATTCCCGGGTTCAACGAAGACACTCCGATCGATATTTATCCGGGCATGGTGCCCGAAGACTTCCACCTACGCACGACCCAAGAGGGCTTTTACCGAAAGTGGGACAACACCCGCGACTGGAACAGCGCCTGGCAGGTGCAGAACCTCGGCTTGGCCGACCTGATCGACATCGCTCAGGAACCGGGCACCACTAATTTCAACTTCGGTCCAACCGAAGGCAGCACTTTCCAAAAGATCAAATTCATTCGCGATCTCGAACGCCCGGAGCAATACGCTTACGATAAAGATGGCAACTACGTCGGCTTCGGCGGTTTACTGAATATCGCGGAGTCCTTGCTGAACACCGAAGGCAACCCCGCTCCAAGCGAAGCCCAGATCAAATCCCGCGCTCAGCAATATTTGCAAGACAACGCCTCCGTCTATGAAGAATGGGTTGAAGACTATCTCAACAGAGCCGCCCGCTGGCTCATGGATCGAACCAAAGCCGACGGCCTCCGCCTCGACGCGGTCAAGCACATCCGCGCCGACTTCTTCGGTGCCACTTTTGGTGCGGGTAAGGACTTCGACGACTACGGCTACCTAGGCCAAGTGCAGCGCCAGTTCAATCTCACCCGCGGCTTCAGCGACGGGAACCACCGCGACACTGTTTTCAATACAGAAGCACCACGCGATGATGCCATGGTCTTTGGCGAGCACCTTGGCGAGCCTCCCGGCTACGGGCCCTACTTCGATTCCGGCATGCGCCTGGTCGATAATCCACTCCGGACAGAATTTAACAATAAACTGGGCAGCCCGTTCAATGGCCTGAACGGCTTCGACAGTCCGGGTGCAGGCGGCTTCTCACCTGGACTTACAGTGATGCACGCACAAAGCCACGACAGCGACTACGCCGCACGTCGCGAGCTCCAGCACGCCTTTTACTTTACGCGGGCGGGCTTGGGTCTCCTCTACACAGACGGCAACTACCAAGCCGAAACTCTAGGCGAGTCCGGTGGCGCTTTCCCCCGCCACTCCAATACCTCCTTCCTCGGCCAATGGGACGACCCACGTGTGCCTAATCTGCTTTATATTCACGAGCAGTTCGGACGCGGGGACCAGGGTGGCGTCTGGTCGGGCAGCGATGTTGTCGCCTACACACGTGAGGACTACCGAACAGGTGCAGGCAACCGCGCTGATGCCACCTCGATGATTATTCTGCTCAATGATAACTACGCAAATGGTGTGAGCCTCTCGGATCAAGGCGGCTTCAGCGCAGACGTAGGTTTTCTTCCCGGCGACTATCTCTATCAATACGCACGCGGGCCCTTTGGCAGTAATCAAGTTGGTTTCTATAAGTATGGCAGCGAACTGACTACCGAAGCCATTCCCGCTGGACAGTATTACGTCTTCTCATTTAAAAACCCCGATCCCTCGCAGCTTTGGGCAAATGGCGGCGGACGCCATATCACCATTTATGAAAATGATGAAGAGGTTGGCACGGTTGATGTGCTTCGTCGCGACGGACCAAACGGTGACGCCGACTTTCACGGCGATACCCTGCCCTTTGAGGCACGTCCCCTTATCGGTAACGCGGAAAACGACGACTATGCTTACACCGCTACCATTCCTCGTGTAACCGATGGCAGTGATCTCAGAATTGTCACTCGCGTCGATGGCTCGGCTGAAAACGTCCTCATTCGACTCGACGGCGGCATCGACCTCAACGGAACAAGACCCGCTTCGACCAACGTCGGCTTGACCAACGAAGACCCGGTCAACCGCGATAACCCACCCGCGCTTTCCTGGGATATGTTTCTCGGATACGAGCAACCTACATTCATCCGCCGCATCCAACCCGAATTATTTGCAGCACAAGTCACCGGTGCGCGCAACATCACCGGCTCGACCGGTGCCGAAACCTACACCACCAGCGGCGTTCTGAACCAGGGCTCCGGCAGCAATTTCATCGACAGCGAGACAGCCAGCTTTCTTTTCCACGACCCGACAGCACTCGTCGATGGCGAAGCATTCAACCAATGGGATGGCACCAAGATCTGGGCGAAGGCCAATTCCGTCGGCGCAGGCTTTAAGATGTTTGTCTATTATACAACTGACAGCAGCTACTCCCCCGAAGGAGCAGCCGGCAGCGGAGTCGGTCAGACTAAAGTGGTCGAGATGAGCTATCAAGCCGCTCAAAGCAGCGGGGGTATTGATTGGTGGGCGAGCGTCACCATGCCGGGCGACTTTGATCCCGCCACGAGCCGCTATAAGATTGGTATTTTCAAACAAGACGATGGCTCGACTCCCACACCAAGTTGGTTCCCCGGAAGCCCTTCCGCAGTCGATCGAAAGCTCCAGATGTTAACTCAGTTTGAAGTCGATAATTTCGATGCCACCGCAGTTGAATATTTCCCGCACTACGACTTCGCCAAAGATCCTCAAGGTAACTTCGTCACAGAAACAGGTCTCGAGGAAGGCATGCATATCATTAAAGCACGCGCTTTTCTTAAGCAGGACGGCAAAACACCGATCTACAACACCTTCAAACAGACTTTCTACTACGATACCGAACGCCCGCAGGGCGAAGTTCGATTCCCTGAAAACAACGGTGACACCGTTGGCGGATCCCGCTACGGAATCGTCATCCGAACCGACGCCACCGTCGATGAAGTCTGGTATCGTATCGAGGATTCGGATACGACTAATGACGATATCAACACCGGTGGATCCAACGGCAACGGCCAAGGCTTCGAGCCCTTCGTTGATACCAACCGCAACGGTACCCGAGACACCAGCGAAAGCTACGAAGACCTTAATGGCAACGGCACTTGGGATACCAACATTGGCATTTGGGTGCGCGCCTCCGAGCTCACACCCAGCTTAGAGATCGACCCCTCCAACCCCGCCTATCGCAGGGAATGGCGCTTCGACTATGTCAACGTGCCTTCCACCGGAACAGCCGATATCAAAGTCCGCCTGCGCGAACTCTCCTCCTCCGAGTTCAAAGACTTCGCACTCAGTGATGTCGACGGCCACTACACCACACTCACGCGCAACGTGAACACCTCAGGTCCTGACGAGCGCATGTTCATTGCCTTCCCTTCACAGGATGGTCAGATCGTCGATGAAAGCTACGTGATGAAAGTCTATTTCAGTAAATCGCTAGCTGATGGCCTAGCCGAACAGCAACTCATTAATCGTTTCCTTATTTCGATAGGCTCCAACGAAGAAGGCGACACCGGTGCTGCCCAAAGCCGCGACAACTACTCCATCGTTTACAACGAAACCAGCGACTACCACGCACTTGCTTACACCCTGCCCAATCTCTATAATGACATCCCGGACTACGACCACAAGATCACCGTCACACACGATCGCCCCTCCCCTGCGACCGACTTCGACGCCACACGCATCGTCCGTGCCCTCCCCGTCTCTACGCCGCGTGTCTTAATCGTCAATCCTCCTGAGCTCGGTTCCGATGGTCGCCCCTACGAGATCATTCTGCCCGACCTGCCGACCCCGACCGCAGACCAACGTCAGTTCACCATCCAAGTCGCCACGAATCTAGATGCGACCAACGTCAGCCTGAGCTTTGTTAACCTCCGCGGCTCCAGTATTAGCGTGCCGACCTCTTTCGACGAAGGTAACAGCAAGCTATGGAACTTCACCTGGTCAGACATTGACGAAGGCAGCTATCGATTCACCGCATCCGTGACCGCACCCGGTGGCAGCGCGACCGCCGACCGCAACACCAAAGTCATCTTCCGCGAACTGGTGGACGACGATGAGGCTGACGCCGACGATGATGACGACGGCCTGCTCGACAGCGACGAGAACACCGCCCAATTCCTGCCCAACCAGAGCGTGGACGGCGGCATCACACCCGCTCCGAAACCCAATCCCGAGCAATGGACGAATGGCGAAGTTCATGTTTATTACGCTTACGGCAAGTCGAACCCATTCTCGCCTGACACGGATGGCGACGGCCTACCCGACGGCCTTGAAGTCGGCTGGCGCAACTCATCCGGCGATCCTCCAACCGACGCGACGGCCGACACCGACGGCGACGGATTTTTCAACTTTATCGGCGACCTCGACCCGCCCTTTTACAACACTCTCGATAACTTTGGCAGCGTGCCCGACGTCGATAGCCAAAGCCTCGGCGGCGACCGCGCGCGTCAAGCTGCCGGCACCGTAACCGATCCCTCTAATCCTGACACCGACTTCGACGGTATTTCCGACGGGGTCGAAGACGCCAACCGTAATGGCTGGGTCGATGGCGACGGCGCATCCCTACCCACGACATTTAATCCTTTCGCTGGTCGCGATTGGCCCGACGGCATCATCCAACCCTCCGAAACTTGGCTCGAAACCGACCCTAACAATCCAGACACCGACGGCGACGGCGCAACCGATGGCTACGGCGAAGATCAAAACTTCGATGGAGTGATCGACGGCGACACCAACAACAACCGCCTCTACGATGCGGGCGAAGCCTGGAGCGAGACCGACCCGCTCAATGCCGACACCGACGGCGACGGACTCCCCGACGGTTGGGAGATCGATAACGGCCTCGATCCGCTCGATAACGGAGTCGATGATTTCAAGACCGCTACCGCCAACGACCCCCAGACTTACACCCACTCCACTCTAGGCGAACTCTCCCGCAACGGTGGAGGCGACGACCCCGACGAAGACGGCTTCACAAATCTGCAAGAACTCGCCAACGGCACCCGCCCTCTGGAGGACGATAACGTGCCGCCCCCTGCCGCTAATTCCATCATCATCGGCCCTGGGGAAGACGACTCCATTGGCAACGCCAGTAACTTAAACGAGTTTACCGACTGGACGATCGACGACCTCCTCGTGCTCGACGAATACGAGGGCAACGGAACCAACAACCAAGGCACCGACACTTACCGTGCCTTCGACGGCTTCGATAGCTCTCGCGACATCGTGGCCTTCTACTTCCGTGACGGTGGCGCTGATGGCAAACTCTACTTCCGCTTCGACTTCCAAGACCTGCGTGCCTTTGCCGAGGAGGGCAATCTAGACGCCTATGTCGTCATCGACACCGGCAACCCGGCCGTCGGTGAATCCGCTTTCCCCGAAGACCTCGATACCCGCACGGAGATGAAGTGGGAAGTGCTCGTCGCGATCTATCAGGCCGATAACGGAGCCGTCTATGTCGATACCAACGCAGGCGACAACACCACAGCAATCGGCGAAGACCTTTTCTCCAAGGGCGTCGTCCGCCGCACTCAAGCGAGCGCCAACGGCTTCGGCCAAGCTTATTTCAATTCGCAACTTGACGCGATGGAAGCCTCCATCAGCCGTCAAGCCCTTATCGACGCTGGCTGGAACGGCAACCCCGAGACACTCAACTTTCAGGTCTTCACCACGAGAGATAGCACCCAGAACTCGCCCATTCCCGGTGCCGGTGATATCGGTGGACGCAGCGATATCCGCGATACTGTCTACGACGACTCCATCGCCTCAGCTTATTTCAAAGACCAAAGCAGTATCGCAGGCGACAAAAGTATACTATACAGCTGGTTCAGCCGAAGCGGCTCCAACGACAGGGGCAAGCGTGCCAAGGTTGCCCTCCTCGCCCATGGCAACGAGCCGATCCGCTCGGCCAACGAAATGCACGACCGCATCAACGACGGTGCCAGCACAGGTTACTTCCGCCTTGTAGATTCTCATGAGGCATTTGGAGCACCCGTAAATTTACACATCACCCCTACGCTTGCTTCAGCTCTACAGTGGGCTGTCGTCGATCCCACGATCAACAAACCCTGGCGAGACGGCCCGAGCCTGAACAACCGTATCAGTTCCATGCTTGTTGCCGATAAAGCCATGCTCTTTGGCACCACATTTGCCGATCAGGTCATCCCCTTCGCCAGCACCGACTTCACAGCAGACAGCGTCGACCTCGCCAACGACGTATTGAGCGAAATTTACAGCGCCGCGCCGTCCAGCACCGTCTTCTGGCCAGCCGAACGCGTGGCCGACGACGGCGTGTTGAGCACGATTCAGTCCATGGGCTACACGCATACAGTGGTCGACCAGATGCGTCACTTCTTCAAATGGTTCGGCCGCACGGAGGCTCTCGGTCAAGAAGGCTATCAGATCAATCAAGTTAATGGAGTGAACCTCTTCCCCATACACGACTTCGCCAGCACCTTCCGCTTTCAGAACCACGATAGCGGGCTGAACTTTCCGCTACGCGAACTGCTCAGCCGGCGGGCACGCAGCGGGTCGCAGGATCAAGTGCTCAGCTTACTAAGCGATTTTAACGACTTCCGCACCGCCGGTAACGCCGATGCCTACGACCTGAACCTCCGCTGGCTTGCCAACCGTCCTTGGATTGAACTTGTCACGCTCGACGATGTCGCCAACGGCCAAATCGACCTCTCCCAACCCGCCGATGGATTCGGAGACAATTGGGTCACGGTTGACCGCGGCACAGGACAAAGCCTGCAGCGCACCGCGAAGGACTTCATCGATCACGCTACACAGGAAAATTACAGCAACTGGTATAATGGACAAATAGGCCGGGAAGAAGGCCTGGCCAATAAAATCTTCGAAGTCCGCGCGGGGATCGACCTACCCGAAAGCTTCGGCCAAGTCGGGATCGATGGTATCGCTCAGGACACATGGATCAACGTCGGGGCGCTGCCTCAAAATAGCGACACCGCCAGACTCGGACGTGCAACCGCGCACGCCGCGATGTTCGTCACCGCCTTCCACGAACAACAAAACAACGATCTCAGCAAGTTCTCCACCGGTGACTACATCTACCCGGACAACGATTTCAATAACCTTGCCGACTTCTCCAAGCTCGCACAGTCACAGATGCGCTTCGCCGCACTTTACAAGCACGTTGATGACTGGGCGGCATCACCACCATCAGTCGCTACCACTCTGGCACAAGACGTCGATCTCGATGGCGAAGATGAATATCTTCTCTACAATGCCAGCTCATTAGCGGTATTTGAAGCTATCGGCGGTCGCTGTGTTGCTGCCTTCTCTAGGAACAGCATGACAGGCGCGGTCTATCAAATCATCGGCACCCAGCCAGCCTATGTGGGTAGTGAAACTGAAGACGAAGGCACCGCCAATGTTAAAACGGTCAATATCGATGGCGTTGATGTTGACGTCGTTGGCGCACGCCGCACCTCCGCCTTCAAAGATTGGTTTGCCGATGGTAGCGGCGGTGGCACCACCCAATATGTGAATGAAGTTTACGGCGTCGCCCCCAGCGGCACCAACGGATGGACCTTCACCGCACCGGGCGCACAGATCGTCAAGACAGTCACCCTGGACAATACCCTGCCAGAACTTCAAGCCGACTATACCCTCAGCACTGGCGTGAATAAACTCTACGTCCGCCACGGCCTCTCTCCCAACCTTTGGAATCTGATCGCCCGCGGGCAATACGACCTCGACAACCTCAGCGTATCCGCCGGACGAATACGCCTCGCCAACCGGGGTGGCAGCGAACCCGTCGTCGCGCAGATTACCTACGACGCAAACACCGAATTCGTCGGCAGCGCAGTCGACGACCAGTCCGGCACCCTTGAATGGGATGCGCTCAACATGCGCAACCAAGCCCTCACCCAACAAGTTGAGTTCACTAATGTCGACGGTCAGAGCAGCTTCTCCATGACGCTATCACTCGAAAGTGGCATGACCGATAACGACGGTGATGATCTGCCAAACTGGTGGGAGATCGATAACAATTTAAATCCTGAAGACGGAACCGGCGGCAACGGCAAGGACGGCAACGATGATGGTGACGCCTACAGTAATTATGACGAATACGTGCTCGGCCTCGACCTCGAAGTGGCCGAGTTCAACGGACTACCACAAGGGTTGATTGCGATTATCGAAAGTGGCGAATTCACTATTACTTTCCCCGTTCTTGCGGGTCGCAGCTACCGTGTCTGGTATGTCGATGATTTGACGCAAACCTGGCAACCAGCAGGCAGAAGCTTCTCTATCACCGAGGACAACCCCGCCTATGTCTGGACCGACGACGGCTCCAACACCTCACCCAACCCCTCGACTGTCGACCGTCGCTTCTTCAGAATAGAAATTACCCGACCTTAGTTTCGCCATGAAAGCATACCTTTGTATTTCCACATTGCTTATAGCCAGTGCCAGCCTCGCGCAGGCAGTCGGCTACCTGGAAGTCCGTGCACCCGGCTACAATTTCCGTAGCGCCGAGTATTCCACCTCGCATGTATTTGTCGACGAAGTGGCGGGCACCACTGCCGACCTTGAAGTGCTCTGGACTCTCACAGAGTTCAACAATATTACCGATGTTGAAGTCTACACGAACGTGAATCGCCGCGACCTCGCGCGCATCGACAAAAACAGCGATGGCTATGCTGACGGCATACAGCCGATCGACGGGAACAGTATCACTGACTCGGCCAGCGACGTAAATCCGGCAACCGGTCATTATTTCGCGCCAATCAACATGGCGGACGGCGATAGTAATGGAATATGGGAGCTCACCATACCCGCCGCCAAGACAGGTGCCTATCGTCTGACGGCTCGCTTCAAAACATCGGACTCCATCGCAGAAAATAGCAATGATCCTAATAACTGGATTTGGTACGGTCTGCGCGATCATGCAGTGGTCGTCGCTCCAGTCGATTCGCGCGATGTCCAGCTCTATGTCATGAATGTCTTCAACGTTGAAGCCAGTGGTGACACCTTCGCCACACGCTCGACCCTCGAAGACCTGCACGATGCTCCGAATGCGGCTCACAATTTCGGAGGCGGCGGTAGCAAGTGGAATCTAGACTACCTCACAGGACTCGGCATGAATTGGCTTTGGTTTCAACCGATCCACCCCGTCGGCATAGACGGTCGTGAACCCTCCGGTGGTTACGATACCGCAACCGCACCCTACGACCCCGGCAGCCCCTACTCCGTAAAGAACTTTTTCGAAGTCAACGAACTGATGACAATCGATTACGACGGCGGCAATACACTCCAGCAAAATAGAGATGCTGCCATGGAAGCCTTTCAGGAATTTGCCACAGCAGCCGACACAAAGGGCGTTGGCATCATGCTCGACGCTCCCTTCAATCATACCGCATTCGATGTCGAATTGGGGCAAATCGGCGTCGATCTTTTTCAACGCGACGGTGAGACATGGTCACCTACAGACGAAATTCGGAATCGTGATGCACGCTTCTTCTCCTCCAGTTCGAACTATGGGAACCGCGCCTCTTCTGCGGGCGATATAGCCCCCGGCCCCGACCGCTACGATTTCGGTAAATGGCGCGACGTGAAAGATGTTTTCTTCGGGCGTTACGATGCCCTCGTCGAAGAAGACGTAGAACCCGAACGCTCGAGTTATACTGCTGAAGGAGATTGGTTCGACGATTTAGATGCCGATTGGACCACAAATGATTTCACCCAAGGCGGCCAACAGTGGAACGTCACCCGCCGGGTCTGGGATTACTTCGCAGAATACGCCGTGCATTGGCTCGAGAAGACGCGTCCTGTCGGCCAGAATCGCAACTCGACGCCATCTGACGGCGACATCGCGGCTCGCTACGCGTGGGATGACCGCGGCATCGACGGCCTACGCTGCGACTTCGGCCAAGGCCTCCCCCCACAGGCGTGGGAATACATGATCAACGTCGCCCGCAGCCATAAGTGGAACTTTGTCATGATGAGTGAATCGCTTGATGGCGGTGCCGTCACTTACCGCTCCAGTCGTCACTTCGAAATCCTTAATGAGAATATCGTGTTCCCACTAAAGTCGGCCGGAAACGCTCAAGACTTCCGTAACATCTTCGAAGGTCGCCGTAGCGCCTACGGACAAGCACTTGTGCTGGCCAACACAACATCACATGACGAAGAGAACTACGACGATCCTTGGCAAGCTCTCGTGCGCAATGCAGCAGTCGGCATGATGGACTCCGCCTCACTCATTTTCCCCGGGCAAGAGCTGGGCATATCCAGGACCTTCGGCTATCAGCAATACGAATTGAACTTCGGTAAAACTATTTCCCACTTTAAACGTTGGAACTCCATGACTCCGGCATGGAACGATAGCGACATTGGCAATGACCAGCTCTACCCCGTCTATTCCGGAATACAAACCGCTCGCAACAATAGCCCTGCACTCCGTAGCCCGAATCGTTGGTTCCTCGATGGCGATGGATCCAACAGCCAGATTTTCGCCGCCGCAAAATACGAAACCGCAAACGCTTCGCCTGCTTCATCCGACGTCGTCCTCGCATTTTCAAATGTGGATCGCAACAACGACCAAAGCGATAACTTCAGAATTCCCGTCGGGCTGGCACCATTACTTGGACTGCAGGATAGCCGCATTTACAATGCGAAGAACATTGCAGCCTATATCGCGCAGGACTCTACGCGCCGTGATCAATTACTCTGGGATAGCGGCATCTCTGGTGCCGATCTCAAGAGTGGCGGCTTTACTGTATTCATGAAAAAAGTTCCGACTACCGCAGACAATCCTGCCACGACAGAGACCAACGAGGCACTCGACGCATGGGCCAATGCGCCCTACGAGGCACAGTATCTGAAGCTCTACGATATCACTGCACCGACTACAACACCCGCCACCCCGGTCATGCCGAATAATTACAATTACGAGATTGGCACCGGCGCGACCTTCGATTGGGCGGATGTGCCTGCCGATTCCGAAGGTATTGTCCCCTATTACGAAGTGACCGTGATCATTAATAGCGGCGAACCGAACACATTCATAACCCAAGACAGCGAGTTCACTGCAATGTCGGAAGTGGGCACTCAAGTGTCCATCTCCGTCCGCGCGGTTAACCCCAACGCCACCGACAATAAAGGCCCCACTAGTTCGCAGAGCCAGGCCGTCAAACTACTTGCTGCCGACGATGACGATGACGGTGATGGCATGACCAATAGAGAGGAAGATATCGCCGGAACCAATCCTTTGAATTTGAGTTCAATTTTTAAAATTGCATCCAGCAGGATCGAGAGCGGTGGCGATTTTACCATTACCTGGACTCCGGTAAGCGGACGCACCTACTCGGTTCAAGCTTCTTTAACCCTGGCTGAAGAATCGTGGACTTCGGTTGCCTCCAATCTCACCACCGGAACCTGGACCGACACGAACCCGAGTGAAAACCGTAAATTCTATCGAGTGGTTGTGGAGTAAACA
>Ga0307933_1001865_pt1 | contig 15254 bp, 7 predicted proteins | sample OrgLakmetageno88_FD_201811 | JGI IMG/M metagenome (GOLD analysis project Ga0307933, IMG submission 201811) | Saline water microbial communities from Organic Lake, Antarctica - #88 | ecosystem: Environmental > Aquatic > Non-marine Saline and Alkaline > Saline | place: Antarctica: Organic Lake...
TGATCCCCCCGGTCACAATTTGTGCCGAACACTACTGATTAGAGTCCTAATAAAATATATTAGGTGTGTCTGTTCAGACGCGCCTGTTCAGACGGCAAGACCTCGTATCCCCGGATCGAGCTCATTAAATTGCGATCGTGGCACATCCCGGTAGGACTTTTCGAGATTGCCCGTGGTCATAACTCACCCCAAGTAATTCCCAGGTCCTGCCGTCGGACAAGCCTGACCCTTCGACAAAGTTCCTGAACAAGTCCACCGCAGCCGAATTGATCAGATCACCCCGGAAACACACGGAACCTCTAAAGCAAGCCCTTTTGAGTGAGCTCAGATCCCATTCTCGGCGCAATAAGAGGGAATCGGGATAACGGTCAATACTTCGGCATACTACACCAAACTAGATCGATAGCGGTAGTCTCAGTTTACCCTGATTCACCTCATAAGCCCCCCTGCGATTCTGCGAATACCACCTCGACGACATCGACGACCTTCCCGGCTGCCACGAAGTCCCCCAAGGCAACATCGGGCCATCGCCGGAGTCCACACCTTCGGCAACCACCTCATCTACCACCCCCATCTCCACGTCATCCATGTCCTTGCCGTCGACGCACTCTTCACCCCCGACGGCCGCTTCCACTGCATGCCCGCCGAAGATCTCGGTCCCACCATCGAACTCTTCCGCCACCGCTTCCTTCACGCCCTCCGGGACGCCACACTCATTAGCCCAAAAAAACTCGCTCACCCTGCAAACGCACAGCATCGCCCTCAACCCAAGACATCGAGCCAAGCATTCTCTTATCGGTCCAGGGAGCCTGACGCCAGTTGCCCGGTAGACGTCTCCAAACCCAACGATGACGGGCAAGAAATGAAGGTCAGTCAATTGTTGTTTTGACAATATCATAATTATCAAACGATTCGATTGTCGCATTACGCAACGGACCGCTGAACAAACGTTTTGTCAGGTCTACGAAACCTTTGCTGCTGACATGACCATTGCCGGGACTGTAGGCCCAAGCCTGATAGTTCTTTTGGCTATTACCCAGATCAATATCGAGCAGATAGCAGCGAGGGTCGTCTTTGACAACTTCTTCCTGTGCGGCAGTGATCGCGTCAATATTGGGCCAGTTGAAAATGTGCTTGCGAATAAAGATTTTTAGCTTCGGCACGCCCGTATCACGGCGGACAGCGTCAACAAAGCTCGCAAGGTTCCTTGCGTATTCTCCATGTTTTTTATCGATGCCATCCGACTCGCCCTGATCCCAATAGAGGCCTATAACACGAACTTCGGGATATTCATCAATCAATTGGGCCATCGATTTACGGTAGTAACCAAGCCAGACGGCATACCTACCATTCGTCCTTTGCGAATTCCAGTCATGATGAAGGTTGGTCCCGCCGGGGCCGTATTTGACGACGTATATGTCGTTTTCCGGGAAGCGTTTTTCCAACTCTGCAATGACCGGCAGCTCCATTCCGTGCGTGTTCCCATTCATCGTTATTGGCCTGACATTTGTCTTTGGATCCATACGCTGAAATCCCCGTTTCGGCACCCACATATAGCTGTGTGTATAATCGGCCGCATCAACCGACAAACCTACTTCCACAGCCGTCGAACCAGGAATCAAAGGACGGCGCTTGTGACGACCCAGTTTTTTATGCATCTCCGTAGATATAATCCCGCAGCCGCCTGCATTGGATTGGCCGGCAACAAGAAACACGATTGCAGGTTTGTCCGTTTGTTTATTCTTTACCTCCGGCGCTGACACTTTGGCAAAAGCCGGGACGATGCAGACAGACAAAAGCATAACCGCCGCAAATAAAACCACCCAATTCTTGATCATAAAACTTACTTTCATTTAAATAATTTATCGAATTACTATTTCCAATCAATGATTCCTGCACTGACATCCAGCACCCTGGATTTGCCAACCTTGCGAACCACCAGGGTGTTCTCACCTGCCTTAAGCGTCTTGCGGGCTCGTTCCGGAATGTGGACTGCTCCGAAATCGGCCAAGCCGGCGATTTTCTTTTTAACCAGAACCCCGTTAAGAAGTATCTCGATATCAGAGCCGCTCCACTTGATTTTCACATAGGGGTTTTGCAACTTCTCCTTGCCGAGCGCAAAATTACGTTTCATCTCAACCAGACCTTGATCGTCAGTGATCTTGATCCAGTCGTCTGCAGATGCCGCCACGACGTCGATCACTTTGCGGTTTTCATGGGCCGTGTTACGGGAGCGCAGGCCGTATTTTTCATAGGTCCAGTCTTTGTGCGTAAACAGTTCTTTCGGCAGTTTTTTGATTAAGTTCGCGCATCGCCCGAAGGGACCGATCACCACACGCCATTTAGATCGGACTCCCTGGCTAAATCGTGTCCTTGGGATGGACTCTTCGTAGCCCTCCCAGTGCAGGAAAGGGCCGAACATCTTAATAATGTATGCCGCATAGTCACCTGTCGCATGTGATTTTGCGGGATCATTATCGAAAATTGACTTCGAGTGGCCTTCAAATGCCTTGAGCAGTTCTTCGTTGCGATAGGGTGACTCCAGCATACTTTGAACCATCATTTCGGCGGTATTGCGTTTGACACTGATCTCCCCTTTTCTCATCCAATCCTGTTTCGCCAGCAGAGTGTCGGCTCGCTTCTGCCGATAAGGCAAATTTTCAGAGCCCATGAACCCAACAACCCGAAGCCTTCCCTTCATCGACTCGGAAGTTGTTGTGTAATCTTTCCACGCCCCATCGCGGGGTTGGGCATCTTTGCCCTGAAACATACCTGTATATTTGCTGATACGCAACAAGCCAAGCTCTAGACCGCGTTCAAGAACAGGGATGTATTCCATTTTGCCACTGTCGATCTGACCAACCATACGTGCCGCCAACATGGTGCCATGATTCATCCTCCCTCTGGCCATATTGCTGAAAAGCTGCTCTGAATCTCTCTTTACCGGGTCATCAGGGCTGCTCTTTACTTCCGCGCCACCGGCACTCTTTGCTACCGCGCCAACCTCAAATAACTGCTCGGCTCCAAGCATGCCCATGATTATCGAGACATACTTGCCATTGCAATTACTGCTATTGCCGTTGCCCTCTTTGACGAAGGGATTGTAGAATGAGCCGTCTCCCCTCTGCCATTTCTGCCAGAACTTTTTAGCCTTCTCATGATTTTCCTTACTGTAATTTGGCAATTTCTCCAACGAACCATACCTGTTTAAAAGCTGCTTGTGCACGCGATAAGTGACAGACTCATCCCAGCGGATATCATGTCGATGCTCCTTGTTATCTTCACAGTAAAACCAGTGGCCGTGCTTTTCATACTCGGCTTCTACACGCTTACGGCAGGTTTCGGTATACTTGTCGTCAAACTCTTTGACAGCCTTCGGCAGAGGCTGAACATTCTTTACACGTATCTTCTTCACACATTCGAGAATAAACATGTCAACAGAACTCTTTTCTGTTTTTTCCGCATCGTCGGCTAAGGTCGAGTTGCTAGAGATCAACAAAAGAGTAACTGCCGCAAATAAAATTACCGGATTATTAATTATTAATTTCATTTTTATTTTAAAAACTTATCAGATTGCTATTCCCAATCAATAATTCCTGTGCTGAGATCCAGCAAACTGGATTTCTCAATCTTGAGAACCATAAGGGTGTTCTCACCTGCCTTAAGCGTCTTGCTGGCTCGTGCCGGAATGTGGTCCAATAAATGTAACTGGATTTGCATCGATCTGAATTATTTGAGGGAGAATCGGGCGCGCACGAAGAGACGCTTATCGGCTGCCACCGGGATCAGGCTGCGGTAGGTCGTCAGGGCGGCGCCATCACCGGACAGCACCTCCCGCAACGCAACGAAGCCGATCTCCGCCGGGGAAGTCCAGGTGGCGAGGTCCCAGGTTGAGTCTACGTCCAAAAGCAGGTCGTCGGCCACGAGGTTACGGCGAATGGTGAAGGTGAAATAGACTGCTTCAACCCCGCCCACGTCGACCGTCTCAAAATCGGGGACCGGCTGCACGATGTCTCCGACGAGAGTGTTCCCCATGGCATAATCGAGAAGATTGGAAAGCCCGTTGTGATCCTCATCCCCGTGGGGATCGCCAGAGAAGCGGGTGGCGTCCGAGGAACCAGGGTTGCCCTCAATCGATCCACTGGGACGCCATGCCAGCGGATTCTCGGGATCGGGACTTGCTGCCGGGGCGATGAGGACGAGCGAAAATCCACCCCCGCCAGCGGCGGACGGCCAAGGCGAAACGTCGGAATACACAAACTCTGTGATAGTGTTGTTGTCGGCGTCCTCCAATTTGAGACGCTCGCCTGAATTGCGGAGTGCCCCGTCCATCTCGAATTCACCAGCAATGATCGGGTCGTAGGTCGTTCCGTAGACCGAGCCAAAGGCCACGGTATCGCGGACTACGAGGACTCGCGCGCCGGGGGCAAGCACGGTGACGGCGCTGCCGGTAAAATTGAATGCCACACCATCGGTGAAGCGGACGTTCGTGAGATCGAGGGTCACGCTGTCACTGATGTTCATCAGTTCGATGAACTCAGCCGCCCCATTCGGCTCCGGATGGTACATGACCTCGGTGATTGCCAGAAATTGCTGATTGTCGGAGGGCGTAGACTGGTAGGTTCCGGTGGAAACGAGGGTTCCTTCCGGTGACCAGAGCTGAATCGCCTCAGCGAAGTTCGAGAGGTGCCCGGAGTAGTTCCCGATGACGAAACGACCTTGGCCACCTGTGGGACTCGCAGAGCGGGCGATGAACGACGGTAGGTCCGGTGTGAGATAGAGGCCCGATCCTGCCGGAAGGACACAACCGGAAGGAATGGTGAAACTGATTCCGCCGGTCAACGCCCATCCCGAGAGATCGACCGCAAACGGGTTCGGATTCGAAAGCTTGATATACTCCTCGTCCTGATTACCGGAGGACGGGTTGTGCTCGATGACGGCGATGTCGATCTGGGTCGGAGTGGATGGAACCGAGGGGGGAATCTGGGAATGGGCCTCTAGGAAATTACGGCGCACGGTGAGAAACTCGGAGCGGATTCGGCTGTCCATGGTTGCGAACGGCACGTTCCCGTCGGAGACCGGGGGCGAGTAGACGCCAGGGTTTTGGAGGGGGTATTGCCAGACGGTGTGATCGAGCGGCACCAGCGGAGCCACCTTGGCTCCCCAGAAGTCGAGCCGCGACTCATACCATCGCCCTTCCGGTGGAGCAGCGCCGGAATGAAGGGTGTTGTCCATCAACGTGCGCAGCCGGGCCCAGTACATCTCGCGAAACTCCGGATAGTCGTAGATCGCTCGCATCATGCGGTTCTGATAGGTCATGTTGTCCGGTTCCTTATCGCCATCAATCGTGTCGATGTCGGCCGAAGTGATGTAACCGAAGCTGAAGTCACAGTCCCATGGCATCATCCGCCATTGGCTGGTCCCATTAGTGTCACGGTACAAATAGTAGTTCTTGAAGGAAGAATCGTTGTCACCCAAGATCCCAAAGCGGGTGGCCATATAGTTGATGGTGGCGGGGAGGTCGAAGTCGTCGTAAACGAAGCGTCGGCGACTCTCGCCGGAGAGGTTCAGTCCCGATACGAACTCGAAGAGGTCCTGGATAGTCTCCTCCCTGCGTGTCACCTTACGGAAACCCTGCAACTCGTAGTCATCATTGTCGGCATCAGCCGGAAACGATGACGGATTCACGGTCGCCGGGTTGCTGAGATCGTTCTTGAAGCTCTGCGTCGCACTGCTACCGCCGACCTTGTAAAAGGCACCATCATCGTCGAGCCCGTTTCGCCGCAGCATCTCATCTCCAGGGTCCTCGGTCAGGCGCGCGATGCTGAAAAAGACGCCATTGCGATGGCATCGGACGAGCAACTCGTCGGCATACGCTACCCCGGTCCGGTCATAGGTCTCCGCAGCGAGCAGGTTGCGCAGGTAGTATTTGTCGGTGCCAGTTGTATTGAGCTTAACCTCTGGAACCCTCTCTTCGCCCTCGCGCCAGCGGAATTTGTAACCTCGGTTGAAGTCGATGGTGTAGGAATACTTGCTCTTGGAGGAATCGCCCTTGAGGCGCGTCGGGTTGAAGAGCCGGGCCGACCATCCCCGGGTCCGGGCTGCGACGTTGTCGTAGAACTGCCCAAGGTAATAGACCGAACAGGCTCCTCCGCTCTTGTCCTTCGCATCGATCCCCGCCGTGCTCTCGGCGAACCAGTGCAAGTCCGTGAGTTCCGTTCCGATGCCGGGGTCGGCGACCACCGTGCCCCAGTAATTAGGGGCAGGCTCGCCGGGCTCGACTGGCCGGGGTGACACGGACTGGTTTCCGTCCGCGTCGCTAGCCCCGATCCGCCAGCGGAGCATCTGCCCGGGAGCCGGCACCGCTGCGGCGGGAATCGTGGCGGTGAAGATACCGTCGCCCCCTGCGGCATCGTTGCCCGTGCCGTCGTCACGCATGAGGATGGAAGCCTCCGGAGCGTACATGGACCGATGGTAGAGTCGCACCTCCGTGACAGAGGCGTTCATTTCCCGAATCTCCGCAACCACGATGACAGGATCGCTCGGACCGGGCTGCGCGTCCGGGTTCTCGGTGGCGTTGGTGATGCCAGGGCCCGCGAGCCCGGCACCGGCAGGCACCGGTGGATCCCCGGGGGTCGGTGTGGAGAAGAACACGTTCTCCCCCTCGTGTGAACCGTAGGAAACGTCCTCCGGAAGGGCCGGATAGAGATTGAATTCGCTCACCAGGGTCAACCCGTCCGGAGCGACGAGGGCGAGGTAACCGCCATCGCGATCCAGGCGGAAGTTGGTGTGCAATGGACCCAATGGGTCAGTGCGGTCCTTTCCGGAGGCGAAGACCACGAGGCGGCCTCCCACGCGCAGAACGGATCCCGAAAGGACCCACTTCATCAGATCAAGGGGGTCATCGGTGAGATAGTAGCCGCCGAGAGGGACGGCTGTGCCATTCGGGTTATACAACTCGATCCAGTCCTCGCTGTCGCCGTCTTCATCATCGAGGGTGAAGCGGTTGTCGGCCATGAACTCGCTGATGACAGGCTGGGCATCCGGGCTGACTACCGCCACCGCGGCTTCGCCCGCGGCCGTGCGGGCCATCGCATCGGTGACGGTAAGAGTCCACGTGGTGTCCACAGATGGTCCGTCCGCGATCGTGAAGCTGCCGTTACCGGAGAGGTCGGTGCGGTCGGTAACATCTCCGATGTCCGGATCGATTCTCACCGATGCCCAATTCTGGACATCCCAAGAGAGGGTGACGGCTGTTCCCGAAAGGATCGCCTCCGGAGATGCCGTAAACGCGTCGACGGTGGGTGCGGGTGGCCCAGTTCCCCCGACCGTCAGGACCACCGCATCATTGCTGCCACTTCCGTAGCCGATCGAGAACGTTACGGTATCCGGACCCGCCGGGCTGTCGGCCATGGTATCAACGGAGGCGAAGGTGCCGGTTAGACTTCCGCCATAGCTCATGATGGTGAAGGTCTGGCCCGCGCTCGGCGTGGCCAGGAAGGCGACCTCCAGGGTGCCGGCCAACACCACATTGGCGGTTGCCACAATCGGGCTGATTGCGCTATCGATGTCCAGTTTGAGCGCCGAGCTCGCGTTCTGGCTATAGCTGGTCCCGGCCGAACCCACCAGGTTGATGGTGGAAGTGTCACCGATGACGTGGAACATTCCAGTCCCCTCGTCCCCGTTATAGATCCTCCCCGCGTTGAGGGTGCCCCCGCTGATCTCATAGGTGCCGTTCGCAGAAGCCGACCCGTTCCCGAGGAAGATTTCATCATTGCTGTTCAATGCACTGACGGTGCCTCCCTGCTGCCGGAGGATGCCGGTCGAGGTGGCGTTGCCGATATTGAAGGCGTGGGAGGACCCTGCACCGTAATTGACGCTCAACGAACCGCTGGTGATCAGGAGGCTGCCGTTCCCCGTAGGCGTTCCGATCGAATTGAAGCGCCCGGCCCAGGTTACGTCACCGCCATTGATGGTGACGCTTCCGCCACCATTTGTGTTCACGTTGACCGCTGCACTCGGTGTGCCGGAACTGATGGTTAGATTGTCGCCACCTGCCGGAGCTTGGTTCGGGGTCCAATTCGATGCCTCGAACCAGTTGTTGTCGGTTCTGCCGTTCCAGCTGAGGCTGGCCGCACTGAGGGCGCTGGCTACAGCCAAGAGAAGGATTATTACTGTTCGCATGATTATAATTCCGGAGGGTGACCCGTCAGGAAATATTGAGATTTAATCGATTTCTGGACTGGTTGTTGCTTGTTTAAGTGAATTGTATTGAGCCTCAAACTTTGGGGGAGTTTGGTAGCCGAAGTGTAGATTAAAGCGCATGTCGAAGGGAAGGTTTATGGCGAAGTGTCGCAAACTACGACATCGTCGATATACCAACCCAGATAGTCGTCAGAGATTCCACCGCGACCGGTGAGGCGCCACTCGATGCGCACCAGTTGCCCGAGCGCCGCACCAGGAATAGCGATCGGCGTTCCGCCGTCGGCGGTGGCCCAGGTAGCGGCGCCGATTGCAGTGTCCACGGCAGAGTAGATCGGCCCGGCGATGACATTGGTGAGAGGCTCGTCGTCGGTGTCATCGATTATCCTCCTCGATCAGCGCAAAGAAGCGAATCGGGCCAACCGTCAGCACTCCAGAAAGGGTCGTGGTCATCTCAGTGGCTGGAATATTCTCATAGGTGGTCACGCCGTCGTTGTAGGGCAGCCAGGTGGCGGGATCGGTCGAAAGGTCGGTGCTGCTGAGCAGGTCGTATTGCATGCCCCTCAAGCTGTTCCACTCGAAGTCGAGGCTTCCACCGTTCTGGTCGATCTTCAGGACGAGCGGCTCCGGGGCGGCATCGACCGTCAGGACCACCGCATCGGCGGTCCCTGTCCCGTAATCGATCGAAAGCATCACCGTGTCGGGCCCCAGCGGGCTGTCACCCAGACCGTCGAAGTCAAAGGCACCCGTGAGAATTCCGCCATAATTCATGATGGTGAAGGATTGGCCGAAGCTCGGCCTGGACTGGAAGGCGACCTCAAGGGTGCCGTCCAAGTTCACATTGCCGGTCGCCGCAATCGGGCTGATCCCACTGCCAATGTCCAGTTTGAGCGTGGAGTTGTCGGTCTGCCTGTAGCTGGTTGCGCCCGTCAGGTTGATCGTCGAGGCGTCTCCAATGATGTTGAACGTCCCTGGACCATCTCCATTGATGATTGATCCCGCGTTGAGGACACCGCCGCTAATTTCATAAATACTGTCGCTTTTTATAGTGATTTCATCATTGTCGTTCAAGGCATTGACGGTGCCTCCCTGCTGCTGGAAGACGCCTACACCGCCGCCGTTGCCGATATTGAAAGCGTGGGACTGCCCTTCAGCGTAATTCACGCTCAACGAACCGCCGGTGATCAGGACGTTGCCGGCCGATCCATTTCCGACCGTATTGAAGCGCCCGGACCAGGTCACGTCACCGCCATTGATGGTGACGCTTCCGCCACCACTTATATTCCAGTTTTGCGTTGTAAGTATCGCTGTGCCGGCACCAACTTCTAGATTGTCGCTCGATGCGGGCTTTTTGCTCGGGATCCAATTCGATGGTTCGAGCCAGTCGTTACTGGTTGCGCCGGTCCAAGCCACTGGGGTCGTGAGGAAGTCGAACACGGTAATTGTGACGGGATCCTTGATCGCCGGTGTGGTATCAAGGGGAAGGCTCGCAAGGTCCTCCATGTTCGCCCCCTCCACGATCTGCAATTGGAGAGTCCCCGTGCCGCTCCCTGGCGAAACCGACACCTCGAAGACCGCGGGATCGCCCGTCGGGTTCACGCTGCTGATGGTGGCGGCGGGGCTGCCGGCATTCTCGAAGTCGCTCGCCTCGATAGTCGAGGCCTTCATCGCCTCACTGAAGGTCACGGTGTAGGTCACGGTGTAGGAATCGAAGATCGGACCGTCACCAACGTTGTTGGCAAAGGAATCCAGGGTTGGCGGGATGTCGTCGGCATTAACCGTGATGATGACGGGATCCTTGATCGCCGGAGTGGTTTCGAGCGGATTGGCCGCAGGGTCCTCCATGTTCGCCCCCTCCATGATCTGCAATTGGAGAGTGCCCGTGCCGCTCCCTGGCGAGACCGACACCTCGAAGGCTGCGGGATTGCCCGTCGGGTTCACGCTATTGATGGTGGCGGCGGAGCTTCCGGCATTCTCGAAGTCGCTCGCCTCGATGGTCGAGGCCTCCATCGCCTCGCTGAAGGTCACAGTGTAGATCACCGTCTGGGTATCGGAGATCGGACCGTTACCAACGTTGTTGGCAAAGGAATCCAGAGTTGGGGGGATGTCGTCGCCCCCGACCGCGGTCACGGTCAGGACAACCTTGTCGGCGCTACCACTGCCGTAGTCGATCGACAGAGTGACGGAGTCCGGTCCATCCGGGCTGTCCACCACTGTGTCGAAGGTGTCAAAGGTGCCGCTGAGCGAGCCACCGTAGTCGATGATGTCAAAGGTGTCGTTGACACTCGGCGTGCTGGCAAACTCCACGTCGAGCGTTCCAGCCAGCGACACGTTGGCCGAGGCGTCGATCAGGCTGATGCTGCTGCCAATATTCAGATCAAGAGTGCCGGTGCTACTTTGAGTATAGCCACTGCCCAGGTTGATCGTCGAGGCTTCTCCAATGATGTTGAACCTCCCTGTGGAGCCGATTCCGTTGAAAATTGACCCCGCATTGAGGATCCCGCCGCTAATTTCATAGATGCCGTCGCTTTTAAGGGAGATTTCATCATTGCTGTTGATTGCATTGACGGTGCCTCCCTGCTGCCGGAAGATGCGTTCACCACCAAGGCCGCCATTGCCGACATTAAAAGCGTGGGACGACCCTCCAGCGTAATTCACGCTCAACGAACCGCTGGTGATCAGGACGTTGGCGGCCGATCCGTTTCCGACTGTATTGAAGCGCCCGGACCAAGTCACGTCACCGCCAGCGATGGTGACGCTTCCGCCACCACTTATATTCCAGTTGGCCCCTTGACTCGGTGTGCCGGAATTGATGATTAGATCGTCGCTCGATGCGGGAGTTTGGTTCGGGTTCCAGTTCGTTGCCCCGGTCCAGACGTTGTCGGTTGCGCCGGTCCAGGTGAGAGTGGCCGCATTGACGGTGCTGAGTGAAGCGATCGCGAGGAGTGCTGTTGTTGTTAATTTCATGATTACAGGGTGGTTTGGAGGTTCGGGGCTGCCTCCCGCGAACAGCCCGCAGTCACTGCAAGCCATCCCGGGCGGGGCGAATCTTATCGGCGGGAACGACGGAAGACTCCGCCGAACAGACCAGCCAGCAGCAACACGGATGAGGTAGGCTCAGGAACGACCGAGAGGACCGAAACTTGAACCGTGTTGCCATTTACTCCGTAGTCGATCCCGAGAGAGACCGTGTCAGCTCCCAAGGGGCTGTCGACGAGGGTGTCAAACGTGTCAAAGGTGCCGCTGATGCTACCGTATTGAATGATGTCGAAGGTCTGGCCTAAGCTCGGTGTAGCGAGAAAGGAAATGTCCAATCCCCCGGCGAGCGAGGTCAAGCCACCCGCGTTGATCGTGCTGATGCCGTTGATATCCAGATCGAGAGTGCCGGTACTACTTTGAGTATAGCCAGTGAGCAGGTTGATCGCCGAAGCGTCTCCAATGATATTGAACCTCCCATTGGAGCCGGATCCGTTGATGATTGATCCCGCATTGAGGACACCGCCGCTCATTTCATAGATGCCGTCGCTTTTTAAGAAGATTTCATTATTGCTGTTGATTGCATTGAGGGTGCCTCCCTGCTGCTGCAAGATGCGTTGACCTCCAAGGCCGCCGTTGCCGACATTGAAAGCGTGGGACGACCCTCCAGCGTAATTGACGCTCAAAGAACCGCCGGTGATCAGGAGGTTGGCGGCCGATCCGTTTCCGACCGTATTGAAGCGCCCGGACCAGGTCACGTCACCGCCATTGATGGTGACGCTTCCGCCACCACTTATATTCCAGTTGACGCCTTGACTCGGTGTGCCGGAATTGATGATTAGAGCGTCGTCCGATGCGGGAGCTTGGTTCGGGTTCCAGTTCGTTGCCCCGGTCCAGACGTTGTCGGTTGCGCCGGTCCAGGTGAGAGTGGCCGCATTGACGGTGCTGAGTGAAGCGATCGCGAGGAGTGCTGTTGTTGTTAATTTCATGGTTTTGGAGTTTTGTCTGGGGCTTGTCCGTTATCTGCAGCGACTGGGTCTCGATTCTCTACCGAGAGTCACATAGGTTAGCCACACCCCCCGTTTCCGAGCAACGGGAGATATGTCGCAAAACAAGGACATTCGTGACAAGAGGCGGCACACACTGACCACTGAATCGAATTATGCTTATTTAGTGATCTCAATGCACCTGAAGTTTCCACTTCCCCTTTCACCCCCACCTTGATACCCCGTAAAGCAACTTGGCTGAAAGCCAACTTCGATCATTTGCAATAAGAATTTTTGTGACTAATTTAGTAATTTTGTGACATCCCCCTGTAAATACGCCACCTTTCGGATCGCCCACGCCCCCACCGAGCATGTGCCACTCGGAGCACGCAGTGTGGGCCAGCACACGGTACCGGCGCATTGGATCGACAACAGCTTCCGCTTGGGGCACGTAATCTTTTTTTGGGGGATCAAGGGGACCGGTCTTCTGGAACTGGAAGGCTGCGGAAAGGAGCTGGGGCCAGAGACCATCGGGGTTCTCTTTCCAGGACAAGTGCAGAGTATCCGCGCTCTCGATGAGGAGTGGGAATACTGTTGGTGGACGCTTGATGGTGCGCTAGCGGAAGAGACCGTTTCCGGTTTCGGCTTCGAGTCGAGGATTTATCAGGCCGGGCCGGCACCGTTGCTTCTCATCAAAGAGCTTGTTTCCGTGATCGAGCGACCCGGACGACGGCATGAACTGGAAGCCTCAGGCATCGCCTATGAACTCCTGTGTCAGGCGGCGCGTTACAGCAGGCCGCAGCGGAAGCGGCAGATCGAGGATACCTTGGTGAATGCGGCGGTGGATGTCATTCTGCGCTCGTGGCAGGACGGGGACTTCGGAGTGGAAGCGCTCGCGGACTCCCTGGACACCCATCGCTCCTCGCTCTCCCGCCGATTCAAGAAGGCGACCGGTAACACCCTAATCGAGTATATCAACGCGCTGCGCATGCACCATGCCGCTCACCTGCTGCGACACTCGGAAGCAGGAATCGCCGAGATTGCACATCAGTGCGGATTCAAGGATGCGAACTACTTTTCCAAGCAATTCAAAACTCGTTTCGGAGACTCACCGTCACGGGTGCGGAAGAGACGGAGTGAAGGGTGATGCTCTTAGTTGACTGACCTTGCCCACCTATTTCAACCCCATGATCCACGCGGTCATGTCTGCGACATCTTGTGCGCTGAGGGTGTAGGCAAAGCTGGAAGGCATTCCGGAATGTTTGGCATCGTCACGCTCCTTCACGTCCACGATGTTGACTTCGATCACCTTGCCGGTCGGCAGGACAATCTTGAGCTGCAGGGCGGTCTCTTCCTGGATCATGCCGAAGAGCGCCCGTCCATCCTTCAACTTCAGGCTGGTCTGCTGGAAGCCTTCGACGATGTAAACATCGGGTTCGAGGATGGATTGGATGACGTAATTCGCGTCCCGCCGCTTGCTGATCGCCACCAGCTCGGGGCCGACTACAACGCCCTTCCCTTTCACCTGGTGACAGGCAAAGCAGGTGCCGCGTCCGAAGAAGATCTCCTCACCACGTTTCAGGTCGGCCTTAGCGAGCAGCGGCTTCACTGCCGCTCCACTCGTCATCACCGCTTCGGACTTGTTGAGCAATCCCTTGCCGAGGAAGACCTGATACATGGCTGCAGCTCCGGAGTTGCCACCGAGGGTCACCGTTCCCGCCACGCTCGCCTTCTGGTAGACCTGAAAGCGGGTTCCGCTGCTGGTCGTGACAACGTGTTCCGTCTTTTCCCAGCTCGCGAGCCAGCCCGGTGCCTTCGTGGAGGCGTCGTAGGCGATCAACACGGAGACTGGCAGGTTCACTTGGAAGCTGAGGAAGTCATCGGCGTTCTCGTTCCGGTCGCTCTTACGGGTCCGGATCATGGTGCGGCCGGCGATGGCAACGGGCACTTCGCTGATCGTGTCGCCGACGTCGTCGGCATAGGCCTGGACACCCCGCTGGAGACCTTCGGCGATCACCTCGTAGCCGTCACGGTTCAGCGCCTGGACAAAAAGGCGGTCCTGCCATTCCGAGTCAGTGATCTGGTGCAGGCTGAGCGAGGAGACTTCCGACACGCGCTTCTTCCCATCAAAGGCTGCGGCCTTGAGAGAGGCACTCCCGGTGATCTTCAAACTCTCCGGGGCCTTGGGGGAGTTCGCTTTTGGTTCGGAGTCGTCGCGGGTGTAGCGGATGTCAAACGATCCGGTGGCAGTGGGGACCGGGGACACCTTGGCCAACTTGAAACCGCTCAGGCCAAAGGAATCGCCTGCGGTCAGCTCGCCGTAGCGAATGACGATGGGGTCTCCGGCCTGGCCCACCGAGACGAGGAAATCGGCCACGCCGAAGTGATGCAGGTCGGCGGCTTCAACCTTGCCGTCGGCGAGGCTGCTCTGTTTCCCGGAGATCATGCTGACCTGTAAGGGAGTCGAGGTCCCGTTCACGGCAAGCTTAACGGTGCCCTCATCGTTGCTCCCGGCGCTCAGGTCGTTGGCGTAGGAATAGGAAGTGAACCGGTAGGTGCCCTTACCGAGTCCTTCGAGCCGCAGCGTCATGGAGCCCTTGTTATTATTGTTGAAGAAGATCTGATCACGCCAGACCTGGGGAAGGGCCAACTTCCCCGAGTCGGTGACATTGCCGAGGCCGTAGGTGCGGCTGATAGCGCCGGCGCTAGTAGTCAGGCTGGCTGTGACCTCGCCCGCGTCAAACGGAAACGACTTGGACTCGTTGAGCTGATTGCCGACAGCGGCAATATTCCACGCCGACCATCCGCTCTGGAGGTCTGCGCCGGCGCTTGGGCCGAGGTCAACCTGCAGGGGTGATCCTTTTGTCTTGGTTTGTTCGTCGGCGGCCCCCACGTAGCCCGAAGAAGCGGTGGTGAACGACACGGCGGCGGATTCACGGAAGTTGCGCTCGTCGGCCTTGATCACGACCGTGGCGGATGGCTTGGCGTTCGCCTCGGGGGCGGATCCCCCCGGAACGGTGCCAGTGTCCTTTAGATAATCCTCCGCGCGGCGCTGGAGGTCGCGGTCGCCTTCTTCCATGAGGCCGAGGG
>Ga0307933_1001867_pt1 | contig 15213 bp, 10 predicted proteins | sample OrgLakmetageno88_FD_201811 | JGI IMG/M metagenome (GOLD analysis project Ga0307933, IMG submission 201811) | Saline water microbial communities from Organic Lake, Antarctica - #88 | ecosystem: Environmental > Aquatic > Non-marine Saline and Alkaline > Saline | place: Antarctica: Organic Lake...
GTTCTTTTGGCTCAATCTAAATTTTTAAATCCCGTACCTTGTATTATTTGCCATTTAGTCATTCTATGGTCTTGTTATACTATATCATTGAGGTATTTAGATCACCTTTCAAATTAGTGGATGGGAAAAGAGGAATAGTATTCGACAAAAGCATACCATATTTTAATCGATGTTCTAACCTATAGACACCTGCTTATTCAGCCACGGTTAGAAATGGTAAACCAATTAGATATTCCTTTTGCTTGTAACTTCTTCCATTCAAAAGGAAATTAAAGAATACATTTTTGCTTCATTTATGCAGTCCTGCATTCAAGTCATAACTGCACCATATCCTAAAAAAAGCTTACAAAAATAAACCCTTGACCCGTTGGGAAAGGAAATTCAATAAACTCATAAGAAAAACTAGGTTCAAGGTAGAGCGTACTTTTGGGGGAATAAAAAGATGGTTCAATGGAGGATTGGCAAGATACCGAGGGATGGCAAAAATGCATACCCAAAACCTGATGGAGGCCATATCCTATAATTTATACCGTAGTCCGGGGATAATTGCGTCCAATCGTAAAAATTAAGGGATAAACATCAAGAAAATGACTAACAAAGACAATAAATAGAGAAAAAAATAAGGTTTTCGACAAAAAACTAAGCGAAAATCCATCTGAATAATGGTGTAATTAAATTATTGAATTTTGCAATGGTCTTTGTATTTTTATATGATGTCGGTGTTTTGCAAAAGTCTATAGTTCTTAACTACTAGTAATTTGATTCTGAGCCTTTAAAATAGCTCATGCTAATCTTAAAATAATTTAATAATTCGTCCTTAAAAAGTTATATTTCACTTGATCCCACCTAGGTTTATACGCCTTAAATCTAAACTCCAATAATAAGTTAAGTAGGGTTTGATTTCCAATTTAACTGAAGAAGTTAGGTCAATTTAGATTGCTTCCGCTTTTTCTAACCAATGTAGCAAGACTAGCATAACTGGATAGCTAAGATGCAGTTTCAAATTTTGAAAAACCATCAGTCATCATATACACTTCTCTAAAATGGACAATTAATAATTAGAATATAATAACTTTGGACTTAAGATCTAACAACAAGGTCTTGGTATATTTTTTCAACAAATGTGAGCATGGGACAATCTAATGAAAATAAGAAACAAAAACAGGGCTTCGTAGCTATACACGGAGCACGGCAACATAATCTTAAAAATGTAACTTTAGAAATCCCCCGCGATGCATTGGTAGTATTTACTGGGGTTTCAGGATCAGGTAAGTCCTCGCTTGCATTTGGTACTCTGTATGCCGAAGCTGAGCGGAGGTATCTTGAATCTGTATCGCCCTACGCCCGCCGACTTTTCCATCAAATGCCTATCCCAGAAGTCGACAAGATCGAAGGTCTACCTCCAGCCGTTGCTCTACAGCAGCAACGAGGCTCTGGCACTACGCGATCCTCGGTTGGCTCTGTGACTACATTATCTAACTTGTTACGCATGTTATATTCCCGTGCTGGTGATTATCCTGAAGGACAGTCTCTTTTATATGCCGATTCATTTTCAACCAATACACCAGAAGGAGTTTGCCCTAAATGTCATGGATTGGGTAAAATTCACCAAGTCACTGAAAAAAGCATGGTCCCCGATGATTCCTTAACGATAAGAGAAAAAGCCATAGCGGCATGGCCCCCAGCTTGGCAAGGTAAAAACCTTCGCGACATTTTGACCACTCTCGGCTACGATGTAGATATCCCTTGGAAAGATCTTCCCAAAAAAGACCGCGACTGGATCTTATTTACAAACGAACGTCCACAGGTACCCGTATATCGTGACTTAAGCCTAGGCGACGTAAAACTTGCCATCAAAAATAAAATTGAACCTAGTTACAAAGGCACGTATAAGGGTGCGAAAAGACATGTTCTGCACACTTTTGCAAATACGCAAAGTACTTTGATGAAAAAACGGGTGTCGCAATACATGATAAGCAGCGAATGCCCCTCCTGTAAAGGTAAACGTTTACGTAGCGAATCGCTTTCTGTGACTTTTGCTGGTTATGATATTGCCGATATTTCGAGATTACCTCTAGAGAAATTGCTTTCTATTTTCGCTCCTTATGGCGATGGCACGGCGCCGGCTTTGCTTAAATTAACCAAACAGCATCAGGAAAAAGCAATGGTAGCTCAAAGAATCGCCGAAGATCTAGTGGCGAGAGTAGAAGTTCTATTGGAATTGGGCTTGGGTTATTTATCCTTGGAGCGCAGCACACCTTCTCTTTCTCCTGGGGAACATCAGCGGTTAAGACTAGCGACACAAGTGCGTAGTAATTTGTTTGGGGTGGTGTATGTATTAGACGAACCTTCTGCAGGATTGCACCCCGCTGACACCGAAGCTTTACTAAAAACTTTAGATAGATTAAAAGCTTCTGGTAATTCACTGTTTGTCGTTGAACATGAGTTAGATGTGATTCGCCATGCCGACTGGATTGTTGATGTAGGTCCAGATGCTGGCGAAGGTGGTGGTGAAATTTTATACAGCGGGCCACCGGCCGGTTTAAAAAACAGTAAACGGTCCAAAACCAGAGAACATCTTTTTAATGATCTGCCTTTTAAAAAAACCACACCCCGAAAACCTAGTGGCTGGTTGAAATTAAGTGGAGTAACCAGAAATAACTTAACAGATCTTGAAGTGTCGTTTCCTTTAGGAGTGCTAACGAGTGTCACTGGAGTTTCAGGCTCAGGTAAAAGCAGCTTAGTTAGTCAAGTATTAGTTGAATTAATGTCAACAAAATTAGGAAAGGGCCTTTTTAAGGAAGAAGACGAAGAGGACTTACAAAAAGACACCATTGAGACGCTAGGGGGAGAAATCACCTCGGGTTCAGAAGGTATCAAACGTATGGTGGTGGTCAATCAGAAACCCATTGGGAGAACACCGCGCTCTAATCTGGCGACCTACACGGGCTTATTTGATGTTGTACGAAAATTATTTGCCTCGACAAAATTAGCAAAAGCACGCCACTATAGTGCCGGTCGCTTTTCATTTAATGTAGGTAAGGGTCGATGTCCCAATTGTGATGGTGAGGGTTTTGTGATGGTTGAACTGCTATTCTTACCAAGTGTGTATGCGCCCTGCCCTGTTTGTGAAGGAGCGCGGTATAATCCCGAAACCTTAGAAGTTACATATCACGAAAAGAATATCAACCAAGTTCTGGACATGACCGTAGATAAAGCAGCCGTATTTTTTGAAAAAGAAGACCGAGTAAGTCGCCCCCTTAAGGTGTTGCAGGAAGTAGGTTTGGGTTATTTACGTTTGGGCCAGCCAGCAACTGAGCTTTCCGGCGGGGAAGCACAGCGTATTAAACTTGCTAAGGAACTACAGCGACTCAGCCGCGGGAATACACTTTATATTTTAGACGAACCCACTACGGGCTTACACCCAACAGATGTAGAAAAATTACAACTCCAATTGGCGAGATTGGTGGATGCTGGCAATACTGTAATTGTAGTTGAGCACGATATGCAGGTAGTGGCTGGTAGTGATTGGGTTATCGACATAGGTCCTGGAGCAGGAAAAGAAGGCGGAAAAGTGGTAGCAGAAGGCACTCCAAACGAAGTTGCCAAAAACGAACTCAGTAAAACCGCAATTTATTTATCAAAAACATTAAACGGTCACCAATAATTATAAAGAATAGTTTACAAACTAAGGATTTATTATATTTTTCAGCACTGGAAAAAGACTTTGAATGGACCATAGATTTACAGTTACAAAACGCAAAACGAGCAAAAAAATGAGATAACCAAATCATTTAACCATTACAAGGTATACACAAATCTAAACGTGACAAATCTAGGTTGAATGAAGGTTTCTGAACGGAATACAAAAATATTATGTCGGGATTTTCTGTCCATCGAGCGCTGCGATAGCATGGTGGAAGGATTAGCTAGATAACTTACTACGTCTGCTTTATCCTTAAAATAGACCAGAGCATGTAATTCCTGCAATACTAAAGATGTGGCAGAACAGAGAAATAATAGAATAAAGACACCTTGCTTCATGTTACTAATTTAAGCAATTACACCCGATCCTAAACACTCACTATCGTGATACCATGCGGCGAACTGGCCAGCAGAAATACAGGTGACCCCAATTATCGGTTAACAAACAGTTATACAAAGCTTAAAAAGCTAGATGAATGGTTGCGCAACCGCCTGCGATACTGCATCTGGCATCATTGGAAGAAAGCAGACAGGAAACGCAAGAATTTAATATGTTTAGGAATAGAAAAAGGTCAGGCGTATGCTTGGAGTAGCACCCGAATGGGAGGCTGGGCAGTAGCTCAAAGCCCTATACTAGGTACTACAATCACCCTATCTAGATTAAAACGAAAAGGCTACAAACCTATGATAGATTATCTGAATAGAACGCAAACTTCGATTTTTTGAACCGCCGCATACGAGACCCGTATGTACGGTGGTATGAGAGGCGCACTGGCAGTTATTTCACTGTCAGCCGTCTACTCGATTATGTGCAGGATTTACTTCACGGACCTTAATATATAGTTCGGTATCATTTCGTTTGGCGGTGTACTTTTACCATACAATTGATAAGAATTATAGTTTCCACCAGTAAATACTGTAATCATATCGAGTTCAGGCCAAATATTAATTTTTTGTCCGCCGTTTCCCGAAGCTAAATATGAGTTATAAGTTCGTCCGTCAACTATAAAATATTTATGTTCCCAAAGATAGCCGTAATCTCCTTTGTCCATATTAAATGTTTTATCAATCCAACTTTTTGATATTATTTGATTTCCATTCCACTTACCACCATCTTTAAATAATTTTGCTAATTTAATCAAGTCTCTTGGTGTAAAATACGTTTGACTAAAATCGTCACTACTCGTTTGATTTGGTTCAAAAGTCCATTTGTAGTTTGAAATGTTTAAAGGTTCAAAAAGATTTTCTTTTGCAAAATCCTCAATTTTCTTGTCTGTTGCTATTTCAACTAAACTGCCTAAAGTCAAAGCACAACCTGTACAATAAGATGATGATATACCCGGTTCTCCCACCATTGGTAAATCGAGCGTGTATTTTACCCAATCTTTACTTTGCATCATTTTTGATTCATTTCCTTTACTTTCAGGATTATTGTTTTCACAATCCATTCCGTGTCGATACATTAAGAAATTTTCTATTGTAATTTCTTTTTTTCTTTTGTCTAAATTGGCGATATCTGGATATATAGAATTAAAATAGGGTAGTAGTCCATCTTTTTCACTTTTTATAAATCCTTGGTCAACCGCTATTCTAAGAATTCCGCCAATGAAAGGTTTTGTAGCAGACCTTAATTGATGTGGTGTATTTTCATCATAACCGTAAAAATATTCCTCAAGTACTAATTTATTGTTTTTATAAATCAAGATGCTATGTACATCGGGAAAATTACCATTAATGGTTTCTTTGACCATATCGACTATAAGTTTGGGGTTTTTGAATTCTTCATCCAAATTGCCTGTTGCAAGTCCGTCATCAGTTTCTGTAGGTTTCTTATACTCGTAATTTTCTGGTTTATCGAAAAGTTCTTTTCTCGGAAACATATTCGATTTATCAATGTCTTTTGTTAGTAACTTGAATTCTTGACCGTCAGATTTATAGCTAATTACTTTCTTTGAGTTGTCCCTTTCAAAAATCACAGAACTTCCTTGCATATCTGTAAAACTGTCTATAGCAATAAATTTCAAAGGATATTTCGCATTATCTATTACTGCATAAAGCGTTGTGTCCATCGCTGATGCTTTAAGTTCTAATGTCGTATTATCAACATATTCGTATTTTCCTTCGTAGTCGAAAAGACTTTCGTATTCAGATTTCTCTTTCGTTGACGAACAACCGATAAGTAAAGGAATTATTAAAAGTATTTTCTTCATTTGAATTCTGTTTTTGGACAAGCAGGATTTTTATTCAGCTTGCACATAACGTTGATGTGTATGAGCCGTTGCGTGTTAAAGCACAAGACATTAAAAGTACAAAACTCCGCTGGAAAATTCCCAAGAATTTTCCAGATAGGCACAGACCCAGCAATGGCTTATACACGGTGTGTGTGCCCAGTATGGGCATCTTTACCTTACTGTAAAGTAAGTTATTAATTTATAGGGTGCAAGACATCAGAAAGGGAACCCTTTATCCCTTTCTTCGTGGATGCGCTGGAGTAACGTCTGGAAGCATTAGTAAGTCGCAAGGGTGGTAATCGTGAGGTTACATCTGAAGAAAGCGAGACTACAAAACTCGGTACTGACCCTTCAGCTACGCTCAGGATAAACCAAGCAGAAACCGTATACAGAGGCATATTTACTTGGGTAAGCAAGCACATCATTGTAACGCCCTAAGAGTACCAAAAGGGTAACAATACACAAAGCACATAGCTTTAAGGTTTTTTTAATCTTTCTTTTCCCCTTTCTCTTCGTTAAAATGTTAAACCGTAGCTACACTACGATTGAAAATTTTGCCTTGATAAAGGAAAAAATAAATTCCTAAAAATTCCCGAAAAGCTACATCCATTGAGTATGTGTAGATACGGCAGGAATTGAGTGAAAGAAGATGCCATTACCTGGAGGACGGAGCGTTAAAAAATGATTTGGTAAATCATTTTAGCCAACGGGCCAGCAGGCGCAGGGGATAACCACGAGTTGGTATAATGGAGAAGTCAGCAGAAGTCATAGTACCTACAGGAAACGAGTTGCCATCAGATAGGCATAGGTCTCACCAGTAGGGAAGGACGGAACGTAATTCTCTTCAAAATTCGCATAGGAGCACAAGTTGTAGCCTATGCTTAAATTAGGGGATAGTATCAAGGGTGAAAAGAGCTTTGGTGTGATGAATTACGAACCGCCGTACCTGCCTGCCGGCAGGCAGGTACGAGACCCGTATGTACGGTGGTATGAGAGGCGCACTCTGGCTATTTTAGTCAGAGCCGTCTACTCGATTAGCAACTGGCTATTTTATATTCTCATTATGTTATCTACCTTACTTTGAATATTATCAATACTCTCAAAAAATGGAATTATTTCAGGTTCTATCCATTCTATAAGCTGATATAGTTTTGTTCTTATGTTTAGAACTTCATTGCAATCAATATTATTTCCATTGAAACATAGAGGTTCGCAGTGGTTAACTCTATTTCTAAAATTTCGTATGTCGTCTAATTTAGAATAAATACTTGCCCTATCTTCTGTAGTTGGTTTATTCACAAATATATGAATTGGTTGACCTGCAATAAGAGAATAGTGGTGTCCAAGAAATAATGCTATCCAGAAACCAAAAGTTTGGTCAGATATTATTTTTCCACTTGTAATAGGAATTCCTCTTCTTGTCAATTTATCTTCTGTCTTTTGAACAGAACGTTTTAAGAAAAAGTTTGAATGACGTAATGAGTTGTTTCTCATAAAACCATGTTTTTGATTAATAATCCAATCGGTATCAACATAATGGCTAGAAAGTTGAATATTTAAACTATTTCTCAAAACAACTTCAAATTGAGTTAAGATAGGATGTGTGGCTTGTGCTAATCTTATATTAGCATTATATAATCTTTTGGCTCGATTCTTGTCATTGCCAGTCGCATTCAGATATCTATTATGTCGTGGTCTCGATAAATATTTATTTCTTAATTCATTTCTCATATATTGTGTAATATCGGAAATTTATTTGTATATTTGTTTCATACAGATTTGTTAAAGCCTCTTCCTTTATTGGAACGTAATCAAGTAGAAGATTTAAAAAGGAATTCTTAATTGAGTTCCTTTTTTTGTTTTCAGCTTGTTGTTAACGTTGTTGTGTATGGTTAGTTGCGTGGTTAAGAAACTAAATTAGTAAACAAATACGGACTAGAGAATATTCCGAAGGAATATTCCAGATAAGCACTTGCCAAAGCAATTAATTATACACTGTGTTGTGGTGTTGTTTTTATTTTCCATCCCAGTTTTTCATTTCAGTTTGATATTTTTCTCTATCGGTCGAGTGGATTCCGAATATTGTAATTCCGCTGTCAAATATTTTAACGTCAAATTCACGTTTTATTAAATAGCGGTCATCCAAATCATTTGACAGATAAACAAATCCAAAAAATAAAACTCCGAATCCTATCCAAAATATTTTGGCTATTCGTTTCGGAATATTGATTTTCCAAATTCGGTTTATAAACAATGTTATAATTAACCAAAACACAAAATAAGTCAACAAATTAATTATCATTTCAGTCAGAAAATATTGAGTTGACAAAGATGTGTGGAATCCTTCGCATTTATAAATCATCGGAAATCCATAAAAGAAAACATCCTTTGCGTCAATTGCTATTCCGTACGACCATTTTGTTATAATTCCGAAAGAAATTAAAGTCAAAGGTAGAGTCAATCGCAATATTAATTTTTTCATTTATTCAATTCAAAAGTGTGAGTGGTAAATGCACCACAACGTGATGTGTATGAGCCGTTGCGTGTTAAAGCACGAACCCTTAAAAGTACAAAACTCCGCTGGAAAATTCCCAAGAATTTTCCAGATTAACACAGACCCAGCAATGGCTTATACACGTTGTGTGTGCCCAGTATGGGCATCTTTACCTTACTGTAAAGTAAGTTATTAATTTATAGGGTGCAAGACATCAGAAAGGGAACCCTTTATCCCTTTCTTCGTGGATGCGCTGGAGTAACATCTGGAAGCATTAGTAAGTCGCAAGGGTGGTAATCGTGAGGTTACATCTGAAGAAAGCGAGACTACAAAACTCGGTACTGACCCTTCGGCTACGCTCAGGATAAACCAAGCAGAAACCGTATACAGAGGCCTATTTACTTGGGTAAGCAAGCACATCATTGTAACGCCTTAAGAGTACCAAAAGGGTAACGATACACAAAGCACATAGCTTTAAGGTTTTTTTAATCTTTCTTTTCCCCTTTCTCTTCGTTAAAATGTTAAACCGTAGCTACACTACGATTGAAAATTTTGCCTTGATAAAGGAAAAAATAAATTCCTAAAAATTCCCGAAAAGCTACATCCATTGAGTATGTGTAGATACGGCAGGAATTGAGTGAAAGAAGATGCCATTACCTGGAGGACGGAGCGTTAAAAAATGATTTGGTAAATCATTTTAGCCAACGGGCCAGCAGGCGCAGGGGATAACCACGAGTTGGTATAATGGAGAAGTCAGCAGAAGTCATAGTACCTACAGGAAACGAGTTGCCATCAGATAGGCATAGGTCTCACCAGTAGGGAAGGACGGAACATTAAATCAAGTTGAAATTCGATTAGGAGGCTTTGCTAGCCTAATCTTAAGCCAACAGAAGTAAACATTTTTTTTTATTTATTTTATGATTGCAGCAGTATTAAAAGCCAGTAACCTTTATAAAGCAGCGCACAAAGTGATGCAAAATAAAGGCGCGAGTGGAGTAGACGGTATGCTGGTTTCAAAATTGCCCTTATATATACGGGCAAATCGAGACCGAATAAGCACGTCTATCCACACCAATGGCTATATACCTGAGGCAATTTTAGGAGTATCCATACCCAAAAAGAAGGGCAAACCCCGTCTTTTAGGTATCCCCACCGTAGTAGACAGGTGTTTACAGCAGGCAGTAAGCCAGATACTAATGATCAAATTCGAATATGAATTCGAGCCATTTAGCTATGGTTTTCGCCCTAAAAAGAATACCCAAAAAGCGGTATTACAAGCACAGGAATACATCAATGATGGCTTCCAAGACATTGTAGATATCGACTTAAAGGGATTCTTTGATGAAGTTGATCACAGTCTATTACTACAACTAGTCTACAACAAGGTAGATTGTCCAGTAACCCTGCGACTAATCCGCAAATGGTTACGAGCGCCCATACTTATAAAAGGTCGCTTAGTCAAACGACGAAAAGGTATTCCACAAGGAAGTCCATTAAGTCCATTATTATCTAATATCATGTTAGATGTTTTAGATAAATTTCTTAGCAATCAAGGTCTTCGTTATGTGCGTTATGCAGACGATTTTAGTATTTACACAAAATCTAAAGCAACCGCAAAGCAAGTAGGAAATGAGGTGTATAATTTTCTCAAAGAAAAACTGCACCTACCTATAAACCGAGCAAAAAGCGGGATACGTCGGCCAGTAAATTTTGAACTGCTAGGCCATGGCTTTGTACCCATTTATAAGAAAGGTGTAAAAGGACAGTATCAACTTGTAGTAAGCAAAAGTGGATGGGAAAAATTCAAACAGAATCTAAAACTTTTAACCAAGAAAACCAATCCAGTATCGGTATCAGAACGATTAAGCAGACTCACACAAGTGTGTAGGGGATGGCTTAACAATTATCGGTTAACAAACATTTATACAAAGCTTAAAAAGCTAGATGAATGGTTGCGCAACCGTCTGCGATACTGCATCTGGCATCATTGGAAGAAAGCAGACAGGAAACGCAAGAATTTAATATGTTTAGGAATAGAAAAAGGTCAGGCGTATGCTTGGAGTAGAACCCGAATGGGAGGCTGGGCAGTAGCTCAAAGCCCTATACTAGGTACTACAATCACCCTATCTAGATTAAAACGAAAAGGCTACAAACCTATGATAGATTATCTGAATAGAACGCAAACTTCGATTTTTTGAACCGCCGTATACGAGACCCGTATGTACGGTGGTGTGAGAGGCGCACTGGCAGTTATTTCACTGTCAGCCGTCTACTCGATTGTGCGCTGGTTTTATTCTAATTTTCCATTTCTAACTTTCAGTCTTTTAAAAGGACTTAACCAATAATTTCCATCAGGCATAATTTCTTTATATTTGCGAACTAAATCTCTCAATGAAAATTCGTCAGGTCTTCTGCAATAAACTTGAAATTTCTGCTTTGTAACAAAGGTTTCGCAAAAAGCCATTTTGTACTTCGCGTTGATTTGATATTCTTTAATTTCGATGCCGATGTCATAATTAATAATATACAATCCATCTTCTATTGGTTCAGTATATTTTATAATTTCATCCATAACATTGATAGAAATATTTCTCTGTTTTACCGTAAAAATAATGTCATTAATTTTGTACTGATATTTAAAAAATATTTTGTCAATCTTACCTTCCTTTAATTCGTAAATTTTTGTTTTAGTTTCTACAAAACTTTGTGATGCCAATTGTTGATTGATAAGAATATGGTTGCCCAATACAATTGTTTGCTGATTTAATTCTCTAACAACTTCAGCGGTTGTATTATCAATTAGCTCAATTTCAACAATATTTAAATCATTCTTTCTGGAATTTTCAATGAATTGTACAAATTCGTTTGGATTAAACTTGGTAGAGTCATAAAAAGCATAAAATTCTGATTCATCAGAATCTTTTTTTAAGAGCAATAGGTCGTTATAAATAAAATTTTGATTTAATAGTATTCTATTCCCTTGAAATTCAAGAATTAAATTCGATTCATTCAAGTATTCATATCTACCTTCGGTTACATTTCCGTTGATTGATATAATTAATCTACCGTTATCCCTAAAAAACCATTTTTCAGCAATTTCATTTTCGTTTATCCTTATCCAAAACTTATTTTGTAAAATGGCGATAGTGTTTAACTTTCGGTCAAATGTTTTTAATTTTTTGAATAGGAATTTTAAATATTCAAACATATTTAGTTATTAGTACGGATTTTTTTTCAGCTTGCGCACAACGGTCCCGGCTATGGTTAGTACGGGAATTAAAAGTAGTGAACTTTCGATTAAGCACTTAGCCAAAACTTTTTATTTTGTTTTATCTTTTTTATTTTAAAGCCAAATCAAAAGATTTGGCGGACTTCGTTTAAAGCTCTAAACTTTGGATTAAGCATCAAAACCCGTATTAATTATAGCCATTGTTGTGCTTTCGTTTTTTATTTCATATTTCCTCTGCCAAATTGCTGTCCAACATTTGAAGAAGAAAATCAGAATTATAATTTCCTTTTAATTCAGTCACGATTGGTTTTAAATATTCAAATATCAATTGATTCATATTCTCGTCTCCAAGGTCGTGATTGTGAGTTTTTATTGAACCATTTAGTTTGAATTCGGGATTATCAGTTTCATATTCATTTTCCCATTCAGATATTTCCATAAGGTCAAATTCAACAAAATCAAAGTCGGGACAGTTATTTTTCGTATCCGGCAGTTTTTTATTTACGTTGAAATTGATAGAAATCCAACCTGACCAAGGACAGCAATAAATTCCAATCGAATTTGGTTCTTCATTTTCCGCTTGAAATCGAATAATGGAAGAGTTTAAAAATGCTTTAATTTCTTCCGTTTTTTTATTTAAATCAACCATTTTAAAATATTATTCAGTCTTAATTTTGTGTTTCCCAAATGAAGCACAACTTCTTATATATGCACTAAAGCAACACATATCCACTAAGAATCTCCGGATAAACCTATGTTTATATGTTCTTTATCCGGGTGCATTCTTTTTAAATTATGGTTAATCAGCACCATATTGATGGGAAACCTACTCATCTATTTTATCAAAATCTAACAAAGCAGTTTTTTCATCTGTAGGAATTACTCAAATTAGCATCAAGGTAAAGTTAATTGATAAGGTTTTATTTTATATGATTATAAACACTCATATTTAGTTGGTTATTTTTGCTTGCTTGGACACACCTATCTTAACGTTCTTACTTGATTTAGTTTGTATCCATGTGTAAATAAACATCAAATTATTCTTGTAAGTGTACGGGTTTCCGCAATTGGAGCTGTTATTTTAAAATCAGGTTTTAAAGTATTACATAAAGGAAAGAATTGGTGTAAAATAGCTGTGTTTGAATAAAAACAGAAAAGCCTGTGGAAGTATAACGGAGAAGTGGGTATATGTGTCAATCAGTTTTTTAAATCGCTCACATTGCCTTATTTCGTTCTACTAGTATCAACATTAAAAACTCGTTTCCACAACATATCGTCTACCTCTGTTTTTGTAATTCTATTTTGAATCTTTTTAGTTCTTATTCGAGTAGATGTATGTTCCTTTAAATTCTTATCAATTTTATTCTGCAGCAAGCGCAGCTCTTTTTAGAAAGTTCTTTAACAAAGAGGTAAAAAGATTCGGCAGTTAGCATAATGAATCGGGAGTTAAAACATTTATGACGGTCAGATTTATTACTTATCTTGACATATCTAGAGAAAGGGAATAAAAAACTTCAACATCATATTTTTAGATAGTAAAATTGTCAACTAAACTGTCAACTAAAAATACAAAAACCTCTTAATCAATTTATTAAGAGGTTAAAAGTGGAGTCGGAGCGAAAGAGTTCGAACTTTTTGAGTGAAGATATTGAGGTAATTATCTCTAAATCAAATTTTAAGATTTTCAAAATCTAAATGCTCCAGACATAAGTTCTATCTCAGCATTTTTAATTCCTATTTTTTTAGCAATTATTTTCCAATTCTTAACTGCTTGTAAAACTTCATTAATGATCGTATCCATTTCGCTTTCGCGTAAGCGGAAATAAGGACCAACACTTTTTGCTAGTTCAAAGTCCAACGCGTTATCATTCATGTCAATATTTAGGGATAAGCCATCCTTCTCAATGGAAGGATTTAAGTCGTAAGCTGGCGATAGGATCCAGCCTTTATCCGTTAAAATGAAACCATGATTGCGTAAATGATCATCTGTGTTTGATATAGCGATATTAAAAATAATACGACGCCATAACTGGTGTAGGTTTATATCGATATTTATACCGAAGTTTTCAATAAACTCAACTATTTCTAAATAACTAGGAGTTGTTCCTTTAATATTATCCTCTGTATTACCAGTCATGGTCATGGCAGATGCAAAATGAATCCTGTTGCCATTTTCTCTATCAAACCTACGAGTTAGAAATGTATGATAATTGCCACTGACTCTTTCAATTTTAGATTCTGCCATCTTTATACCAGCATTTGTTGCTAGTTGATATGTTAGATATTCCCACGCAGCTTTGTCAATGGTATCTGTTTTGGAGGGAAATTTTGCAATCCATAGATTTTTTTTGCTGTCTAGAATATTAGCTTTTGGCCTTGCTCCACCTAATGAAGAACCTGGAGCGATAAGTACTGCGATCCATTTTCTGATGGTTTCGTTATGTTCATCATTCTCTAATTGATTAACAGCCTCTTGTAAATCACCTAAAGAAGACCATGGTGGAGTAGGACATTGCTCATCATTATCGAGAAAAGGTCCGTTCCTATCAGTTTTAAAACGAAGTGCTCCCATTCTGCTTTGATCATAAACGCCTAATAAATAATCTATTTCATAGAGTGTTTGAGCTTTTTCGTTTTTAGTTCTTGCATCTTGAGCGGCTCTGCGTTTCATTAAGGTTTTTCCCCAAGTGTCGGGCATACTGTCTAGAAAGATCCCAAAATTCTCTTTGTTTGATGGATACTGCGCACCAGAGAAAAAGTCAATATCTGGATCAAGTAGATGTAGGGATTCACTTTTAAGCCACGCTCGGTCATACTCAAAACTAAATGCCTTTTTAGCTTTGGCAAAATGAGCAGACAGAATACCTATCAATGCAACAGATTCTAGACCTATCCAATCTGCATAAACGTAAATATCAAATTTCCCTTTTCCCATAGTTTCTATAATAAATCAAGGTCTTGTAGCTTTCTACCAAATTCATCCTCGCTGGCAAGCTTTAGAAAGTCATCTTGAAGGTTAAGGACTCTAAATACGTTAAAATATAAACCTATTGAAACGGCATGATCGCCTTTTTCTATACGATAAAGTGTAGCTCTATGAATACCAGCTCGCTCTGAAACTTGCTCAGTAGTTAACTTTCTACGTTTTCTTGCTAATTTAATATTCTCACCTATTTGTTCAAACATCTTTTGATATTTAGGGAGAAGAATAGTTTTTCTGGAGTTCATTTTGTTGCTTACTTACAACAAATATAGCGTTAATGTATTTAATAAGCATCATTATTTAAAATATTAGTAAGGCTAAAGCTTTTGATTGAGTAATTGTAAAAGTTCGAACATATAACGCTATGAATGACAACTCTTTAATTATTTTATAGAAAAGTGAAAACCTCTTTAAATCATTGATTTAAAGAGGTTTAATTTAATCGTGGAGTCGGAGAGAATCGAACTCTCGTCCAAACGAGCGGTTTAACGGCCTTCTACATGTTTAGTTTCCATTTGATTTCAGTCGTTACACCGGTTAGAAACTACCAAAGCAACGCTTGTCTCCAATT
>Ga0307933_1001872_pt1 | contig 15192 bp, 12 predicted proteins | sample OrgLakmetageno88_FD_201811 | JGI IMG/M metagenome (GOLD analysis project Ga0307933, IMG submission 201811) | Saline water microbial communities from Organic Lake, Antarctica - #88 | ecosystem: Environmental > Aquatic > Non-marine Saline and Alkaline > Saline | place: Antarctica: Organic Lake...
TGACGGCACCATCAAGTATTTTATTGGAGGCCAGTACGGTGGATGTAAATTGCCAGCAGGATAATAGCGGGCAGATTGTGCTTGACACCATCCTGGGCGGTGTACTTCCCTATTCCTATCAGCTCAATGGTGCTCCCCCGGTAAGCATCAGTACGCTGCCGGCCGTGCAGGGCAACTTACCGGATGGCAATTACGAGCTGCTGCTGACTGATGCCAACGGCTGTCAGATAAGCCAGCCGTTGTTCATTAGCCCGGCTGAGGTGCTGAATCTCGAGCTGGGCGAGGATAAGACCATACAGCTGGGCGAGAGCGTACAACTCACAATAGCGGGTACAAACTTTGAGATTGACAATTTCGTCTGGCGGCCCGACAGCCTGATTGAAGAGGAACCCTTCGTCATGCCTGAGCAAACCACCACCTACGAGTTGACCGCTCAAGATGCGGCAGGATGTACAACTTCAGATTTCATCACTGTGATTGTCGAAAAGTCACGTAAGGTCTACGCCCCCAATGTGTTTAGCCCTAATGGCGATGGCAGGAATGATAGATTCACGCTTTTCTCAGGTCCCGATGTGGTCGACCTGGAGCAATTTCAGATTTTTGACCGCTGGGGCGAGGTGGTTTTTGAAGGAAGTGCGCAGGCACTCAATAATGAGCTATTGGGTTGGGATGGTAGCTATCTGGGGGAGCCTATGGACCCCGGCGTATTCGTTTTTTATGCAAAAGTGGTATTCATTGATGGGCATATGGAGCTGATCAAGGGAGATTTTGTGCTAATGCGTTGAGGTTTGCGTTAAGCTTGAGGAAGGTGCCTCAAAAAAAGAAGACGCCAGCTCATGGTTAGAGCTGGCGTCTTTATCAACTTATAGAGTAGTTTTTTCGTACTACAATTACTGCTTTAGTACTTTGAGTACTTCACGGTAGCCATCTTCTGTTTGTACTTCCAGTAAATAAAGCCCTGTAGGGAGTGTATTTGCATCCCATTCCAGCTGCCAGGTTCCCGGTTCCAGTTTGCGCTGCCCGATAGCTTGCCCAAGTTTGTTGCGGAGCACTGCGGTGCCAGCTGCTACAGTGGCTTGTTCAAACTCCACGGTAAACTGGCTCTGTACAGGCGTTGGCCATACTTTAGCGCCCTGCTTAACGGCTGAGGCCTGAGTAGTTGGAACATTAGGAGTAGAGAGGGGATTGATCCCGGAACCAGAAATCTCTACATTACTGAACGCCGCCACAGCCAGGCTGCCATTTCTGCTCGTCACGAATAAGCCCACCTCTGCGCACTCACCCAGTTCAAGGTAAACTTGGTGGAAAAGATACCAGTTGTTGCCGCTAACGCTGTGATAAGCACGGATGTAATTTCCGATGCGCTCCAGACGGAGCCAGGTGTCATGGGGCGTGGCATAAGGAGTAAAGCCCAGCGGGTCTCCTTCATTGTAACGCGTGGAATGGCGTATGATCTGCGTTTTATTAGAGGCAACAATGAAGGTTTTGGGACCGTTAGAGGATGGAACCTGCGGCGCACCAAGGTTTTGGCCTCCACCACGGATCATCAATCCGGCAAATCCCTTGCTGACCTCATCGATACGTGCGGTAATCATACTGTTGCCGCAGAGGGATTGATTGAGGAACGCAAGTTCGTCGGAGGTAGCATTGTAACCTTGCCGTGCAGTAGTTGAGAGGATGATATCACACCCCAGTTCAAATTCATCGTTTTCGCCATTGTTACCGATAGAGCTCTCCTCCCAATAGTTGTCTATTGCATTTGGGCCAATAGAGAAAGGGTAGTCCGACAGGATATCACCATCATTGAAAAAATAGCCAAGGTTCACATGCTCGCCGAATATTGGGTCAGGACCTTCTTCCGGAGGAGCAATAGGGATCTGGCCCAAAGACAGATCGATCGTACCCTCGTTATAGATTTCCCCTTCATTAAAGATAGGAAAGGGACCGTCAATATAGATGGTTGCGCAATCTTTGTTTTGGATTGTCCCCCCTGGATAGGTGACCAATGAGCCAAGGACATTGTAATAAGGTGCTACCGGAGCGTCTTCGCCTGGTGCGCCAAAGCCATAGATAAAAGAAATATCTACGATGTTGTAGTTTGTAAAAGTGCCACTGTCATCAACGTAAATCGCTCCGGAGATATCTTCTTCCGGCCAGTAGCAGGAGGTGTATCCCCTGCGTCAGGTGCTTCCTCTGCTTCAGGGCTATGCGCAGGAGCAGCTTCATTAAACGGAACCGGCAATAAATTTAGTAAGCCGTAGTTTTCGAAGTTTCCGCCCGATTGTACGTATACCATATCCTCGAAGACAAAACTGATATTGATTTCTCCGGTTTCGGTATTAATGAAGTCGCCATCATCAACCTCTATGCCTTCGTTCTCAATATAACTGATGTTGATGGTTCCAGCATTGATAAATTCGGTGTCGCTGTCATCTTGGTCAATAGCATCCGCGCTAACATACATGATGTCAAGTGAGCCCCGGTTGCGGAAGATGGCATCACCATCCAGCTCAACGCCCTCTGAGTTGGTGTAGCTGATGTAAATGCTGCCGCGGTTGACCAACAAAGCGTCGTCTTCCATATCAATGCCGTCGCCCGACGAGTTAGCAATGGATAGTTCTCCACGGTTGAGGACACGAGCGTAGTCGGTCATCTCTATACCATCACCGAAAGACTCCCCCTGACCAGTGTCATGAATATCGAGGGCGCCCCAGATGACGAGGCTGGAGTTGTCATCCATAAATATACCTTCTGAGCTGGAGTTAGCAACGGTTAAATCCGCTTCTGCAAGGATCAAGAGCGTCGCGTCGTCATCCAGAAAAACAGACAGGCAAGCTGCATCGGTCGTGGTAACCTCAACGTGAGCGTCTCCAGCTATTGTGACCGTGTTGTCTTCGTTTGGGACTTCATCTGTATCCCAGTTATTCGGGTCTTCCCATCGCCAGCCGTCCCCGTCACCTGTCCAGAAGACGTCGCCACCATCTGCCAGGGCGGTGAAACTACTGCCTAAGAACAAGGCAAATAGTAGTAATGTGTTTAATTTCTTTTCCATTAGGATTTTAATTAATTGGTTAGAAAATGCATATTTGTCACTCACTTTTACGAAGTAAGCGAAAGTAAGGTTACAGCTCTTATGCGAATTGGCTAAGAGCAGGTTTAGCGTAGTTTTGCTTTGGGAATCAGTACTTCACGTGCTATGGTGTCCGTTCTTACAGGCATTTGGACCAGACGATAGATGTCTCGGTCAAAACTCGTCTCAACAAAAATGTTGTTTTCGACTCAAGGACTGAAAACCAAGCAGACGCTAATAAAGTGCAAGGGACTTTTACCGGGGTAAAGTCTCAGCGTGCTCCTAATGTGTTGACAGGAAAAAGTAGTGAAAGTCTGTGTAAATATATATAAATTTTATTATAAAACGGGGAGTTTTTTCTGCACTTACCCAGCGTGGCAGGTAGTGCACACCTGCTTGAAAACGCTCTGCCTAACCGCAGATTGATCCTTCAGGCAGACGCTTCACTGCCTGTAATTGGGTTTCGTGGGGAAGGGGCAACTCTGACTATGCCTTCAGTCCTTCAATTTCGACAAAAATTTTTATTTTGGCCCTTGCCAGATAGATTCCGAAGTACAGATGTACTCGTTATTATTAAGTCATCAAAAAAATATCATGCCCTATACCAATTTACTGATAGATGAGCAGGACGGAATTCTGATCCTTACCCTCAACCGGCCCAAATCAATGAATGCACTCAATACCAAGACGATGTTGGAGTTGCAGCACTTTTTTAGTGAGGACGCCCCCAAGCGGGAAGGTCTTAAAGGCATCATTCTGACCGGTGCCGGAGAGAAAGCTTTTGTGGCAGGAGCCGATATCAAAGAGTTTCTGGCATTGGACATCAAAAAAGGTCAGGATATGGCGCAACGGGGGCAAGATGTATTTTTCCTCATTGAGCGCTTTCACAAACCGGTGATCGCACTGGTGAACGGGTTTGCCCTCGGCGGAGGTTGCGAGCTTTCTATGGCCTGCCACTTGCGTATTGCTACGGAAAATGCCCGCTTCGGTCAGCCGGAAGTAAACTTGGGGATTATTCCCGGCTATGGAGGGACACAGCGACTGATTCAGTACCTGGGCAAAACCAAGGCTACGGAGTTGCTTCTCACCGGCGATATGGTTTCTGCTGATCAGGCATTAGCCTGGGGGTTGGTAAATTATGTACTGCCAGATGGAGAGGCTTTGGAGCGGGCAAAGAAGATCATTAATAAAATTGCCAGGAAAGGCCCGGTAGCTATTGCCAAAACCATAGAAGCTATCAATGCTTATTTCCAGTATGATGAAGACGGTTTCGCACGGGAGGTCAAAGCGTTTGGCCACACGACCGGGACGGAAGACTTCAGGGAAGGCGCCGCTGCCTTTATCGAAAAGCGCCCGGCCAATTTCAAAGGTCATTAAGTCTGGTACTCAGAATCCGTTAACGCGTATTTAGAGTCCACCAAGCTGGAATTTTTAATTTCTGACTTGGTGGGCTACTGGGCTTCCTGCTTTTGGTTGCCCTGGTTGGTGCCGGGGCGAACGGTTTAGAAGGGGAGCTTCAGTGGCCATTAATCCCATGTTTGGTGCTACTTCGAAACTCAGGGGCTTGGCAGGATATTATACCGATGATTAAGAGCGTGTTTGGAGCTCGCTCCTATTGCAAATCAAGGATTTATGAACCCCGCAATGCTGCGGGGCAGGCTCTGGCGTCGTCTTTTTTGACTTATTTGACCCGCCAAATGCGCCAAAAAGGACTTAGCCAGAACCACAACTCCTTGATTTTCATGACGAACCCGCTCCAAACATGCTCTAAGTCTTTACCACAGTAACCCAACTTAATGGCAGTTGGTTTAAGCCCTGTAAAAACAGCACTTAGGGTTCAGCGAAAAATAAGGTCTTCATTTCAGGCGAGCTATTTTTGCACCAGGCAAGGCGCGAAGAACGAGCATAGCCTAGCTACGTAAGTGATAAGCAACGAAGGCTGGGGTAAAAGAGCCGTATCAAATGGGTAAGTTATTCTTCGCTGGACCCTTAGTGTAATTCGTTATACACAGCTCAGAACTAAGGGCAGGAATAAAAATGCGAAAATTCGCTAACTTGGGGACTGATTTTCGCCCTAACCAAATTCTCTTCTATGCCATTCGACTATATTATAGTAGGAGCAGGTTCTGCTGGCTGCCTGTTGGCGAACCGTCTTTCTGCCAACCCTAACCATCGGGTGCTGTTGTTAGAAGCCGGCAGTGAGGATAAGGATAAGGCCATTCATATTCCTGTGGCTTTTAGCAAGTTGTTTAGAAGCCAGTATGACTGGGGCGATGACTCTGTCCCTCAGGCTGCAATGAATAACCGCAGGCTTTACCAACCTCGCGGAAAAGTGTTGGGCGGTAGCAGTAGCATCAATGCCATGATCTACATCCGGGGCCACCGGGCAGATTACGATCACTGGGCCGCTTTAGGAAATGAAGGGTGGAGTTACAAGGACGTACTGCCTTATTTTCGCCGGTTTGAGCAAAACCTGGAGTTTGACGATGATTATCATGGTACGCAAGGTGAGCTTACGGTGAGCCGGGGGCGGCATAACCACCTGTTAAGTAAGCAATTGCTTCGGGCGGCTGAACAAGCCGGCTATCCACTTAATGAAGACTTCAATAGTGCCCAACAAGAGGGTTTTGGGTGGTATCAGGTCACGCAACGGGGCGGAAAGAGGTGTAGTGCTTCCCGGGCATTTTTAGAACCTGTCCGGCACCGTTCCAACCTGGAGGTGCATACTCAGGCCTTTGCCCACCGAATACTGATGGAGGGTAAAAAGGCAGTTGGAGTTCTATATAAGCGGGGCAGAGAACTGGTTAAAGCTAAAGCCCGGCGGGAGGTAATACTCTGTGCCGGTAGTTTCAACAGCCCTCATCTTTTGATGCTTTCTGGTATTGGTGACCGTGCAACGCTCCGTAAACACGGCGTTGATGTAGTACACCATCTGCCGGGAGTGGGGCAGAACTTACAGGACCACTTACTGGTGGGCTGCGTTTACCATACCCCTCTGAAAAATACGCTGGATAGTGCGGAACGGTTTCCCTGGGCAATAAAATACCTGCTTCAGTTTTTATTGCGGAAGCAAGGACTGCTAACCTCCAATATAGCGGAGTGCGGCGGTTTCTTGCGCAGCTTACCTAATCAGGCCGCCCCGGACTTGCAGTGGCATTTCTCCCCTGGCTATTTCTTACGGCATGGGTTTGACAACCCCAAGACGGGCAATGGCGCCGGACTTGGCATGACCCTGATCTGCCCTCACAGCCGGGGTAATGTACAGCTTCAAAGCCCAGACCCTGAGGACCGTCCACTCATAGACCCGAACTACCTCAGTGATACAAGAGATATAGCTACGTTTATACGGGGATACAGAATTACCGAAAGGATAATGGCACAACCGGTATTAAAGCCTTATCTGAAAAAGCGTTTTATGCCCCCTCCTGGAGTGGAAACCAAACCAGCTGTTATTGATTACATCCGGGAATGGGCGCAGTCGCTATACCACCCGGTGGGGACCTGCAAAATGGGGCAAGGAGATGCTGCGGTCGTGGATAATCAACTCGCTGTTTATGGAGTTGACAACCTGAGAGTAGTAGATGCGAGTATTATGCCTGTCATTGTTCGTGGAAACACCAATGCACCTGCTATGATGATTGCCGAAAAGGCGGCAGAGCTGATACAGCATCCGCCCGATATCTAGCACAAAACGAACATCACAGAGGCCTGCTCGTTCCTTAAGCGAAGTCTTTTTTGAAAAAGCAATATCATATTGTGCTTTTCCGAAAACCAAGTGTAACATCAGGAACAGCAGGTATTATCGTATCACAAGGGTGATCTTTTCTTTCTTCTGGTTACCTTTTTTGAACGCTCAGGATATAACGAGCCAGGGTGACTTCATGATGGGAGGAGCGTTAAGTCTCTCAACCGCTGAGTGCTTGTTTGAAGCTGGCATTTGCAGCCTGAATGATTACCTCCAAACAAGCACTGACTCCAACGTAGGAATTAATATGGACGGGCTCCACCGTGAACAATAACGGGACAAGAGCAACTCAATTCAATATTTCACCACTTTATTACTAATAATTTCGCGCTGGGTATAGGAATGGATTACACGCTTAACCGGATAGAAGAGCCTGTTGATCTATTGGATTCTTGTGCTGGCGGTCGAATCTATTAATCCGTAAGAAACAATCAAAAACCATTAATATTATGAAATCTATTTTTGAATTAAGAAATCTGTTTATCCTTTTGCTAAGCTTTGGTCTCCTGGCTTGCGGCGGTGATGGAAATGATACCATGGAAAACACCGAAGACGCGGTAGAGGATGCCGCTAATGATTTCGCAGACGTTTTTCGCTCTGATAAAGAAGAGATGAAAGCGGAAATCGAACGTGCCCGTGAGGAGGTAAATGAGGAAATCGAAGAATTAGAAGCAAATATCGAGAACGCTTCAGGTAAAGCAAAAGCAGATATGCAAGAAGAGCTCGATGAGCTCAAAGCCTGGAGCAACGATCTTGGCCAAAAAATGGAGGGTCTTGGCGATGTTGCAAAGGATGGCTGGAAAGACTTCAAGTCTAACTTGAACAACACCTTAAAAGAAGTTGACCGGGAGCTCTCGGACGAAGAATAATTTTTTATATAAAACCTAATGATTATGGGTTCTACAGAAGATAGAATTAAAGGTAACTGGAAAGAGCTTAGCGGAAAGCTTAAAGCTAGCTATGGTGAATTAACAAATGATGACCTCGCTTACCAAGAGGGTAAAGAAGATGAGCTTATTGGCCGCATTCAGAAGAGAATCGGCAAGGGCAAAGAAGAGGTCAAGAAAATCATTGACAACCTGTAATTTCAGTTGCCCAAAATCTTTAAAACAGAGCGCTGCCGCCGGTTAAAACCTGGCGACAGCGCTTTTTTATTAGGCATTATTCGGAATAATTCACTACCAATCCTCTCCGCATAATGTCTATTGACTTACATAATAATTCAGGTAGTTACACTCCCGAACTGCACGCCGGAAAAACTGTGTTTGAGGATATTGATCTTCCAGGCGCTTGAAGTAAGAAAGGTATCCCTGAGCCTGCATCTGAGCCTGCACTTGATTAAAGGTTGTTTGGGAGTCTGCCCAATCGTCAATAATGAACTTATTATACCAGTAGTTGGTCTGATCCGTCTCGCCAAGTGCCTTGACATAAAATACTTTTTGCTGCGCCTTGGCTGCCATAAAGCAAGCCTGGGCAGCGCGCTCTGGTTCTTTAGCATACTTCAGGGCTTTGTCGTAAAATCCAAGGGCGATCCGGCAATCATAGAACCCGTCGTAGGATGAGCCGCTGCGGAAGTAATTCATAATTTCATAAGCGGGCCCAAAGTAAGTCATATTGTAGTAAGCATTGCCCAATAGGTAGTAATCGGTAGGACTGTTACTGGCTTGAGCAATCCGGTATATCTCAGCCAGCTTACGTACAAAGCTGTTTCGGGTGTAGGTGGCGCGGGTCTGGTTTTCGCAGTGTACGCAATCATTAATGCTCATATTGAACGGGTTCTCCCGGAGCGGAAAATCATATTCGGCAGGAAGGCTGTCAAAAAGTACAGCAGCAGCAGTAAGGTTTTCCGGATCCCGCATCAGAAGCCGGCCTTTAATATCCAGCACATCGTAGCGTACCTGACGGATGGCAGCACTTGGGTCTCGCGAGAAAGAAGACCAGGTATCGGTATTGCCCGTAAAGTGCTTAAGCGCTAAAAGCTCCAGCTGATTGTGGTTGGGCTGATTGATAAAAGCCAGTATGCTGTCAACGCCCTGTGGGGTAGGGTTGATTTTTGTGGTGCTTATCACCTCCCTGGCAAGCAATCGGGCCATAATATTTTCATCCAGTTGCCGCTTGCGATAAGCCAGTATTTCGAGAATGAATTCCTGGTTGTTCTGTTGAGTAGACCAGTTGGCCATCGGGTCGGCAAAAAGTTCTACCAATTTAATCGCAATGGTGTTTTCCTGTTCTTCAGATAAGGGTTCTGATTGTTGCATCAGCTGTATAGCTAGCAGGAGCTCTTCCTGTATACGTCGCTGCGCACCTTCAAGCGTTCCGGCTTGTTCGAGCGTGATCCTGGCTGTTGATAAACGCCCAAGCAGATGCTCGAGATAGCCTTTAGCAAGCGCCCAGAAGTGGTCCTCGCGGTTGTTGTAATAGGCAGTGGTTGCAAAGCGGAGGAGTTGCCCGGCGTATTCTTCATACGCTTCATTTTTCAGGAGGCTTTGCTTATCCTGTACCCGCTGCAGGAGCGTTGCAATCGGTTGGTCACCGTAGTAGTTAAGGTTGGTGCTCTCCAGTTTGTTGATTTCCCTGGCCATCACAATGCGCAGCCATTCGTGATTGCCAAGCAGCCCAAATATGGACTGCATATCCTCAAGCCCCAGCACTTCCTGCTTGGTACCGCGGATGAAATGCATCAGCGCCTTTTCCTCATTGGTTTGGCATTGTTTGTAGGTCGCAGACCAATCTTGTTCAGTAGAAATATTGAAACTAAAGTACGCGCTGTGCCGGCGGCTCGGGGCTTGCTCAAACACCTTTAGGAAGTGATAATACCCTTTTCCGTTGGCTCCGTTTTGAAGGAGTAGCCCCGCATAGTGGTCCATCGCCCAGTAGCTGATCAGGTCTTTCTGCTTTAAGGGCGCAAAATACTTTTCGTAGTGTTGAATGGCTTCCTGAAGTTGATCTGTATACCGGTAGGCTTTTAGGAGTTGAAAGGCATACCGGTTTTTGAGGAAGGGGAACTTTTCGCGTTCCAGTCCCTTTTTCAGACGCTCGATCAATTGGGCCGCTGCTGCTGCATCAGGTGTTTCCTGTCTGCCGTAACCCCAGGTATCGCTGTAGGGGCTGGCCAGGGCTTCCATGTCCAGCGCCAGCAATAAATACTGCTTGGCAGCTTCCTGCTTGTTAATAGAGATCATCGCTCCGTCAAAGAGGATGGACTTAACCAGGACTTCACGGCTGACATTATTGTAGCCTTCTATCCAGCTATCATACAATACTACACGCAGCGGCTCTTCTTTAACGGGGTTTTCAAAAAAATGCTGCCAGCTCTTCAAATTCGCATCCGGATAATCAGCCTCTGCCCAGATGTTGTGGTAGGCATCAGAAGTATAGAAGGTCGGTTCGTATTCCTCCCCGAACAGCCACTCGGGCACGAAGAGGTTGAAATAGTGGTAGGAGTCGCTAAAAGGAGTGCAGGCATTTAATGACTGCAGGCTCAGGCTAAGGAGTAGCGAGGCGGTCAGCAAGACGCTGCGGGAGATTTTTCGGAAAAGCATTTGACAGGTTTTCATCGAGGTGGTAAAAGAGAAGATGCTCACAGTTGTTATCTATCGATTTAAGTTGGTCAATTGCAGTTTCAAGACTGCGTACCGTAGGGGCTTCACAACGTAGTTGGTCCCCCTTGTTCAGGTAATGATTCCCAAAGTAGGCATTTTGCTGCATGCGGTACCGGCCCGCCCCCAAAGTCTGAGTGGCGGACATCGTGTCCAGCTGTTCGCAGGGGCTCTGGTTAATGATGGCATGCAATTCACCTAAGCGGTAGGCCAATACCCAGGAAAATACGGGTAAGGCGTAGTCCAATGGTAAATCATATTGCATATGGTTCTTCAGATAAGTTGCTGCAGTTTCTGTATTTAATATACTATTGGGCTCTTCAACGCTTTTGATGTCGCCCATATTATAATACATCAAAACACCCCGGTCTACAGGCGGGATGCCCGTTTGCCCGGGATAGCGCAACTGATGCAGCCTGATGGTAGCCGTTAGGGTGTGTCCCTGAGCCAGTCGGCGAAACCTTGCTAAAAAACGAAAGTAGGCCGTCTGAGTAGAGGCACTCCAGTCGCAGTCGAGCTGGTACTGTACCGGGGAAAGGTGGTAAGAGTTGTTGATTTCCGAGAGATAGCCCCATACCTTTTCCGCTAAGGCTTCCGGATTAATTTTGGCTTGAAAGGTACGGTTAGTGATAAATACGCAGGGCACGATTTCGTAGCCGGTGTAATCCTCTCCTTCAAATTTTACAGGGGCTTTTGGGACAGCCTGCCCGCCTTCAAGGTCTACGTCCAGGTACTTCACGTAGATGCGTTGCACATCATTAGCTTCGAGCCATTCTGTTTCAGCCGGGCTGAGTTTAAAGGTGGATTTCCAATAGTAGAAGCTCACCTTTGGCGCGTCCTGGTTGGTCTGGCAACCCATCAGTAAGCTGCCGGCAAATAAGGTGAAAAGCAGGGATTGACATATGCTCATAGTATTCTCATAATACAAGTAGAAGGAGGGGTTACAGTTTTTCCCAAAATGACCAGCAATGTTCCAGGACTGCCTTAGGCATTTCTGTTTGTGGATAGTGCCCGATACCAGGCAGTAGCTGTATGTCAGGGGATTGAACCAGTTTTTTATACCGCATTGCCATATGCCCCCCGGAAATGGGGTCTGCTTCACCAACAATAAGCCGGACCATTACCGGGGGCTCGAGGAGGGGTTGGACCCACCGTGCCCGTTGCTGAACTCTTTCTTCCATATACCGGATCAAAAGATGGAATACACGCTGCCCTCTGTTGTACCGGATGAGCGACCACCACTCGTCAATTTCTTTGGCTGTTGCCTTGGTATTGGGCCCGAAAATTTGATCAAAATTGCGCTGCAGAGTACCTCGGGTTAAGAATGGAGTTAACCAATGACCAACCGGGCTAAGCAATAACTTCTGAATAGGGCGTGGTTGATGTGTCTCTGGAAACAGCCCACCATTGAGAAGAATAAGCGACTGCAGTTGGAGGGGGGCTTCCCTGCTGACTTCCCTGGCCAGGAGTTCCTGGGCAACGGTGTCTCCGTAGTCGTGAGCCAAAAGGTGGTATTGGCTGACCTGCAGTACCCTGAGCAGTGCTTCAATTATATCTGCCTGCTCTGAGATGTTGTAGTCGTGCCCGGCGGGTTTGTCAGAGTACCCAAATCCAAGGAAGTCAGGTGCTATAAGGTGGTACTCCAGGGACAGGTTTTCCCAAATTGCCCGCCAGTCCCAGCTTGAGGTTGGAAAACCATGAAGCAAAAGCAACGTGCGTGGTTTTTCCGGACTGGCTTCCTGGTAGAAGACCCGATGGCCTTCAAAGGTGATGTATTGTCCGGTTTCATACCATTCTCTCAGCTGGAGCATGGGAAATTGCGTTTTTGGAAGAAATTAGGGGCTGTTCGAACGACGCCCGAGCTCATCGTCCGAACAGCCCCCCGGGTACGGAAAGGCTTATTCTTCGTCGTCTTCCTGCAAGTATACGTCAATGGCAATATCCTGACCCGTTTCCTGGTTCTTGCCTAACCGAAACTCTACCCGATCATTGATGAGCAAGTCGTTAAAGTCACAATTCTGGACCTCAGAGTGATGAAAAAACAAGTTATTAGGCGGGTAAGCAATGAAGCCAAAGCCTTCCTTTAGGGATAAAATGGTGCTGGAGAGGTAGGCTCCATCCTGGGTGACTATAGGCTCCGGTGCGGGTGCTTCGCTCTCGAAGTCTTTCCCGTGCTCCTCTTTGTTGGCCTGATATTCTTTCTTTGGGTAACGATCCGTTTTTGGGACAAAGAGGTTGTTAACGATATGAGAATCTCTGGTCACGCGGTTGTCGATAATTTCGTGCATGGCCAGTGGATAGGTCACATCTTCCAGCAGATCCTGTGAGGTGCGGGTGGCTCTTTGGTTGCCGTAGTCATCGGTGTACTCGAAGTCCCAGGAAAGCACCATAATCCTTGTACCTCTGGAGTTTACTTTACGGATAAGCGGCACATAGTCACTGTCAGATGCAATGAGTACCAACACATCAAACTGTTTGTAAAAGACTTGCTCAAAGGCCTCCAGGGCCAGGAGTACGTCTATACCTTTTTCTGCCTTTCTTCCGTAGCTGTTATTGCGCAGGGGCAGGTAGTGGGTAGTTACCCCTTCAGACATCAGGATGTCGTCAAAAACGCGTTCGTAGTAAAGTTGCTTGCCTTTTTGACTGACTTCAGAAGCACTCAGCCGTCCCCGGAAATAGTGCGCATCTACAATCTGGCAGTGGTTGACATTTGTGCCATCTCCTTCCAGTTCTGCTACTTTATGCCGAATGAACTCGTGTAGCCCTTTAATGCTTATACGAGTTTTGCGTTCGTGTACGTAATTGTAAAAATTACTAACGTGGTAGAAATAATTTCCATCGTAAAATACACCAATCTTGATGAGTGGTATCCCGTTATTATTTGTCATTTACTATTGAAGTGTTTTTTATCTTTCCTTGAATCTATGTCTTGTAAAATCTGGTTTTTTGGATATTTTCTTACTGAGGTCCCTATATGGTAACTGTATTTGGGAGAGTTGGGCACTATATTTCCTTTCCAGCCGCAAACGTACAAAAAAAAACTTACGCTGAGACTTTATAACATGGAACAAACACCTGAAAGGCAAGTAGGTTCAATACGGGAGAGTGGGCAACAATAATCAGAATTAATTGTAGATTAAGGTAGTTCGGTTTATATTTAAAACTGCAATTCACTAACCTAGTACCAAAAATGAGCAGAAAAAAAGGTTTTTTTCAATCGCGTAATCCTGTTATGGGTGAAAAGGCTTTTCAGCGGGCCTCCAATGAAGTTTTAGATGCTGACATGACACAGGCGGGATCTCATACAGATCGTATGACCGTATCCGGCGCTGTAAACAAGTCCCTTTTGCTGGGTGCACTGATGGTTGCTACCGCTGTGCTTAGCTATGCTGCTGCCAATCCGATTCTGATGTGGGGCGGCGCAATCGGTGGGCTTATTGTAGTCCTGATTGCCTCCTTTAAATTAGAGTATTCCCCAATTTTGGCGCCCATATATGCGGCCCTGGAGGGTTTGTTTGTTGGAGGTATTTCAGCTGTGTATGCAAGTGCTTTTGACGGAATAATTTTTCAGGCGGTAACGCTGACCAGTGCGGTATTCTTCCTAATGCTGTTTTTCTATAAGACGGGCATTATTAAGGTGACCCAGAAACTGCGGAGCGGTATTATAATGGCTACCGGCGCCATATTCGTAGTGTACATGCTGAACTTTGTACTGAGCTTCTTTGGCATTAATTTGCCCTATTTGCACGAGGGAGGGATGATTAGTATCGGCATCAGCTTGCTTATTATTGCCGTGGCGGCTATGAATTTACTGCTGGACTTTGACAACTTTGATAAAGGGGAGAAATACGGTGCGCCTGCCTACATGGAGTGGTTCTCAGCTATGGGGCTGCTCATTACACTGGTCTGGCTCTACATCGAGATACTTCGGTTAATTTCTATATTCTCGTCTAGCGATTAAAAGTGGTTGGATAAGCGTGTTTGGAGTAAATCTTACCTTGTAGGTTACCTCTAAATACCTGTAAGCGCAGCCCTGACCATCACGCTCTTAGCATATAAAAACGCAGGGAACCGTTAGTGTTCCCTGCGTTTTTTATATTTTGGAACGATTTCAAGGATAAGTGCCGCCTTGTGGCTGAGGCGAAAGACCCTGTCAAAATTTCGATTGTTTCCTAACCAAAAGCGAATTTATATGAAACAGGAAGAACGTAATGCGCTAAAGTCAAAGATAGAGGTGGCCATCGTAAAGACAATGGACGAGGTAGCGCGTTTGGAGGAAGCAACGAAGCCAATTGCACCGGAAAACTCAATCGGGAGAGTGAGCCGTATGGATGCAATCAATAACAAAGGGGTCTCTGAGGCAGCCCTGCGTTCTTCTAAGCGTAAGCTTACGAACTTAAAAATCGCATTGACTAAGGTAGGTGCTGAAAGTTTTGGCATGTGCACCCGGTGTAAACGACCTATTGCACCTGCCCGGCTGATGTATATGCCTGAAAGCACTAAATGTGTAAGATGTGCAGATAAATAACACGGCCTTTGCTTTCGTGTATGGCTAAAAGCAATAGTACAGGAAGGTTATCTTTTTACACTAAAGTCAGCCACTGTTGGGATCGTATGATAAGTGACGCGCGTTTAATAAGTGTTGTGTTTGGCTAGCAGCCTGTCGGAGATGTGCTGATGCGGCGAGAGCGAGCAAATATTGTTCTGAACAAGGCGCGAAGAAGGAACATAGCCTGAGCTACGTGACTGACACTGCCCGTGTCTCTTCGCCTGTGGGC
>Ga0307933_1001873_pt1 | contig 15191 bp, 12 predicted proteins | sample OrgLakmetageno88_FD_201811 | JGI IMG/M metagenome (GOLD analysis project Ga0307933, IMG submission 201811) | Saline water microbial communities from Organic Lake, Antarctica - #88 | ecosystem: Environmental > Aquatic > Non-marine Saline and Alkaline > Saline | place: Antarctica: Organic Lake...
TTACTCGAAAAAGCAGCGACCACCCCCGACGCCTACCCACTTACCCTAAACAGCCTCCAACTAGCCTGTAATCAGAAATCGAATCGCCATCCTGTGGTGGATTACGATGAAGAAACCATCCTGGAATCGATTGAAGACCTCCGGAAAGCAAGGCTTGTCTTTCGCGTGGATGTAGCGGGTTCGCGAACGGCCAAATTTCGCCACAATATTGACGAACTCTTAGGGTTGGGAAAAGACGCGAAAGCCCTACTTACGGTGTTGCTTCTCCGTGGACCGCAAACCCTCGGTGAATTGCGAACCCGCTGCGAACGAATGCACGCCTTTGCTACGACCGAAGAGGTCGAATCGACCCTGCAATCGATCGCCGATGAAGTGGATAGACCCTTATGGACCAAACTGCCGCGTTCCCCCGGAAAGAAAGAAGAGCGCTATCAGCACCTGTTTTCGGGCCCGCCGGGACCGTCCCAAGAAACGGACAGGTCGAATGCCTCCGACGAAGCGGTCACAGGACCCATCAGCACCCGCGATGCGCGTATTCAAAATCTGGAGGATACGGTGAACACACTGCAAAGGGAGCTGGACAATTTAAAATCTACTTTCGACGACTTTCGTCAGCAGTTTCTTTAAACGCATTTTGCATGTACCTCAGTGCATGAGTTCAAAATAAATTATTATGAACTGAAGATACGTATATTTCTGTGAAGTTGTATGCTAAGACCCTGCAAATTAGTGGTCGTTGCACTCAATCTTATTTTTAAGCGGTTTGTAAAATCGCCTTTATCTGAAAAATCGGGTCTCAACAAGCCGCATGAGAAAGTAGGGCTACACCCCATAGCGGGTAATTTTAAAATCGATACAATAGGCAAGATGAATAATCTTATATCGCTCGCTCTGACTATCGGAGGTATCGTGCTCATCGTTTACGGAATTTATGCGTCAGATTCTCTGGGCTCGGACATTTCCAGGTTTTTTACCGGCGCACCTACAGATAAAACCATCTGGCTACTTATTGGTGGCATTGTCATGTTGGCGGTGGGAGTTGGTGGACGCACATTTAACAAAAAATCACTCTAGGCTACGCTTCCGCTCATAATTTTTAACCCTCAACTCTTTTACCCATATGTTATATTACGCCGCCGTTTTCTTTATTATTTCCCTGATCGCCGCCGTACTTGGTTTTGGCGGCATCGCTGGAACCGCTTCATCGATTGCTCAAGTCTTATTCTTTATCTTTATCGTGTTGTTTATTCTCTCACTGGTTTTCCACCGCCGTCGTTCAAGGCTATAAATATCTACTCGCTCTGCCTGATCCGACGAGTTAGTTATATGATTGCCAGCAACACAGAGCCTCCGATGTCTTAATTGAGATGAAAGAACGCGTCCACATGGTCGGAGGTAAATTCTACATCCAGTCAAAGCCGGGCAAAGGAACCATCGTCCGAGCTGTGATCCCTTACTTAACCAATCTGAGAGACGAGCAGGCATGAAAAAAGACCCTGTGACCGTCTTGATTGCCGAGGACCATGCCATCGTGCGCGAAGGTTTGCGGGCTTTGCTTGATTTGAGTGAAGAGGTCGAGGTAGTCGGTGAAGCAGCCACGGGCCGCGAGGCTGTGGAGATGGCTGCCAAGCTTAAGCCAAACGTTATTATTATGGATATTGCTATGCCGATTTTGAACGGCTTCGAAGCCGTCCGCCAAATACAAGTCATCTCCCCCAACTCAAAGACGCTCGTGCTCTCGGCTCACAGCGATGACGAATATGTCGATCATCTTCTCTCAGTCGGTGTTTCCGGTTATTTGACAAAACAAAATTCCGGCCAGATTCTGGTGCACGCCATCAAGGAAGTAGCCAGTGGCCGAACTTATTTTTCTCCATCCATTTCGGAGCGTATGCGAAAGGTGGAGTTGAAGGCTTTTCAACACGGTGAAAAAGGGAGCAAGCGTCAGTCGCTGACGACACGTGAAGCCGAGGTCTTGCAAATGGTCGCCGAGGGTTCTGCCAATAAACAGATCGCGGGGGTGCTGGGAATCAGTATCAAAACGGTGGAAAAACACCGCCAGAAATTGATGGATAAACTCAACATCCATGATACTGCCGGGCTAACCCGGCACGCCATCGCCACCGGTGTAATCGAAAGTAGCACACAAGTAACGACTGAAGGCTAAGACTCATCGGGTTATACCCCATATACGGATAGACTTAAAGATAGTATAACTCATGGATGAAAACAAAAGTAGCTCTGTCATTTACACTCATTTCCGCGCTCCTGCTTATGAGTGGATGCGCCTCTACCAGTAATTATAAAAAAGCTGATAGCACATCCGACTCTCTCGAAGCAACCGCCCAAATTGTTAATCAGAGTAATCTCCAAGCCGGGGTGGTAACGAAAGAACTGAAAAGTCTGCTCGAAAGCCCATCCCAAAATATAAGACCACAATTTGAAAAATTCGATTCGGCGGTCTCAAAGCTCGATACACTAACCAAAGATCTATATGTCCGCTCAACTTCTATACAAAGCAAAGGAGCTGACTACTTTACAAGCTGGGACGAGGATCTTGCGACCATCCGGAATGAAGACATTCGCAGTCGCAGTGCCGAACGCAGACAGACCATGGCCGCGCGTTTCGAGGAAGTGCGCATAAGCTATGAGAAGGTTAAAACCGAATTAACGCTCTTCGTCTCCAACCTGAAAGACATCCGAACCGTATTAGCAACAGATCTTACCACAGATGGCTTGGGATCACTCAAAGACACTGCCGAAGATTCTGGAGAGCGCGCCAAGCAATTAGAAAAGACACTCGGTCACCTGGAAGTAGAATTCAGAGACCTCAGCGCCTCCATGTCGACCACAACCCATTACTAGAACACTCTCATGATTGCACGCACACACGCATTCCTCGAAAACACGAGCGCCGCTTCCAACCACAAAGATATTACTGAGCAGGCCTACAAGCTTTGGCTGGCGGCAGGTGAACCCTATGGTCGTGATAAGGAGTTCTGGCTGGAAGCAGAACACTACCTTTGGCACTTGAACAACCAAAAAAAAGACACCCCTACAATCGCTGCATTGTCGGCCTTGTCGGAGTTGATGCATGGCACCACCAAAAAAAAGATCACAAATGAAAAGGTCTCAAAAGCAAAGGTGCAAAGGAAGCGACCTGCCCAGAAAACAACATAAATAAATTCTCCGAAAGATCATTATGAACAAAAAATATATTATATCCGCACTGATCACTACAATCATAACCGTCGGCTGCTCACCCTCAAAGGACACAGCTGAGACGGAGAAAGAGGCCGTCACCAAGCTAATCGAAAAAACACAGACTGCGGCCAAAGATTCAGCCATGGATCTAAAAGCCTATACCTATGAACAGAAAAATGAGTTTGTAGACGCGATGAAAAAGCAAGTCGCCACGCTTGAAACAAATATTCAAGAACTCTCGACCATGATTGAAAAGTCGAGCGAAGAAGTTAAAGCAGAGGCCAAGCCCAAGCTAGCCGCGTTACGTGAGCAATCCCTGCTTCTGTCCAAACAGATCGAGAAAATCGACCAGTCCACTCCAAGCACATGGGAAAATATTAAGTCACAAACTCAGCAGGCCTACGGTAGTTTAAAAGATAGCTTCAACCAGGCCCGCCAATGGGTCAGCGACAAGATCGAGCCTTAGCTATTCGCTTTCCCATTTCGCTTAGAGGCGTCATTTGGTAAACCCGAATGGCGCTTTTTTTCGTAGTCGTGGGTTTTACAGATCGGGGTCGTGTCCGCTTGTCTAACTAGGTTGCCCTTACTTTCTTAAAAAACGAACTTCTGCATCGAGTTCTGCGATGCGATCCTTGAGAATAAGGACCGTGCGGATAGCGGCATAGTTCAAGCTCATCCCACGCCGGAGACACTCTGCCTTTCGCAGCGTATAAATCGCCTCATCATCAAAAAATATACCATAGCGCCCCGTATTTTCTACAGGCTGAATAATTGAATACCTCCAGTAGTGCAGGAGTCTTCTCACGCTGACACCAGCAAGTTCGGCCACTGCTCTATGATCATAGAGTTCTCCCGGACGGATTGCCATCTTATCTCGGATTGTAATTTCGTATTTCATAATGGGCTGTTTCTTGGTTCAAATTGGCTCGCTTTAGAAACGGCTTCCCATGCAGTTCGCTCGGTATCATCGACCGATTTCGGCACCTCAATCGAAAGCCTGATGTATAAATCTCCACGTCCACTAGCGGATACAGACAAACCGAGACCTCATAGGCTTCATTGGCTTCCTTAAATTTAGCATCCGATGCCTCCTGGTTATAACTCCCAGCTACGTCCGGGTGAAACTTTCGGGCAATTTTACGAAAGCCCTTTTTTATCTCGTCCTGAGTAGCACTGTTTTCGACGTCTAATATTGAGTAATAATCTTTATAATTATACGACATTTCCTAAGCACAATACTAACCCAGCTTGCGGCAAGTGACTATGGGGTGATACCCGCACGCAGCTAGGATGCTTTACTGTATGCTAGACCTTATACCAACGCTTGTCTTTGCGTGGTAATAAAATCCTGTATTCGCTTGCGGTGGTAGGGACGCCTGCTCCCGCTGAGACAACCCGAACGCTCGCTTGACTGAGCAGCCAGATTGCGGACGACACGCAGAGGCTGTCTCAAAACTGAGTCCAACTCGATCTGTGCCTGCGGAAAGGTGTATTTAAGGGAGGGCGCTTGTCCCACCTGGCATGAGCTGGTCGAATGCAAGCGCTTCAGTTAGGCTTAAGCGCGACCAAATCTCGACGAAAAGACGCTGAGGACAGCGGCCCTCCCATGCTTTTCATTAGATTATACCAACAGCTTGTCTTAACTTAGTAAAAAATCCTGTAGTCCCTACCATTTTACCAGAAAAACTAAATCAATGGTATTAGAATGACTCGATGTGTGCAATTACTGATGACGAGACCCAACCTCAAGTGGGACGCTGTCGTGGGTGCCGACCGATAAAATACTCATCCCGATAACGCCTATGCGCTACTATTTCTGGAATCGAGCAGTTCGCATTTTGCCGATGCAATTGCTTCATTCACACGGTGATCGACTTCGGCATCTTTAAGTCTATTTACAACCGCGTCTTCTACATGCGCTTCGTGGGATAGTCCAAAGCAAGGTGAGTAAATGATCCGAAGCAATATAATTGCGAAAGGAAGGTAAGTAATAATGGCCGCTGTTTGCAGTATAGAGAGACCTAATAGGAGATAGTCCAACCACCTTGCCAATTCGTAGCTCGAAACATTTCCGTCCAGAGGCTCATTTTAGGTTAATTCTTAATGTAGAAACCAAGGTTTTGAGTGAATTCACTTAAGCATGCCGTTCGTCCATTTGAACCATTCACGGTTGACCCCCCTTAACCACAGATTTTATATATTTTCAATGGAGAGATACGTAGACTTTATTTATTTATCAGCCGTCTTATTGGGAGGTATTGCGGCTTGGCTATTTGTGTCGACCATACTTTCCCGGTCCGAGCGCAAAAAAGCGAAACGGATCCAAGACCTAAAGCGCTTCGATTCAGTTCGCTCAGAAGCCGCTGGAAAAAAATATGCCGAAGACGCCCGTGCGTCTGCATTGGAGGGCTTAGGCTCACGCTTTTCCATTATTCGCCGCACCCTCTTATCTTTATTAGTCATCATTTGGTTGGTATTAGCACTACTCCCCTTTTTAGGAGGCTTCCCAAAGGGCATGCTCTCCGTTTTCGGTGCGGCGGGTGCAGTGCTCGTCGGAATCGCGGCTCGACCACTCTTGGAAAACGTAATCGCCGGCTACGTTGTTACCTTCTCCAACCAATTCCGCACCGGTGATACTATTTTAATCGATGATAATTACGGAACCATCGAGGACATTACTCCGATTCATACCGTGATCAAACTCTGGGACTGGCGACGCTACGTCGTTCCAAATTCGAAAATGTTGACCAAAGAAGCGATCCACTACTCAAACAAAGAGGGCCTACTTTGGGCTTTGCTCAAATTCAATGTTTCCTATGGTGCAGATCTCGATCAAGTCGAAGAAATCGCCATTGAAACAGCCAAAGAAAGTATTTTTCGAACCCACACAGAAGACCCTAAATTCTGGATTATGGGCATGGGCCGTGAATCAGTTGAATGCTGGCTGGCGATTTGGACTAAAGGTCCGGCCGATGCCTGGTCTGTCCGAGCTGATGTCGGCGGGAAAATCGCTCGCAAAATGAACAAGGCTGGTATCCACAGTCATTCATATGATATCCGACACAAGGCACAGCTTCCCCCACAAGCGGACACATAGCTACGGGATGTAGTTTTGGATAAGATCGTAAAAGTAATCATATCTAGCTCAGAAGAGGAGATTAGTTTTAGAATCTTGCGTATCACGCCGAGGGCAAATTTTAAAGGTATGACCACTCCCCCTAGCTTCGAGAATTGAGCAGTCGCCTATTGATTTAGCCGATGGTTCTGGGCCCCGCCTAACCGCCCTCTGGAGAAAAGGGTCACCATGGTTCGGCAAAACCTAGCCAACGCCGAGTCGGTCGCTTCATTGTAAGTACGCACAAACTGGTTGCGATTTTCGACAAAGGAACTAAGTCGCCATTACAGATACTCCTAGACAGATTTAATTCTTACCGAAAGGTAAAAGCGGTAGGCCTGAAAAGTGGCGCGGTTTGGCCGCGCGCCTGCAAGCTCCCTAGTCATACGAACAACATTCGGTAGGCTCTCGGGTTGACTTGCCGCCAGCAAATTTGAATCTAATATAGATGAAAAAAAAGCATAAGAGGCTCTCCGGCAAGCTAAGAGGCACCTGCTTTGCATCTCTTGTCATTGCTCTTGTATGTAACATCTCTGTGCTGTTCGTGCCATTCCTCGTATTTCGCAAACTACTGAAGCCAGAGACCTATACTTTTTTTCACAGTGTACAGATGTTATGGGACGAAGGTATTTATGCCTTGGCGATATTAGTCATCGGATTCTCACTGGTATTCCCGTTTTTTAAGTTACTCATTTTATTTTGGGTCGTCAGCGTCAGTCAACCGGGACCCAGGCTACTTGGGCTTCTAAACCGAGTAGAGATTTTAGCTAAATGGTCCATGCTCGATGTGTTTCTCGTATGCTTGGTTTTAACGCTGACATCCGGCCAAGTCTTAGTCAGTGCCACCCCAAAGGAGGGCGTGCCCTTGTTTATCGCTGCGATTGTCATCAGCATGGTAGTCGGCCAAGTTCTAGCGAAACATCTACTCGAGCATTCATCGAGGAAACGTCCATCCCGATGGCTGAAAATGGAACTGACTCCCCGCTGGCGTGTAATTTTAGTGGGGATATCAGGACTTCTTCTTTTAGGTGCTCTTGCGCTACCCTTCTTAAAGATCAGTTCGTGGTTCCTTATTGATGACTCATTTAGTATCCTCACGGTGCTGCCCGCTCTCTGGTCTCAGGGATCTTATCCAGCTGTATTTGCCGTAGGACTCTTTTTAGTTCTTTTTCCAGTTCTCAGATGGACGGCACTCGCCAAAAGCAATTGGGATCATGCCCAAGGATGCGCTCAGGTCGACTATGAAAGGACATTTAAGCTGGCTCGTTTTTGGAGTATGCTTGACGTGTTTGCTTTGGCCTTGGGAGTTTTCTTGATTGAAGGCAACCGTTTCGTTCCCTCAGATGCAGAATTCGGTGCCTTGCTCCTGATCATCGTCGTTTTCGTCAATGTATTGGTTGAGAATAGCTTGGAAGTGAACTCAGAAACCAACGAAGCACTTTCTAGTTCAAAGGCAGTGTGAATAGCATGAGTCTGTCGGAAAGTAAACGCAATGACTCGGCTCAAACAGACGAACAAGGCTATGATTCATAAGACAGAAGTCTCCATGCTTTGCGATTGACTCATTTCTTAAGTGAATTCCATTTTTTAGCTACTGCTGTAAGTTAGGGTGTCGGCTTTCGCCCGAAATAGGACTGTGCCAGTTTTTCGTTCAATAGGCCCGTAACTTGAAACAGAAAGCGCACTTAAATTATACTATTTCGCCATCCTCTGATTGATCTTCGACTTCCTTATCGGGACTAACTAGTGAGCTGACTAATCTCACCCAAGCGATTGCCGCAGAATTGTCATTTACGATTTCAAGATGATTAACGTCGCCTAGATTCAACATGACGGGAGGATGTTTCAGGTATTCTTTTACCAAAAAAGGTAGCCGCATTTCCCCCCAATTATTGCCAAAGACAAGGTGAACCCGCCCCTCCAAACAATTTCGCTGCCTATAGACATATGCATTTCGTAAAATGGTTTTTTGATGGTATTTGAAGAGCTGCACACCAGCAAATTCCTCTCCCTTTTCCATCCTTTGTCCAATATCAAGGCGCTCTTGCTCGATTCTAATTGCTCTCAAACGGTTCCGATCTCTGTTTTTTATCCGAGACAGTCGCCCTTTCATAAGGGCTACCGGTCCTCTGCCAATTGCACGCAGGGCTTTGTTTAAGAACATTCGATACTTGGCAACTTTAGATCCGCACCACGAAGGCTCCAACAAAATCAGTTCGAAATTTATCGAAGAACGCCCCCGCAAGGTGTGCGCGAGCGCATAGGCCAGCAATCCGCCATAACTGAGTCCAACAAGTACAATTGGTTCGGCAAGTGCTACAGATTCTAATTCGTCCGCGTAAGCCTCGACCGAATCCTCTACGTCCAGACCTAAATATGGCTCCCGCCCCAATCCATCAATGGCAAGATGGAGTATCTTGGGCGAAAGAGGCAACTCCTTCAAATGCTGATGAAGAAGGTCTCCAACCAGAACGACAGTGCCCTCACCAGTTCCCTCCTGAAGTATAGTTAAAAAGTTCCCTACATCTGCAACCGTCCTACTTACGTCCTGCCCTTCAATCCGTTTTAATAAGGCTGCCATCCCCGCAATCGTCGGCGATCGATAGACCTCCCCAATCATCAAGTTGCTGCCCAGCCTCTCGTTGATGATACCGGCAAGCCGTGCGACCATCAGCGAATGCCCCCCCATTTCAAAGAAATTATCATGAATCCCAATCCGTTCAAGGCCGAGCAACTCTCTCCAAATCTGTGAAAGTTTCTCTTCCTCTATGCTTTGCGGTGGCGCATAATCCTGCTTCAGTTCCGGACGCGTAGTATCCGGCGCAGGCAACGCCAGCCTATCCACCTTACCACTTTGCGTAAGTGGAAAACTCTCCAGTTCGACATAGACTGAAGGAACCATGTAATCCGGCAGCAAGCCCCGCAAATACTCCCCAAGCTCAGTTGTATTGAGTATTACAGCCGTTTTCGGAACGACGTATGCAACCAATCTCTTTCCCAAGGATGGACCCTCACTCAATACGACCGCGCTCTGAGACACTCCAGAATGACTCTTGAGCGCCGACTCGATTTCACCCAGCTCAATACGATACCCGCGCAGCTTGACTTGATTGTCCCCACGAGTGAGAAACTCAAGACTACCATCAGGACGCCAACGGCAGACATCACCGCTCCGATAAAGACGTGCTGCTGAATCATCGCTGAATGGGTTTGGGACAAACTTTTCCGCAGTTAATTGGGGCTGGTTCAGATACCCGCGCGCGAGGCCGTCTCCTCCGATGTAAAGCTCCCCCGGAACTCCGATAGGAAGTAGATTACGCTCCCGATCCAAAACGAACACTTTCGTATTTGAAATAGGACGACCTATCGGCACCGTTTGGGCGTCATCTTGCAATTTGGTGACCCGTTCCCAGGTAGCGAAGGTCGTACACTCCGTCGGGCCATAAACATGCAGCAAACGCTCAGGGGGGTGCCCCGAGAGCAATGAACGGACACTCTGTGGATCAGCAGCTTCTCCTCCGAACAACAACTGCTTGAGTGTACTGAAAATTGTTGGCCGCATGGCAACATGCTGGTTAAAAAGAGCAGTTGTCAGAAATAGCGTCGTCACTCCCTGGGACTTGAGAAACGCCTCCAGCTCAGGTGATGACAAAAGCACGTCTTTCTCACCGATGACAATTCTGCCGCCACACAACAAGGCACCCCAGATCTCAAAGGTGGCCGCGTCGAACGCGGGGTTCGACACATGCGCAATGCAATCGTCTTCGGTCAACTCCACATAATTGCTGTTTTTAATTAATCGGCAGACGCCTCGATGCTTGATCTCAACACCTTTCGGCTCCCCCGTTGATCCGGATGTATACATGACGTAAACGAGATCATCTGCGCACACCAGGGGCGCAGGTAATGTATCACTAAGTGCCACCGCAGCATCCTCCAAGTCGCCAAGACGGAGCGCTTGGCTTGACTTGTCCGGCAACCAATCCAGTGAAACATTTCCGACAAGCAACCATTCAAAAGCTGCGTCCTCAGTGATCTTGCGCAGGCGAGGCCCAGCATCAGCCGGGTTCAGGGGCACATAGGCCGCACCGCTTTTTAATATGCCGAGGATCGCTACGATCAAATCCGGAGAACGCTCCATGCAAATACCGACCAAGTCGCCCCGTTGGACTCCCCTCGCCTGCAAACCAAGTTTGACCCGGTTGGCTCGCGCGTTGAGCGCTCCATAAGTCAGTTGCGTCTCCTCAAAAACCACTGCAACAGAGTCCGGCGAGCGCTCGACTTGTTCTTCGAACAATTGGTGCACGCACTTATCTGGGTAGTTCGCTGCCGTGTCGTTCCACTCCACGAGGATTTGGTGGCGCTCTACCTCGGTTAGTAAAGATAGCTCTCCTATCGGTTTCTCAGGATCCGCAATTACCCCATCCAGCAAAGCCAGATAGTGACCCGCCATACGTTCAATCCTTGAGGCGTCGAACAGATCTGTGCTGTAAACAATCACAGCAGATAGCTTATCTTTTTGTTGCCACAGGTGCATTTCCAAATCAAACCGAACCCGCTCACTACTTGACGCCAATTGCGAAACGCTCAAGTCACCCATGGCCAACTCGCCGCCCCCGAAGTTCACTAGTTGAAAAAGTACCTGAGTCAGTGGACTACGGCTCTGGTCGCGTTCGGGTTGTAATTCCTGAACCAGCTTCTCAAAAGGTAGGTCTTGATGATCGTAGGCTCCCAGTGACACCTCGCGAACCCGACCGAGCAAATCGCGAAAGCTTGGATTCCCCGAAAGATCCGTGCGTTGAACCAAGGTATTCACGAAAAATCCGATGAGTCCTTCAAGTTCGGAGTGGTTGCGACCTGCAATCGGAGTCCCTACCGCAACATCGTCCTGCCCGCTATAGCGTGAGAGCAGTATCTTAAAAGTTGCCAGCAGCGTCATCGGTAGGGTTGTTCGCTCGCTGCGGCCCAGCGCTTCTAAGCGATCCAGCAAATCACCCGGTATTCCGAACGCGAGCTTAGCCCCCCGGTAGGAGGGTATGTCCTGGCGTCGGCGATCAGTCGGTAAATGTAACGGAGACAGCCCCGCCAACTGGACTCTCCAATAATCCAGCAACTTAGCAACACGCTTCCCCGATAACTCACGCCGTTGCCACTGTGCGAAATCGGCATACTGAACAGTGAGAGCCGGTAGAGCTGGTTCTTCGCCACGACTGAATGCTTCATACAAACCCCCCAGTTCCCGTCTAAGCACACCTACGGACCAACCATCACTTGCTATGTGATGCTGTGTCAGCAGGAGCACATGTTCCCCCGCAGATAAACGCAACAACTGCGCCCGCATCATCAAGTCACTTTCAAGATCAAACGCTCGCTCTGCCTCTAACGCCCTAAGACGCATGATCTCACTCTCACGCGCTTCTCCCTCAGGCATATCCAAATCTATTAGTGGTAATTCGAATCGTTCTGGCTTCTGTATGAACTGCAATGCTTCACCACCTTTCTGAATGTAGGTAGTCCGGATTACTTCGTGCCGGTGAATTAGCCCCTCCAGCGCACGACGTAATGCCTCCACGTCGAGGATTCCCAGCAGTTGCCACGCTGCAGGCATGTTGTAGGCCGTCAACCCTCCCTCCAACTGATCCAAGAACCACAAGCGCTGTTGTGCGAAAGACAGGGAGCAAGCGCCAGTTCCCTCACGCCTTGGAATTCCCTGATTCTTACCTTTAGCCCGAGTCAGCAGTCGCTGTTCCAGGGCAATGCGTTTCTGCAATGTTAAGGCACCCGTCTGATGACTACTCGAGAGCGATGTAATCGTCGCATCGTCGTTCCCTTTTACGCAGGCGGTGGTAGCGGGAGAAGTCCCCCGTCCCTTAAGCGCATCGATTGCCCGAGCCAGTTCGCTAACCACAGGAAATCTAAAAAGGAGAGAAACTTTAAAGGAACAGGTTAAGACTTTTTGCAGCCTTGATAAACATCGCACCGCACTGAGTGAGTCGCCTCCAAGAAGAAAAAAATGATCATTTCGACCAACTCTTGTTTGATCGAGTACTTCAGCATAGACATCAGCTATCGCTGTTTCGGTTACATCTTTTGGTTTTTCATAAAACACATTGAGTTGATCCTTGTAGGTTTCCCAAAATGCTCTACGCAGAATCTTTCCAGTTGGACTGGAGGGAAATTCATCGACAAATAAAATCCGTATAGGTGTTTTCTCCGCCCCAAGCTCAGCCATAACATGATCCCTGATCGCTAGTTCGTCCCCGATTTCACCCTGTCTCAGAATAACCGCTGCGGCCAGCTCTTCACCCAAAGTGCCATGGGGAATGGCAAAGGATTGTGCGTTGAGAACCGAAGGATGAGAGTTGAGTGATCGATCCACCTCCGCAGGCATGACTTTCGATCCTCCACGGTTCACAATCTCCTTTTTTCGTCCTTCAACAAAAAGGTAGCGCTCTAGATCAAAGTGCCCTAAGTCTCCTGTTCGAAACCACTCGGACTCGTAGACTTCATTCGGCTGCGAATCGCCATCGTAACACCCGAAAACATTTGTCCCGCGCAGAGCAATCTCGCCCGACTCGCCATTAGGTACCATTTTGCCTTCTTCATCTAAAATCGCAATTTCAGGACCCACACGCTGCCCAACCGAACCGACACGCGGAGCCAACAGAGGATTCCCTGATACATGGGGCGATTCCGTCAACCCGTAAGCCTCGATGACTGGGACTTTCAATAATGAAGCCATTTTATGGAGACAGGTTTCTTCTAGAGAAGCGGCCCCCGACCTCACAAAGCGTAAGGAATCACAAGCATCTGCAGGCGCATGTGTTTCGAGCAACTTGATAATCTCCCGATGAATCGTTGGGGCAACCGAATACCAAGTGGGCCGGTATTCCTGTAGCCACTCGATCCATTTGTTAGTGCGGAATTCCCCGGGGCAGATGATACTTCCGCCCGAAATCAGCGGGAGCAGGATACCAGTGGCGAGACCATGGGCATGGAAAATAGGAGTCACCAAAAGTTCACGATCATCCGAGGTCAACCCAAGTGAATGGGCGGTATTTTGTGCAGCAAAAAGCAGCTTTTCGACAGAGATGAGAACCCGTTTTACTTCGCCAGTGGATCCTGAAGTGGGGAGGATTAAATTAATCCTGTGTTTCGTTGCATCCGTCTTAGCCGCTCTAACAGGGACCTTCCTCTCGGGTAGTATCAGGAGAAATTCGCCAGCAGGGCGAGACGGATCAACCGATAGGAGGGCAACTGGGATCTCCAGTTCTTCGGCCGTATCTCGAGCTATGGGAGGCAAGTCTGATGACCAAATGAGTAGTTCGGGGCGCAATCCTTTAAAATAGCTTAAATAAAAGGAACGAGTGGCGAACGGACTGACCGGAGCTGCGATGGAAATACGGGAAACCGAAAGAAAGCAGGTGATCGCCTCAGGGCTGTCAGGAACCACGGTCGCAATTCGGATTTCATCAGTGACTCCAAAGGCAAGAAGCTGAGACCCTATTTCAGTCAAAAATCGATCCACTTCTCTACGAGTTGAATCAGGGCGCCCAGGGGCCCTCAAGAAGACTCGCTGAGAAAATTCAACATTGGTCAGATAAGATGAAAGGTAGCAGTTTTTTCTCACTAATTGATTTGCAGTTGGCTTGATGTGCGAAGTCAATACTGCACACTGTAAATTGATCCAATTCTAGCCGCAATCACCTTGAAAAGCGGGGGCGCGGAGACGAACTACCATTTCAACACCACCCCGTGAAACTCTCGAAGACTCTGAAATAACAAAGATACGAATGAGCAATAAAAATCAAAAAGTAGCCATTATCACAGGCTCGACAGACGGTATCGGCCGTGCCACCGCTTGCCTCTTGGCTCGAAGCGGTATTGCTGTTGTCCTGAATGGACGAAATGAGGAGAAACTCGCCGCAACCATAGAAGCGATTAAAGCTGACGGAGGCACCTGCCTTTCTGTCAAAGGAGATATAACCGAACAAAAAGTTCGGGACGAATTGATCTCAAAAACCATGGACCACTTTGGCCGCATCGACATCTTGGTGAATAACGCAGGAGGAAGCACTCATGGGCATCCATTCGCGGATATCAGCATCCAAAATTGGCATGATACGATGGCTTTCAATCTGAATTATTGCTTTGATATCATACAGACCGTCATACCAATCATGAAGAAGGCAGGCGGAGGAAAAATTATCAATGTCACATCTTTAGCCGGGCGCCAACACAGTATTCTTTCAGGCGCGGACTACGCAGCCTCCAAAGCTGGACTGATCGGCCTTACTAGACAACTGGCATATGAGCTAGGATCCTCCGGAATTTTGGTTAACGCCGTGGCACCTGGAGTGACCATTACAGATAGAGTTGATCGAAGGTGGCAGATGAAATCGGAGGCAGAAAAGAAACAAATCCTCGAACAAATACCACTACGCCGCCCGGCATCACCCGATGAAATTGCGGGCCCCATAGCCTTCCTCGTGTCGGATGCCGCTAACTATATTACAGGGGCGACGATCGATGTTAATGGCGGAGCTTTTATGGGTTGAACTATACCTAAACGCTATGCTCGTATCATTTCCAACATCTCTAAGTCAAATCTAGTTCGGAAACCATCATCACAATTTGAATACCGGAGCGCACATTTTCTCTCGATGGTTACAGGCCCGTCAACATCATCAGGTTTTCTGTCTCCCCGGCCTTCAAATCGATAATTTACTTCTCGAAATCTGTCGAGCCAATGATCTCAGAGTCATGGCCGCAAGCACGGTATTTTTATTTAAAGGACACGTAGCCTTTAAACACTGGAGAAAATAAAAAGTTTGCCCGTAATGCAAATTTGTGTCTGTGTCATGCTGCCATG
>Ga0307933_1001884_pt1 | contig 15125 bp, 9 predicted proteins | sample OrgLakmetageno88_FD_201811 | JGI IMG/M metagenome (GOLD analysis project Ga0307933, IMG submission 201811) | Saline water microbial communities from Organic Lake, Antarctica - #88 | ecosystem: Environmental > Aquatic > Non-marine Saline and Alkaline > Saline | place: Antarctica: Organic Lake...
CGACTTTTCAACAATTGATTGGCCTGCCAGGACTCCGTTCTGTCGTATCCATCCTGAGGGTGACCTTCCGGCGCGTTTTTTGAACTCGACAGAGAAGTGGGCAGCGGAATGAAAGCCGAGCTGCGCGGCGATCTCCTTGATGCTAAGGCGTCCGCTCAGCAGGAGGGCTTCGGCCCGGGAATGCCGGACTTGAGCGTGGTATTCTTTCGGGGGCAGGCCGGCCACCGCTTTGAATTTACGGTGGAATTGCGGATAGCTCATGCCCATGGAATCGGCTATTCTGGCGATAGGTTGGCTCGCCAGCAGCGCCTCACGTGCCTCGGCGTAAAAGTGGACGGCTGCCGAATTCGGCTCGCTTTGCTCAACGGCTGCGCAGACCTCGGCAAACAATGCCCGAGCATGCCCGGCCGCGATCCCGTGCGTTGAGAGCGAACGCTGTTGGCATAGGGCATGGAAGTCGGCGAAGCGCTTCCAGAAGGGGCGGTTGGCCGGAATGTGCACCACCGGATGCTTGGCAAAGGGCCCCGGCATGAGGGCGTCCATCACCCGACCGCGAAGTTCAAACCAGTCTTCCGTCCAGCCGAGGTCGGCATCCGGACGGTAGCGGTGCCAGACGCCGGGGCAGAGCACGAAGCAATCGCCCGGGCCCAGTCGCTGGCGGCCTCCATCCCACTCCAGTAGACCCGCGCCGGAGTGGATGCCGATCAGCTGCATCGCGGATAAGCGCCGACCCCGCTCCCATGTGAAGGCGTGCTCGGAAGGGTGTGTGGGCGGTGGGTAAGCTGCCCCTTTTCGGAAACGTGTGTGTCCGGAGGCCGAAAGGCGAAAGCCCCAAATCGCATCTTCCGGGAGAGTGGGGTAATAGTCGAAATAGCTTTTGATAGATTTATACAAGATATGGAGAGTTTATTGAAAGCAAGCGCGCTTTACAGCGAGCCTGGGCAAGGCCAAGTTTACCCTATGTCGCAACAAGAATACCCCCTCCGTGTTGGATTGTTTGGCATTGGGCTGGAAGCCTACTGGCCGCAATTCAAAGGTTTGAAAGAGCGCCTCGAAGGCTATGTCAGCACGGTTGCGGGAAAGTTGGAGCGAGCGGATGTTGAGGTGGTCAACCTCGGCTTGATCGATTCCCCGGAAAAGGCCCTGCGGGCCGGCCACGATTTTCGCCGTGCCGACGTCGATGTGATATTTCTGCATGTCACGACTTACGCGCTCTCCTCCACCGTCCTGCCGGTGGTGCAACGGGCGCGGGTGCCGGTCCTTGTTCTGAACCTCCAGCCCGGGGCGGCCATCGACTACGAAAATTTCAACCAATTGGGGGACCGGACCCGGATGACGGGGGAGTGGCTGGCTCACTGCGCTGCCTGCCCGGTGCCCGAGATCGCGAACGCCTTTAAGCGCTCGGGTGTGGAGTTTCATCAGGTGACCGGCATATTGGAGGAGGACAGCGAGGTGTGGGCGGAAGTCGGGGACTGGATCGACGCGGCCCGCGTGGCCCACACCATGAGCCACAACCGTCTCGGCCTGATGGGGCACTATTATAACGGGATGCTCGACATTTACACCGACACCACCCGGCAACTCGCCACGTTCGGGGGTCATATGGAGATCGTCGAGGTCGAGGAACTGGCCGCGCTCCGCCGCGAGGTCGAAGCGGCTGCGGTCGAGGCCCGCCTGGACGAATTTAGGGAGACTTTCGAGATCCAGGACGATTGCAGCGAGGCCGAGCTGAAGCGCGCGGCCGCCACTTCTGTCGCCCTCGACCGACTGGTGAAGCAGAAGGATCTCGGCTCACTGGCTTACTATCATATGGGCACCGGCCAGAGTGAACACGAAGACGTGATGAGCTCGGTGATTCTGGGCAACTCACTCCTGACCGCCCACGGCGTGCCGGTGGCGGGCGAATACGAAATTAAAAATGCCCAGGCCATGAAGATTCTGGACAGTCTCGACGCCGGCGGTTCCTTCACTGAATACTACGCGGTCGACTACACGGATGATGTCGTGCTGATGGGGCATGATGGCCCCGGGCATATTCGTATCGCCGAGGGGAAGACGAAGGTACGCCCCCTCGAGGTCTACCACGGCAAAGTGGGGCGTGGGCTGTCGGTGGAGATGAGTGTGAAAAACGGGCCGGTCACCCTGCTCTCGGTGGTCGAGGGTGCCGACGGCACGGTCCGCTTACTGGTGGCGGAGGGCGAGTCCGTGCCCGGCCCGATCCTCGAGATCGGTAATACCAACAGCCGTTATCGCTTCGCCTGTGGGGCCCGCGCCTTCATCGAAGGCTGGAACGCCGAGGGCCCGGCCCACCACTGCGCGGTCGGCGTCGGGCACCGCGCCTCGACGATTCAAAAATTGGGTGCCTTGCTGGGCATAACTGTCACCTGTATCTGCCAGACCAAGTAATGAACGATTGTACCGAGACTGTAGTATGAGAAATTTTTTTGGTAAGAAATCTCGCAGTGCACTTGCCCTGATCATTATGGTCAGCTTCGCCTTGCATGTTGCTGCGATTTTGATTTTCGGCACGATTAAGTTCGTTTCTTCAGTCCTGCGGGAGGAGACGGTCTTTGAGGCCGCACCGATCGAACCGCCCCTGCAAAAAAAGCCGGAATATACCGTCAACATCCAGCAGCGGGATCAATTGGTTCCACCGCCGCTCCCACCAGCAATCGTAGTCAATAGTCCCTCTGAACTAAAAATTCCGACGCTGGACATCGACGTTGATGTGGTCAGTAGTTCCGTCTTTACTCGCGCGAGCGGCGGTTTCGGCGGAGGGCTCCAGGGAATGCGTGAAATGGCTATGAACGTCGGACTCTTTGGCAGTCAAAGCGCCATGTCCAATTCTTTGGCCGGAAGCTTATACGATCTCAAACAAACCGCAGAGGGTGATCCTGTGCCCGGCATGAATAACAGGGAATATTTCGAGGTTCTGGAGCAGTTTCAACGAAGTTGGAGTGAAGCTGTTCTGGCAAAGTATTACAAAGCGGACGTTGAGTTGTACACCCGGCAGCTTTTTATCCCACTGGTGCAGGCAAGCCAGGCCCCGAAAGCATTCGGCGCGGAAAAGGAAATCAAGCCGATCCATTGGGTCGCGCTTTATAAAGGCGAGTGGGTCTCGCCCTTCACCGGCACCATGCGCTTTGCCGGGCAGGGGGATAATGTCCTGGTCGTTCGTCTGAATCGTAAGGTCGTGCTCGACGCCACCCTGGGCGGGGCACTCCAGAGTAACCGCGATACCAAATGGGAGCCGATCGGCAAAACTGCGGACCCGAACAATCGCCCCATGGTCGCAGGGAAATGGATCTCTGTGAGCAGGGGACAGAGCTACACTATGGAAGTCCTCCTTGCCGAGCATGGCGGTTTATTTTCCTGCTACCTTCTGGCACAAGTGAAGGGTCAGGATTATGCCATGCAGTCCGACGGGGTAAATCCCCGCCTGCCGGTCTTTCAACTTGGACCGGCCAAACTCCCTCCCTATCAAGAAGGAAAAGATGCACCGGAAATCTCAAATAAACCCTTTAGCAACTACGCGAAGTAAGATCGTAACACCCGACCCCCTATTCTCGGCATGAAAACCCTCACTATCTGCTAAATATGAATCTGGATCCCTCCCCATTTACCGGTGTGGCGCTGCACGCGATTGGCGGGCTGGCGGCCGCCAGCTTTTATCTGCCATTTCGCCGGGTCCGCTCCTGGCCTTGGGAAAATGCCTGGATCGTGAACGGCTTCTTCAGCTGGATCCTTGCACCCTTACTGGCGGCCTTTTTGCTGGCCCCTGGAGCGTGGTCGGTGCTGGCCGCGTCGCCGCCGGAGGCTTTGTTTTTCACTTGGCTGTTTGGTTTCCTTTGGGGGATCGGCGGGCTGATGTTCGGCCTGTCGATGCGCTACCTCGGTATCGCGCTAGGCTACGCCGTGGCACTCGGGCTCTGCGCTTTTTTCGGCACCCTGATTCCGCCCCTGTTTACCGGGGAGATTGTCGAGGTCGCGACCAGTCGCGGCGGCCAGTTGACGCTGGCGGGCATTTTTGTCTGCCTGCTGGGGATCGCCATGAGCGGCAAGGCCGGGCTGAACAAAGAGCGCGAGCTGGGTGACGAGGCCAAACAGGCGACAGTGCACGAGTTCAACTTCACCAAAGGCCTGGCCGTGGCACTGGGGGCGGGGATCATGAGCGCCTGCATGGCATTTGCCTATGCCGCCGGCAAGCCGATCGCGGCGGTGGCGGTCGAGCAGGAGATCTCACCGATTTGGCAGAACTTGCCGGTGCTGATCGTGATCATGTTCGGCGGGTTTTGTCTCAACCTGCTGTGGTGCGGTGCCCTCATCCTGCGTAAGCGCAGCCTGGGCGTCTATTTCGTAAGGCCTGCGCTCCCCGCCGATGGATCGCAGCCACCACGCCTGAGTGCTAATTACCTGTGGTGCGCAATTGCCGGAGTTGTCTGGTATCTGCAGTTCTTTTTTTACGGCATGGGCACGACCCTGATGGGTAAATTTGAATTCTCCAGCTGGACGCTGCACATGGCAGCGATCATCATCTTCAGCACGATTTGGGGGATCCTGCTCAAAGAATGGCGTGGCACGAGCAAAGCGACCCACCGTTGGATCGCCTTCGGACTCGGCACCCTAATCATCTCTACTGTCATCATCGGCTGGGGCAATAGTATGGGCTGAGGGCGAGCCTACTGATTCTAACTTTTTTCCGTTTTAAAAACTATGCAACGACGATACATCGCTACCTCTTTGTTCCTAATTGCCTTAGCCCTAGCTGCCTGCGCAGAGCGGGCAGGGGCCCCCGTCGGTGACCTGACTTGTGAATACTTGACCGATCCGCTTGGAATCGATGTCGAAAAACCGCGCTTCAGCTGGAAGCAGCGCCCGCAGGAACAGGTTCGGGGGCAGCATCAGACCGCCTATCGTCTCTTGGTGGCCTCTTCGAAAGAGTTGCTGCACGAGGGCCGCGCCGACCTTTGGGACAGCGGTGGCGTGGCGTCCTCGCAGTCGGTGCTGGTTCCTTACGACGGTGAGCCTTTGCTTTCAGGAGAGGCCTACTATTGGAAGGTGCGCACCTGGGATAAAGACAACAAGCCGTCTGCCTGGAGTGCGCCCGCCCGATTCTCCATGGGGCTGCTGAATACGGCGGACTGGCAGGGATCGTGGATTGCGCATCCCGACGCGGCGGCCGAGAGCCATATCTGGTTTCGCAAGAACCTATCCCTGGATTCCGGTGTCCCGCTGAGCTCCGGATTCATCCATGTTGCCTCGATGGGATACCATGAGCTTTACGTAAACGGGGATAAAGTGGACGACCGCGTTTTAGCGCCCTCGTTAACCCGTCTGGATAAACGAGTGCAGTATGTGACCTACGACATCGCCGACATGTTGACCGCTGGTGAAAATACCGTGGCGGTCTGGTACGGTCCCGGTTGGAGTCGTTATCGCTTTTTTAAGGAAGCATGCCAACAAATCCTGAAGGTTCAATTCAATGGCCGGTTGTCCGATGGGCGGAAGCTCGAGTTTGCTTCGGATTCGAGTTGGCGATGCCAGGTCAGCTCCAGTCAGAATATTGGCCCAATTAAATATAGCAATAACGGGGGCGAGCTGATCGACGCCCGGCGGCATTTGCCCAATTGGAACCAGCTGGGCTTTGACGATAGCGCCTGGCCGCTGGCTAGGGAAGTCGAGGCCTCCGTGGCCCTTTCCCCACAAATGAGCGAGCCCTCCCGCATTATTGAGATGCTTCCTGCCCGTGAGATTAAGGCGGATCCGGAAGTCAAGTCCTACCGGGTGGATATGGGTAAGAATTTTACCGGTTGGATTGAGCTTAAGCTACACGGCCAGTCCGCGGGTGATCGCATCACGATCAAAGTGTCGAATCAACCCGATACGGAAGTGGATTTTCATCAGGTCAGCCACTACATCTGCGTGGGGGCTGCCTCGGAAACTTATAGAAATCGCTTCAATTATATCGCGGGGCGATGGATCACGATCGAGGGTTTGAAACATAAACCGGAACTCATCGACATCACCGGACACGCCATCAGCACGGACATGGAACGGGTGGGGCATTTCACGTCCTCCAACGAGTTGTTCAATAAAATCTATGAAACGGATTTATGGACTTATCTGGCCAACACCACCGAAGGCTTTACAGCCGATTGTCCGCATCGGGAGCGGATGGGGTATGGCGAAGTGGGCTTCGCCACTGCCTGGGGAATCGGCCTGCCGAACTACCGGTCAGGGGCCTTTTGCAGTAAAATCGTGCGTGACTGGACGGATATGCAGCGTGATGACGGCTGGCTCCACCACACGGTTCCGCAGATCAACCAGCATTACGGTGGCCCGCTATGGAGCAGTTCCGGGCTGAACATCGCCTGGGAAGCCTACCAGACCTACGGCGACACACGCATTCTGGAATCCGCTTATTCAACCAGCCGGCGATGGCTGGAATTCCTCCAATCCCACGTGGAGGCGGGGTTACTGCGACCTTATGCGGGTCACTGGGGGCGTTTTCTAGGTGAATGGGCCAACCCCGATCACCAGCGCAACGCACAGCCCCGCGAGTTCCTCTACTTTAATAATTGCATTTACGCGCTCAATTTGACCGCCTTTATCAACATAGCTGAAATCCTCGGCAACGAAGCGGACATCGCCGAATACCGGTCCCGCTTTGAGGCCCTGAAGTTGCGAATCCACCAAGAATTCTTTGATCCGGAGCGGAACATCTACGTGGCGGGCCGACGGGAAGGCCGCCAAGTCGATCTGGCCCTCGCCTTGATGCTTGAGCTGCCGCCGGAACACCTGCGTCCCGCTATCCTAGCCAACTTCGAAAAGGAGATCACCGAAACCCGGGCTTACCTCGACATGGGCAGCTCCGGACTTCCCATCCTGCTTAAATTTATCACCGAGGAATACCAGCGCGAGGAGATCGTCGCGACGCATTTGAATAAAACCACGCAACCCAGCTATGGGTATTTCCTTAAGCGGGGCGAAACAACCTGGCCGGAATATTGGAGTGTGGATGTGCCCAGCCGAATACACACCTGTTATACGGGCATCGCCTCTTATTTTATGAAGAGTCTTGCAGGCATTCGTCCGGATCCGGAGCATCCGGGCTTTCAGTCCTTCCTGATCGAACCGACCATTATCAACAGTCTTGATTTTGCCGAGGGCGAAACGCAGTCCGTTTATGGCAGGATTTCCAGCCGATGGGAGCTTTCCGACTCCGGGCTCGAGCTGACGGTGACCATCCCGCCCAACAGTCAGGCCATGGTCAGCATGCCGACTCTCGGCACGCCGGCATCTGCTTTCCTCATCCGTGAAGGTGAAGCGACCATTTGGGAAAACAGCCAACCGGCATCCTCACTCCCGGATGGGATCACTTTCTCGCACCGCAGAGGCGAAGGAGATGCTGACAGCCGTATCGTCTGGAGGGTGGAGTCCGGCAGTTACCGTTTCGGCCTCACTTTGATCGGCAGCGCGCAGAGGCTCTAGGCCATCGGCTCCGGTGACGGGATTACCCTCAAATTGGATGCGGCGGCAGCCCTTCAATGAAAAGTAGTTCGGCCACGCCACATCGAAAGATTTGAAGGAATAGGAAATTCACGACTACATCCTGCCGGGCAATGGGAGATTTTACGCATCGGCCACACCGCTACCGGAGCCCATGTTGTAGCAGGAGTTTCCAGCTCTCAGGGCCTCGTTTTTTTCACCGCTTGACCCATATCTTGGAGCGTAGTGTGGTCCTTTGTTACCGAAGGATGAGCCTCGATGAAGCAGGGCAAAAAGTATCTGTAATATGGAACAGGAGAGTAGAGTGAAACAAATTGAAGGATCCAGATTTTTGAGTCGTATTAATATGCGTCCAGATGTCACATGGCAGAGCGTGGCGCGAAAATAAACGGTGGCTGCACTTCGACTAGCTCAGGTAAGAGAAGCACACCGCTACGGGTGCCGGTTGTCGTTTATTGCGCTAAATCCGTAGCATTACTTTATAGCCTTTATTTTTAATCGAGACTTTTATCACCCAGACACAAAGACACAGGATGAATTACACCCGGTTAGTTTTATTTATAGGAGTTGTTCTGGCGGCAGCTATCAGTTTTGCCGGGAATGCCAAAGCCGAGTTGCGCATTCAGGACGGCGAGACGATTCTGTTTATCGGGGGGATGGTGAGGCCGCAGGCGTATGACTACTCCGGCTGCGTGGCGACTGGACTTAAGACAATTCATCCCGTCTCATGCATTGGTGATTTTAACGCTTACAATGCGCTAAGCCGTGAGCAGTTGGCACTCTTTCATGCGCTAGCAGGGTCGAAGGTCCGGGGATTTTTAAAGAAATAGAGCCGAAGCCTCCACTCTTTGACCTGATCGTTATCTCCAACCAGCATTTCAAATTTCACTATCGGCACCTTCTAATGCCAAAGTCCAAATTCCTATGAATATCAATTACGTCAGGATGAAGCACTTTGATTCTGGACACCGAGCCGGGCAGCCAAGTCGGAGTCTTAATACCTTCGAACAAAGTCTCTCCGCCTGGGCTGAGAGCGCGTAAACATGGCCCGCTGATGGCAACTTGGGACTATCCCGAAGCAGGCGGCCTGTTTCTGTTCAAAAAGGTTCCGCCGGTCGGTGCTAAATTCAACAGGGCCAAGTCAAAGGGACCGGAGGGTGAAGCGAAAGTCCTTTCCGGTCCGATCACCGGCTCCGTCGTGTTGCAGGTTTCCGCACCAACTCGCTGAGCGATGAATGGGCCCCGTTGCGATATGCTTTAGCTCAATGCCGTTGCCTGTAAATTCAGTTTAGCAATCTTTCGTGGCGTGTCCGCTTGCCGGACGCCCTTGTTGAGCAGGGCGAAGCCGTATCGACAATCGGGCGCCCGGCAAGCGGGCACGCCACCTAATACCACCGCCTTATGGTTTTGGTATAAGTTAATCGCCCAGCGCGATGTGAATTTTTGTCGGCGCGCCATCCGGCTTCACTGGTATATTGAGTTCCAGGCGCTTGAGGTCATCGATGTGTTTGTCGAGAGGGTGTGGAGGTGGATCGAGAGAGACTACGCGAAACGAAAGTTGCGGGTGAGAGAAGTTGTGGATGTGTAGCGACTTTCCGTCCTGCCTGAGAACGGCTCCATCCTGCACCATTTCAATCTCGGCGCGGGTGATGAATTGCCAGGTAATCGTTTTGGTCTCTTCGCCCGGCACCAAGGTGTCGCGAATATCAAAAGAGCGCGGGCCTGTGCGGGTCAACTGTCGCCGGGCCGATCGCAATTGCCCGTGGAAGGTGGGGCTGAGGTCGAAGGTTACGCTGGGCTGCTCACCGAGTTGGTGGTCGATCACACGGGCGTAGCCATCGACGACGTGGCGTTGTCCGTCCACAGTTATTGTGCTGTGGCCGTGGTTGTTCTGGTTCAGCAATTCCCAGCGTTGTGCTTCCTGATGCTGGCTCCAGAGATCGAAACCCTGCTCGCCAATCATATATCCTCGGATTCCGGGGTCCACGCTCCAACGCACGCCATCCAGCTCGAAGAGAAATGACCCTGCATCCATGTTGCCGTGGCTGACTGCGCCGCAGCCACCTTTTGCGCCCAGAAAGAATCCGTCAGGCCCCGCGCGGTCCCGAAAGACCGCGACCGGGCTACGCCCGAGGCCGACGTAGGCCGTGGGCGGCTTTTCGGAGTAATGCTCCCGATAGCGGATGATCCACGCCATCGCTGCCGGGGTCAGACTGCTGATACGTATTTCTTCCGCTGGTGTTAGAAAGGCCTCCTTTTCGAAGAACATCTTTTTCCCGGTTTCCGCCCCGAACCATGCGAGTTCGATGTCGCCATCGGTGCTCGGGCCATCGTTGCAATCAGCGTAATTATAATAGCCACCGGTCGGCAGATGGCTGGTCATCACTTTGAACATCGCGCTCTTCATGAATCCCGGATAATCGCGATAGCCGAAATCATCATTCAGCGCGCTCTCGAGGATCGAGAGTGTGAGTAAGGCGTAGGAGGTTGTGTAGTTCCAATACATGACGCCCTCGGGGCAGACTCCATCCGGCGCATAGTTCTCGTCGAGCACGTAAGGGATGCCGTCGAGCGCGCGGTGGATGGTGCGGGCGGCGAGTTCGGGGCTGACGTCGGCGACGCTGATGGATGCCGCAATCAAGCCGCCATTGCAGACCTGGTTCCAGTTGTTCGGATGATTGATCCACCAGTTGTAGTTTGTTTCTTCGCCATTTTTTTCCCAGCTCGGGTTGATTGCCTTTTCGGTCAGTGCCTCTTTGGCAAGACGAATGGTTTCCGGTGGCAGATCGTCGAGGGTCCAATCAAGCGCAAGTGCGACGCCCATCGAGATAGTGGCTGTATCGAGGAAAACCTGTGGGTTCCAGTCACTGAAGTTGGCGACGGCCAGCAACTCGCGATTGATACGGTCCAGGATAGTGGGGTCCCTCTCAAGCAGATAGACGAGCCCCAGCATGTTGATCCGCCGTAAAAATCCCCGCGAGATGTCGAGAATCGCATTTGATGTTTGCTTGTGTTCGATGACCGGTCGATCGAGCAGTTCCATGGCCTCGAGACGGATCGCCTGATAGAGGTTACGCGCGACAGGGTCCGTCTCGATGGCTTCCTTGAGCTTGGCCAACGAGGTTTCGGTGTAAATCAGACGTGGCTTGGACTGTTTCAGGTTCTTCTGAAGGTAGCTCCTGTCGATGGGGTTCCGCAGTTTGGCGATATCCGCCTCCTCGGCGTGAAGTGCCACGGTAGAAGCAACACAAAAGACAGCCGTTAAAATGCAGAACAAAAGGTGGAAGAATTTATCTCGATAAATCATGTTTTGTGGATTTAGGAAAATGAACGAATCGCTACAGGTGAGAAAAGCCTTTGAGCGGGCGTAAGGTCAACTGAACTCCTTTCACTCAGCGAGAACTCTCACGAAGACACGTTCCCGCGACGTGTCGGATGGGAGGGTGACAGTAACGACTTCCACGCCATTCGCATCGGGTGCGGAAGCGGTTTGCACGATGGCTTGCCTATCGGTGGCTGGCGCATTCGACTCGGCTCATGCGAGGTTGCGCCCGACTGGCATCCTGGCTTTCATATTTACATACGGGTCGAATAATTTTTAGTGATGTTTTCAAAATTGAATCAACCACGGATGAACACGGATGAACACTGATAAAGATCACAGAAGAAAAAATCCGTGTCCATCTGTGTGCATCGGTGGTTTTAAAAGTAACTTCTCCTTGGTCGCACTCATGGGTTGCGCTCTGTTTCTCCCGCATGGACAAATACCACTCAACGCGAGCGATATAAAAGCTCAGCAGGAGTGGGATTCCACACTAAAAGCTCACTGGCCGGAGGCATTCAAAGTCATCCAAATTCAGAGTTCGGTAGACGGAACCCAACAGAATTCAGTCGCTTACCAGAGCACGCTGAACGAGCCGATGCCTCTCGTCGTGAGTCTACACACCTGGTCAGGAAATTTTGAGCAAAAGGATCCATTAGCGAAGCGGTTACAGGCTGTTGGTTTTAACTACATCCACCCTGACTTTCGCGGACCCAACAATACCCCGGATAGCTGTGCCAGTAAACTTGCCTTGCAGGATATTGATGATGCGATCGCTCACTGCATCGAAAATTGGAACGTGGATCAAAATCGAATCTATGTCATAGGGGCGAGTGGTGGTGGTCATGCCACCGCGGCAGCTTATTTTAATTCGGTTCATCCGGTATCCGCATTCTTTGCCTGGGTCCCGATAACCGATATTTCTGCCTGGTATCTTCAATCGAAACAACGCGGACAAAAATATTATAAAGATATAGAAAGCGTCTGTGGAGGAAGCTTCAATGAGAAGATTGCCGATGAAAGGTCGCCGCTCATGATGGAGATCCCTGAGCGATCGGCACGTTTGCACCTGTATGCGGGAATCAATGATGGTTACACGGGTAGTGTGCCGATCACGCATTCGATTAAGCTCTATAACAAACTTACCGATCCCGAAGATCAAATCAGCAAGGACCGGATCATTGAACTCGCGACAAAGACGGTCGAACCAACTGGAACGCGTATTGCTAATAGGGAAATTTGGCATCGGTCCGAGTCTCGCAGATGCACATTGACCATCTTTGAGGGCGGGCACGAGATGCTGGTCGATTACGCGGCCAAGCAAATACTGGACCACGCCCAAAAAGACGCTTCATTCAAAGAGGCCACTCGCAGCGAGTGAGTCTGGACGCCCTTAGGAACATCTATTTAAACAATGAATATGACATTAAAATTACTCCTCTTACTTGCCTTTTTGCTGCCCTGCTTGACGGGACACGCAATGCTTAGACAGACGATTCCGCTCGATGGCGAATGGCGTTTTCAACTGGATGGCGAGGACGTCGGTGCCAGGGAGAAGTGGTATGCCAAGAAACTCGCGGATATGATTACACTGCCTGGCACAACCGACGAGGCGAAGAAAGGGATTCGCAACACTAAGCGGGTGGATGATCGTCTGTCACGCCCCTGGATGTGGATCGGCGCGGCATGGTATCAGCGGGAAGTAGAGATTCCTGAGGAATGGGCGGGTAAGCATATCACCCTGCAAATGGAGCGGACTAAAGACTCGAGAGTCTGGGTCGACGGTAAGTTCTGCGGATGGAACGATTCATTGAGCGCGCCTCATGTTTTAGATCTTAGCGAGGTCATGAAGCCGGGTAAGCGCACTCTTACAATTTTGATTGATAACTCCCGGGTCCCACCGGTCGCCAAGTCACACGCGATCGATGAACGAACCCAGACCAACTGGAATGGCATTATAGGGAAGTTTGAATTGGAGGCTTCGGCCCCGGTGTGGGTTGAGGATTTTCAGGTCTATCCGGATGTGGCTAATGGGCAGGCCAAGGTAAGCGTCGTGATCGGGAACCGCACCGGCAAGCTTGCCAAGGGTGAGCTGACTTTCAGGGGTTCCAGCACGAACACACCTAAGCCTAAAAATTATGGGGCTGTACGTGTAAATGTGAATGCGGCGTCGCGCTACACGACGGTCGACTATACGTGGAAGCCGGGTGGAGCACTTCCGCTTTGGGATGAGTTCGAACCGACCCTGATCAACCTCACGGCTGACCTGGTGACTCGGGTGGGGGATGATGCCCATCTCGATCAGAGCGAAGTGCGCTTTGGCATGCGTGAGATTTCAACCGACCGTAATCTTCTGTTGGTTAACGGTAAGCGAGTCTTCCTCCGGGGGCGGATCGACTGTTGTTTCTACCCGTTGACAGGCTATCCACCCATGGATCGTGAGGGGTGGCGCAAAGTAATCGGACAGCTCAAGGACTGGGGGCTGAATCATGTGCGCTACCATAGTTGGACCCCGCCAAAGGCCGCATTCGAAGTTGCGGACGAACTGGGTTTCTATTTTCAGGCGGAGCTGCCTAATAAAAGCACAGCTTTTTTTGCGGATGAACAGGACGATCCGAATGCGGCGAAGTATAATATTGATTACTTAGCGGGTGAAGACGGAGGCACTGGGGTAACGCTCTATGAGTATGCCATGCGGGAGACCGAAGCGATCACGCGTCATTTTGGTAATAGTCCATCATTTACCATGTATACCCTGGGTAATGAAATGGGGCGGCGTATGCCGATGTATGACGTGGTGGCTCATTTTCAGAAGAAGGATCCGCGCCACCTTTACGCTCAAGGCTCCAACAATATGCACTGGAAACCCACCTACGCGGAGGGCGACGATTTTTGGGTGGCCAAGGGTATCACCGACGAGCGTGGCAACCCGCTGCCTCTGCGCGGAGCGTACTATCACTATTCCCAATACAAGGGCCATATCGATAATCAGGCACCATCGACAATGTTCGATTATAGCGAAACCATCAGCGGTGTTGAGGTGCCGATGGTCGTCCATGAAAACGCCGTGTTTGAGGTGTTTCCGGATTTTAGCGAGATTCCCCTTTTCACCGGGGTCACGCGCGGATGGAACTACGAGATTTTTCGTGAACGATTGGAAGCCGCTGGCATGCTGGACCAAGCATCCGACTTCCAGCGAGCCTCTGGTGCGGTCGCCGCGCTGTGCAAGCGTGAAGACATCGAGTCGTCTCTTCGCACACCGGATCTGGCGGGTTTCCAGTTGCTGGATATTCAGGACTTTGCAGGGCAGGGCACCGCCTTGGTTGGAATGCTGGATGTGTTCATGAACTCGAAGGGCATTATCACGCCTGAAGAACGCCGGCGCTATTGCAGTCCAACCGTGCCTCTGTTTTTGACGAAGCAGTATACTTGGACCGTGGGTGAGCCATTGCTTGGACGGATACAGGTTTCGCATCATGGCGCTGAAGATATGGAGAACGCCGTGCTTGAGTGGTCCTTGTTAGACGCGAACGGAACCGAGTTGAGTTCCGGTGCCTTCGGGCCACTCACTTTGAAGCGCGGCAAGTTGAATGAAATCGATATTTTGAGCACCTCCTTGTCCGGTGTGCAGGCACCACAAAAACTAACTTTGTGGCTTAAAATCGCCGGCACATCCAACCGGAACGATTACCCGGTATGGGTCTACCCCGAGGCAGTCGACACCTCGGTGCCGGATGGCGTCCTGGTGGCAAAGACTTTCAGCGATGAAGCGACCCAGAAGCATTTGAAAGACGGGGGTTCGGTCCTGCTGTTGCCGGAGCCCGAAAGTCTGCCGCATAGCGTCTTTGGTTCATTCCAGGCTGGATTCTGGTCGCCGATGTTTATGCAGAGTGCACGCCGCAGAGGACATGAAGATCCGCCGGTCACCCTGGGTGCATTGGTTCATCCCGAGCATCCGGCCTTGAAGCATTTCCCCACGGAGTATTACAGTGACTGGCAGTGGTGGTATCTGACGACCCAATCGCGCCCGATTATCCTGAACGAAACACCCAAGGACTACCGCCCGGTCGTGCAGATGATCGACAGTATCGGTCGCTTGCACAAACTAGGTCTGATGTTTGAAACCAAAGTTGGTAAGGGGCGTCTCTTTGTCTGCGCTGCAGACTTACTGGGCCATCTCGAAGAGCCTGAGGTGCGCCAGATGTATTACAGCCTGTTGCAGTATGTGGGGTCAGATGACTTTGAGCCGGAGTCTAATTTGGATAAAAGGTTGCTGCAAAAATTACTGAACTAA
>Ga0307933_1001893_pt1 | contig 15075 bp, 15 predicted proteins | sample OrgLakmetageno88_FD_201811 | JGI IMG/M metagenome (GOLD analysis project Ga0307933, IMG submission 201811) | Saline water microbial communities from Organic Lake, Antarctica - #88 | ecosystem: Environmental > Aquatic > Non-marine Saline and Alkaline > Saline | place: Antarctica: Organic Lake...
GGACTTTCATAGTCTGCCAACTTCAACAGAGACCATATGATAAGTCTAGCTATTTTTAGAAAAAACTTTCTAAATTAAGCATTTAGGTAAACAGCTGAAATGCCCCTGACCCATGGTCATAGCAAAGACAAGCGTCCGGACTTAAAGCAGTTTATGATGGAAGTTCTCTGTATCAAGGGCAGCGTGCCACTGCTCGGAGCGGTCCTCAGTGGCAACACCTCCGATAAAAAAGCCAATAATGCCGAACTCACTCGTATCGCCAGTTACATGAAAAAGAACGGCCTCGATCCCGCTGCTTATATCTATGTCGCGGACTCTGCCATGGTCACTGAAGACAATCTCGCCACATTCGTGACAACAGATGACGAAGGCGAAGTCATGGTTCAGTTCTTCATCACCCGCTTGCCCGCCAACTACACCGCTGAACAAACCGCCATCGAAGCTGCTATCGACTCCGGTCAATGGCAAGACCTTGGCACTCTCGCCGACAATCCGGACCCTTCGCAGAACCGCAAAAGTGCCCGCTACAAAATCGCCGAAAGCACCGTCGAACTCTACGGTATCATTTACCGCGCCCTCGTAGTGCATAGCAGTTCCCACGACAAACGCCGCACCAAGAAACTGGAGAGACTACTCATCGCCGAAAAAGAGCAGTTCGTTAAACTAAGCAAAGCCATCGCCAGGGCGCCACTCAAATGCGAAGCCGATGCCCAGCAGCACATCGAAGCACTACTCAAAGCAAATCGTTATAAACACCACGAACTAGAGGCAAGCATCCAACCAGAGCCTATCTTCGCACGCGGCCGTCCCAAAGCAGGCCAGCCCAAAAAGATCAAATCTTACCGCTATCACATCGTCCTCACTCAGAGCGAAAAGACCGAATCAATCGCCCGTGCTCGTGAACTGGCAGGCTGCTTCGTCCTCCTTAGCAATGTCCCCGCAGCCGAAGAGCCAGAAGGCCTCAATCCCGCTGAAATCCTACGCGCCTACAAGCAACAAAACGGCGTGGAGATGAACTTTCGTTTCCTCAAAGATCCCGTAATCGTCAACGAAACCTTCCTCAAAAAAGCCGAACGTATCGAAGCCTTAGGCTTCATTTTACTGCTTAGCCTCATGGTCTGGAACCTTATTCAACAAGTCATCCGTGAGCACCTCATTAAGCATCAAAAACCCATCCTCGGATGGGACAAAAAGAAAACCCGTAAGCCAACCACGCTGATGGTCATTTATTACTTCCAACACGTCAGCATCTTTAAATGGGATCAAGGTAAGAAACGAAGGCTTTCACGCCCACTACTAGACCATCAAAGAGACTACCTTCAAGCCCTCGGACTGCCTGAAAGTATATTTGTGACACCAGTAACTAGAATTGGAATGAGCAAAAAAAGAGCGAAAAGAATTACTCAAAAAACGGAAATTTAACTAAGGAATGTGTGACCAACCAGAAGGATGGCTTTGAGAAGTCTTATGCTCAGGCTCAGTGCAGTGTGCTCTACGACCTTCTCAATCATATTAGTATAAAAGCTGAGATCGGTCCCTATCGCACGAGTGAACTTTCGCAGGCACAAAGCCTCTGCTCTGGAGCTCTCAGGCCGGGGGATATCACCGTCACAGACCGAGGTTATGCCAACGCCCCTTTTATGTCTTGCGTGCTAGCCAGTGATGGCGATTTCGTTATTAGAATCCCAAGGAACAGCTTCAAGGAAAGTCAGGCACTCTTCACGGCAAAGAAAGCTGGCAAGAGTATCGTCTGCGATGTGGTCGTCAGAAAAAACAGTATCGGACGAACAAAGGGGGAGGTCATTCGAGTCCGCTTTGTGAGTCTGGATATTCCAGCAACCGGCGAGCGCGAAGTGATCGCGACTTCTTTGCTCGACGAAGAAGCATTTCCAACCGAGTTATTCCTTTGGATCTATTACAAACGGTGGGGCATCGAAACCTATTTTAACCAACTCAAGAACCGGCTCGATCTCGAAAACTTCAGTGGCCGTACTGTCGAGTCGATCTATCAGGATTTCCACGCGATGCTTTTCATTAGTAATTATGAAACAGTCCTGGCAAAACCTGCACAAATTGCCCTGAACAATGATAAAAAAGACACCGCTTTGCCTAAGAATATTAATCACAGTGTTAGTTATCATTTAATCAAAGAATACGCATTAGACCTATTCTTTGGCGGTCAACCCGAAGAGATCATTCTTGCGAAGCTAACCAAACTCTTCCAAATGAATCCACATTCAATCAGAGTTCGAGAGCGGACACCGCAGAATAACACGCCCCTGATCGCCTCAGCTAAGTTCAGAAAACAGATACGAAAAATTACCTTTTGAACCCGCTAAAATTGAAAAAATCCTTAAGTCAACGGTAGTGGGGGGTGGTTCGGTGTGCGAGGGTGGCGCGGTGGCGCGGTGTGGCCCACACCGCACACGTCGGGCTTGGCTACGTCGGCTAGGCCCAATGCTGTGTGGGCCACACAGCGCTACCTTCCAAAAACTGGGTTGCGCTCTTCGTTGAATTTCTAGATATTATAACTATGCCTGATTTTAATAGAAAGTATCTGCCTCATGATGTCCCGGATTGGGTGGAAGATGGCAGCACTTTCTTTATTACCGTTTGCTGTCAAACGCCGGCTGTGAATCAACTTTGCCACTTGGATAAGGGACGGCTCTTACTGGAATCGATTGCGATTCGGCAAAAACGAGGAATTTGGTCGGTCAGTTTGCTAACTCTTATGCCTGATCATTTGCATGCCTTGATGAGCTTCAACACTCGGCTACAACCGATGCGTAAAAGTATGAAAGACTGGAAACGCTACTTAGCACGCACACATAAATTTCACTGGCAAGACGACTTCTTCGACCATCGCCTTCGCGATGCAAACGCTGAGCGAGAAAAAGCCGCTTATACCCGAAATAATCCAGTACGTGCCAAGCTGTGCGAATCGCCCGATCAATGGCTCTACACTTGGGATGCGGCAGCGATCGAACAAGCAATTCTAGATTTAGGGTAGCGTGCCATGGGTGGTTCGGTGTGCGGGGGTGGCGCGGTGTGGCTCACACCGCACGCGTCGGGCTCTAGGCACGTCGGCTAAGGCAGGATGCTGTGTGGGCCACACAGCGCTACCACTGGGAGAGTGGTTCGGTGTGCGGGGGTGGCGCGGCGTGCGGGCGTGGTTCAGCGTGCGAGGGTGGTTCGGCGTGCGAGGGTGGTTCGGCGTGCGAGGGTGGCGCAGTGTGGCCCACACCGCACGCGCCGGGCTAGGCGCGTCGGGCTAGGCGCGTCGGCTAAGGCACGATGCTGTGTGGGCCACACAGCGCTACCACTGGGGGCACCATGCTGTGTGAGCCACACAGCGCTACCTCTGGGGAATCGCTAGGAGGAGACGGGTTGTTCTTGTTCGAACTTCAGGCCCTTGGCCTCTTCGTCGACTGTGACTTTGATTACCTCGCCGGGCTTGATCTCGCTGGAGAGGATGGCTTCGGCTAACGAATCTTCGAGATACTTTTCGACGGCTCTGCGCAAGGGGCGCGCGCCATACTTTTCGTCGTAGCCTTTCTCGATCAGGAACTCTTTGGTCTCTTGCGAGAAATCGAATTCGAGATCGCGATCCTTTAGACGCTTGGAAACGTTACGGAGCTCTAGATCGACGATGGCGAGCATGTCTTCGCGAGCGAGAGGCTTGAAAATAACTAAATCATTTAAACGATTGAGGAACTCGGGCTTAAACACACGCTTGGTCTCGTCGAGTATTTTTTCGCGGATCTTTTCATACTCGTTCTCGGCGTTGCTCTCGATACCGAAGCCCATCGACGTGTTGCGCTGGAGGATATCTGCGCCGACGTTCGATGTCATGATCAAGATGGTATTTCGGAAATCTATCTTGCGACCGAGGCTGTCGGTGAGGCGGCCTTCTTCGAGCACTTGTAAGAGTAGCTGCACCACGTCGGGGTGTGCTTTTTCGATTTCGTCGAAGAGCACGACGGAGTAAGGCTTGCGGCGCACGGCTTCGGTGAGCTGGCCGCCTTCTTCGTAACCGACGTAGCCGGGAGGCGAACCGACGAGGCGCGAAACGGCGAATTTTTCCATGTATTCGGACATGTCGATCTGGATGATGGAATCTTTATCACCAAACATTTCTTCGGCCAACACTTTGGCGAGCAGTGTTTTACCCACACCTGTCGGCCCAAGGAACATGAAGGAGCCAATCGGGCGCTTGGGATCTTTGAGATCGGCGCGTGAGCGGCGTAGGGCTTTGGCAATGACTTCGGTAGCGATGGTCTGCCCAATGACTTCGCGCTGGAGCTCGGCCTCGAGCTTGAGTAACTTTTTGCTCTCGGCCTCTTCCATCTTGGAGAGTGGGATGCCTGTCCACGTGGCGACAACTTGCAGCATCTCTTCTTCGTCGACGATCAAGCGCTTTTCTTCGCGGGTCTTCTTCCACTCTTCGATGACATCAGCCTGCTTCTTGCGTAGTTGCTTTTCTTCATCGCGGTATTTGGCCGCACCTTCGAAATGTTGCTTCGCAATGGCGTCTTCTTTTTTGGCGCAGACTTCTTCGATCTCAGTCGTCATCGCCTCGATTTCGGGCGGGCGTTTGAGCGACTCAATGCGGGCGCGAGCCCCAGACTCGTCGAGGATGTCGATTGCTTTGTCGGGCAGGAAGCGGGCGGTAATGTAGCGCTCGGAAAGCCGAGCAGCAGCTTCAAGCGCAGCATCGGTGTAGGTGCACTTGTGGTGGTCTTCGTATTTACCGCGAATGCCTTTGAGGATGAGAATGGTGTCTTCGACAGAGGGTGCTTCGACTTTAACGGACTGAAAGCGACGGTCGAGCGCGCTGTCTTTTTCGATGTATTTGCGGTATTCGCCCAAAGTGGTGGCTCCGATACATTGCAACTCGCCGCGGCTGAGGGCAGGCTTGAAAATATTGGATGCATCCATGGCACCTTCGGCGGCACCCGCACCGACGATTGTGTGCAACTCGTCGATAAAGATGATGACGTTCTTGGCACGGCGAATCTCATCCATCACGGCCTTGATGCGCTCTTCGAATTGACCGCGGTACTTTGTACCTGCGACCATCAGCGCGAGGTCGAGCGTGATCAGGCGCTTGTCGGCGAGAATCTCAGGCACGATACCGGAGGCGATCTCTTGCGCGAGGCCTTCGATAATAGCGGTCTTGCCGACGCCGGCTTCGCCAATGAGAACAGGGTTGTTCTTAGTGCGGCGGCAAAGTATCTGCACGACGCGGCGAATCTCTTCGGCGCGCCCGATCACGGGATCGAGCTCACCCTTCTTCGCGAGTTCAGTGAGGTCGCGCCCGAAGGCTTTGAGTGCGGGTGTCTTGCTATCTTTTTTATCATCGGCTCCGCCGCCTTTACCAGCAGTGGCGGCCTCTTGGGACTCTCCTGAAAAGTTGGGGTCTAGCTCGGCGAGGATTTCGTTGCGGCAGCGTTCGATATCGACATCGAGCGATTTGAGCACGCGCGCAGCGACGCCTTCGCCCTCGCGCAAAAGGCCGAGCAGAATGTGCTCTGTGCCGACGTAGGAGTGGTTGAGGGCTTTGGCCTCCTTACCGGCGAGTGCCAGTACCTTTTTGACGCGGGGTGTGTACGGGATGTTGCCCGAGGGCTTGCTTTCGGGCCCGGTGCCGACTTGTTTCTCAACGGCAGAACGAACGGTCTGGAGATCTAGCCCCATTTTTTGCAGCACGTTGACGGCGACGCCTTGCCCTAAATTGATCAGGCCGAGGAGCAGGTGCTCGGTGCCCACGTAATTGTGGTGAAAGCGGTCGGCTTCTTTACGGGCAAGCGCAAGAACTTGTTGAGCGCGTGGAGTGAAATTATTCATAGGTTCCATAAAATGATGCGGTTGATGAAAATGATGCAGTGTTCGTTATAAATGATTTAGCCGAGTTTGTTCATCTTGTCAAAATCGAGTGCGGGTAATCGTGCAAATTCTTCGCGGAGTGTGTCGGCACGGCACAAATCACGGGCTTCTGGCTCGATACCTTCGCCGGCGGAGAACTGAATGTGGCCGGGCTGGCACTCAATGAAAAGTCGATCGACATCACTGCGATTAGCTTCAGGCAACATTTCAAAATCGACTGCGAGACGCATCAGTGAGAGCAAGTTCATGGCTTCGTTGGAGTTGAGCACGTGGGCGTTTTGCAGCACGCCGAAGCCGCGGCCGATCTGGTCGAGCAAGCGAGCACGGTTCTCTTCGAGATATTTGAAGCGGGCATTGATTTCGTGATCGATGATGGTCTTAAAGACGCTGCCGAGGCGCGACATGATTCCTTGCTCGCTCTCACCAAGCGTCTGTTGATTAGAAATCTGAAAGACGTGCCCGGTGGCATCGGAGCCTTCGCCAAAGAGGCCGCGCACAGTTATACCGAGCTGGTTGACGGCGCGTATGACTTTATCCATGTGCTCGGAGATGACTAGCCCGGGCAGGTGCATCATCACGGAAGCGCGCAGTGCGGTGCCGAGATTTGTCGGACAGGCGGTGAGGTAGCCGAACTCATGGGAAAAGGCCACGTCGAGCTCGGACTCTAGGCCCGAGTCGAAACGATCCATTTGCTTCCAAACCGAGCGCAAGTTGAAACCGGTTTTAAGAAATTGGATACGGAGGTGGTCTTCCTCGTTGATCATGACCGAGCATGTCTGGTCTTTGTTGATAAAAACGCCGGAGCCAGACTCGGACTCGCACAGCTCGCGACTGATTAGGTGACGCTCGACCAGCACTTGCTTTTCGAGGTCAGATAGCTCAGCGATATCGAAAAAGGTACCGTGCTTCATCTGCGGCAAATCGGCGATCTGCTCGGCGCACCTTGTCATAATGTCACTGCGCTGTGCCGAACTGGCACGTTCGGGGAAGGGAGTGCCCACTAGATTGCGGGCAAGGCGCACGCGGGTGCTGAGTACAACAGGCGAGCCTTTTCTGGCACTCTGGGTGAGCTCGGCTTTGTCAGATTTGAGCAGCGATTCGATCATGATTGAACGGTCTCGGTGGCCGAAGCTTTGTCTACTTTTCCGGCCTCAACAGCTTGGTGGATCGCACGGATCTGGTCGCGATACTTGGCGGCGTCTTCATACGCTTCCTCGTCGATGGCGCTTTGTAGGGCGTTTTCGAGGCCCTTTAATTCGGCAACATTTGTCTGGCGTGATAGGGCGACTTCGGGGACTTTGCCTTTATGGACCGTGCCAGCGTGCATGTCTTCCAGTGCAGGCCGGAGTAGCGGAACAAAGCTCTGATAGCAGGCTGCACAGCCAAGGCGACCTGTGCGGCGGAAGTCGGCAGTGGTCAAGCCGCAGTCTGGACAGGTGATTTGCGGCTGGCCGCTTTCTGGGGTGAGCGGCGCCTTCGAGAGTAGATCCGCGAGGGAGAACCCTTCGGGGTCGGTCACCCCTTTGGCTTGCGCGCAGGACTCACAGAGATCGACTTTAATAATCTTATTATTGACGATCTGGGTCAGGTGCACCGTTGCTGGATTGTTGCAATGACTGCATTTTAAATTTTCGGCCATATTGATAGAGTATCGGTGCCGCCGAGGATCGCAAAGCTAAAGCGAATTTTCTTGCTAAGCAATCTGAGGCTGAGGCTGGTTTACTTAATTGTAATTATAATCTGCATAAAGTGTGCCAATCTCGGAGTGGGCGTACAAACTAGAGCTGCAAATTAGAGCATGGTGCCCTTAGAGCATGGTGCCCTCGACGCAGACGCGGCGGCGGAAGGCTTCGAGGAATTGACCCGTGATCTTGCCGGGCTTGCCGTCGCCGATCATGCGCGCATCGACTTCGACTATAGGGACGATCTCTGCAGCGGTGCCAGTGAGAAAAAGCTCGTCGGCCACCCACACATCGTAGCGAGTCATATTAGCCTCGCGCCAGGGGATGCCGAGCTCGTCGGCGATTTCGAGCGCCGTATCGCGAGTGATGCCCTTGAGCGCGCCCGCGCTGGCAGAGGGTGTGATCAGCTCACCCTTGTGGATGATGAAGATATTATCGCCCGTGCACTCAGCCACGTAGCCCTGATCGTTGAGCATGATCGCCTCGTGGTAGCCGAGGTGTTGCGCCTCGATCTTGGCCAAAATGTTGTTCAAATAGTTGAGCGATTTGACGGTGGGCGGCAGCGCGGCTGGGTTGCAGCGGCGAGTCGGCACGGTGATGATGGCGAGGCCATTTTCGTAAAACTCCTGCGGATAGAGCTGGATGGTATCGGCGATCACGATCAGCTGCGGCGTATTGCAGTTTTTAATCGAAAGCCCAAGGCTGCCCACTCCACGCGTGATCACTAGGCGGATGTAGCCGCTTTGCAAGCCATTGGCTCGGCATGTTTCGCAGACCGCATCGGAGATTTGCTGGCGCGTCCACGGTATCTTCAGCATAATAGCCTTGGCCGAATATTCGAGGCGCTCCAAATGCTCTTCGAGCTTGAATACGCAGCCATTGTAGAGGCGAATCCCCTCAAAGATTCCGTCCCCGTAGAGCAGCCCGTGATCGAAAACAGAAACCTTCGCATCTGCTGAGTCGACTAATTGATCATTTAAATAAATTTTCATAAACACCAAGATATTGAGCGCGAATACGCGTTTGTCTAGTCCGCAAGTCATAAAGAAAAAAAAGCGCGCCGCCTCCCTTCGGAGACGGCACGCAACAAACTTTAACAACAAACTTTAACAACAAACTTAAATACAAACAATAAAAGTTATATTTACATAGACGTAGTCATCGCACTTGCGTTCAATTTTTCTAAACTTTTTAAAAGATAAATCTAGTACGCTCCGCTAATGCCTGCAGGACAGATACTTAAGGAATTATTCTTTTAAGAGAATCTTTTCGATTTCCTTCTGCATATCCTTCGCATCCTCCCAATCACTCAAGTAAATGGCTAGTGCATGTATATGTTGGTGCGAAGGTGCATCTCTCAGGATGCCTTCGTAGAGCACACCCAGTGAACGTGCGGGATTAAAATAAGCGGGATTGATCCGCGACATGCGCAGTAGTAGGATTTCATAGCGCGCCTGCACCAGCTCCCGCACCTGTGGCTGGGCGCGATGTGTCCAAAGCGAGCGCAGATTGAGTTTAACTGCCTCCGATTCCAGTGTGAGTGGGGCGCTAAACCGAGCCAACAGCGCCAGCCAGTCGCGCGAAATCTGCATCGTTTCGATGACCTCATACTCTCGGCTCAAGAGAGCGTCCATCTGCCCAATCCACCAAGTCTGCACGGGCAGGAGTGCTGCAGTCGGTTCGTTCGGCTGCACCGCAGAGTTCAGCGAATCCTCGATATCGATACCGGCGACGGCTTGTTTAAAAAGACTCCGTATCGCGGGGCGCTTCAAAGAGCTGCTCTTCATCGCTTCCAGCAACCAGTAGCCAGCCGCTGGATCGGCACTCTCTGCATCGGCATTCGCCTGCGCCTGCGGGAGTTCCAGCAAGGTAGAGAAATTAGGTAATCCACCCGCACGCGTGCGCTCGACCAGATCGATAAATTTCGCAGGCCGCAGCGAATGAAAAATATCGTAGCCTAAAGCCGAAACAGGCCAAGCGCGCAACTGACTCCCCGCAGCAGTGCCGTGATTAAAAACCGCGTATTGCACCAGCAGCACCTCGGCGATGGCGCGGCAAGTTTGCTCCAGCGTGGTGGATGCCTCCCAGCGCAAATCCAGCTGCACAGCGCCGCGCTCAGCGATGCGGATACGATAATTCCCTGCAAAGTGAACGTGCTCCGGCGGCCGCAGACTGATCAATATGCGAGTCGGAAAGGCCAGCCCTGCACGATCTAGGTAGCGCTCTGCGATCTGGAGAGTGAATTCGCTTAGCTCGTTGACGTAGGAGACAGAGCGCAAATCTAGGCCGACGACTTCGAAGTGATCATTACTCTGCGAGCGCAGCACCGGCGACGCGCACAACAGGCTGCCTCCCAAAAGCAAGAGGCTAAGGCAGACAAAAACAGGGCGTGTCGCAATAGCTGGGCGTGTCACGATGAACTTAGCGTAAATTAAAAATCAGCTCACTGCCCTCGATCTCAATCGAATCGGCACGAGCAAACGCCTCGGAAATAATTGCATATTCTTCCGTTTCTTTGAAGCCCTTGGCTAGCGTTTTGTAAATTTGACGCCCGAGGATGCCGGGCAAGGGCACCTTGGCACTGCTGACGTTGACCGATTTAAAGCGCACTTCTCCCGAAGCATCCAACGTGCAGCGCGCAGAAATGACAAGATCGCCCTTGGCCCCGTAGGCAGAAATCGCGGTTGCTAAGTTGACGTAAACGATGCCCTCGTCCGTGATTGCGAAATTGGGCACGCCTGGCACGATCATTAGCCCAGCCGCTTCTTCACCACTAGGAGTCGCACCTGGGCGGAACTTAGCAGTCATCCAAGAATTGATCTCCCCCTCCGAGAGGCGCACCGACTGCGCACCCTCCGCAGCTAGTTGCCGACGCTTGGGCTCCCACGAGCGGGTGCCAGAAACGTTGCCCTCGATGTAGTAGGTATCCCCTGGCTTCGGTGCGGAGACCGACTCTTCAGATTCGGCCAGCGAAGCCTTATAATCCGCCTTACTGGAAAAGGCCTGTCCCGGAAAAGTCGTCATATAAACGAAGCCCAGCACCGCCCCGAAAAGCGCCATCAGGATAGCATAGAAGTAAACGCCTAGGATACTCGGCGGCTTTTTTTCAGAAGGATTTTTAGACATAATAAAAGCGGGGCCGCATTTAAAGAGACACGGATTGCTTCTGCTCAATACTACGGTAGCGCAAGCTGGTATAAGTGATGAACATCATAAAGCCGCCGAAGAGCGCAAAGCCATAAAACGGCAGCAATAACACAAACAGCCCCAAGAAAACAAAGGCCGGCACGATCATGCGCGGCAGTTCCATCCAAGTCATCCGCAGAATCAGCGGCAAATCCAACAAATCCTGAAAATCCTTTCGCATATTATAGCGGTAGAGCGCCGAACTAAAGAGCACTGTCGAGAGCAGCACGATCGCGAGGAAGAAGACATTTGCCAGCGCTCCGAGGCTAATCTCCGTCAGCAACCAAGTAATCAACCCCGCCAGCAACACTGGCAACAGCCAATACGCCAGCCACACCACCGCGAAACGCAAGCCATCCATAAACAAGCCCGGCCAGTCGCCCCAAGTCGGCAAGACAGGCTGCCCCAATTTACGCACAGCCCGCGACAGACGGTAGAGGTAGCCGAACGCAAACAAGTTCACAATCGGCACGAACGATAAAAAACCACCGATCAATAACTTCACCCAAAACCCGGGCAATTTTATTAGACGGTGAAAAATTTCTTCAAATATTGGCGTTTCCTTCATATTAAGTATGCTACAAGCTATCGTAGTGAATCCCGTATTAAAAGAAAAATTAGAGCAGTATCGAAAGCGCGTCGAGAGCGGCATCGATCAACTCCTGCCGCACGCCGATACGCGCCCGGCCAAGCTACACGCCGCCATGCGCTACTCGATGCAGGCCGGCGGCAAGCGCATCCGCCCTGCCCTGCTCTTCGCCGCCTACGATTTATTCAGCTCGCAGGCTGACCTGTCCACCACTGCCGACCCGAGCCAGCCCGACCCGACCGCCGCCGCTGTCGCCATCGAATGCCTGCACACCTACACACTCATCCACGACGATCTCCCCGCCATCGACGATAGCGATCTGCGCCGCGGGCGCCCGAGTTGCCACGCCCAGTTCGACGAGGCCACGGCAGTGCTCGCAGGCGATGCCCTACTCACCTACGCCTTTCAGCTGCTCGCCCGCAGCTACCGCGCTCAGCCCGCACTTGCCAACCAACTCGTCGCTGAGCTGGCCGATGCCAGCGGCAGCCAGCGCCTCATCGGCGGCCAGCAGGAAGACATCGACAACGAAGGCAAACTCCTCGATGCCGAAACCCTGCGCTACATCCACGAAAACAAGACCGCCGCCCTCCTAACCGCCGCCCTCAAGATGGGGCTCTACTTCAGCCAGCCCACACAGGCGCAGGTCGAGCTCATCGCAAAAGCTGGCTACCACCTCGGGCTCGCCTTCCAGATCGTCGACGACATCCTCGACGCCACCTCCGACCCCGAGACGATGGGCAAACCTGTCGGCAACGACGCCGTCGCCGAAAAGTCCACCTACGTCGCCCTGCACGGCATCGCAGGCGCCCACGCCGAAGCCCAGCACCACACCCGAGCCGCCATCTCCGCACTCGAAAGCCTCGGCGGCCAAAACACTCTCCTCATCGAACTCGTGCGCGAGTTAGAAACACGCATTCATTAATACCATGGCCAATATTGGAAAATACAACACCCTCACCGTGCTCGAAACCAGCGACCACGGTCTCTACCTCGACGGCGGCAAATATGATAAAATCCTCATGCCCAGCCGCTACGTCACGCCCGAGATGCGGGTTGGCTCCGAAGTCGATTGTTTCGTTTATAACGACTCCGAAGACCGCCTCGTCGCCACCACCGAGACCCCCTTGGCGCAGGTCGGCGAATTCGCCTACCTCGAAGTCATCAGCATCCACCCACAAGCCGGCGCTTTCCTCGATTGGGGCCTAAGTAAAGACCTGCTGCTGCCCTACCGCGAGCAAGGCGACACCCACTTCACCGAAGGCGACGGTGCCATCGTGGCCATCTACGTCGATGAATACACCAACCGCATCGCCGCCACCACCCGCCTACATGTCCATTTGCCAAAGGAAAAACCGCCCTACGAAGTCGGCGACGCCGTGCAAGTGCTCATCTACGGCGATTCCCCACTCGGCTTCAAGGCCTTCATCGACAAACGCTACCGCGGCCTACTCTACCACCAAGAAACCTCCGACGTGCTGGAGCCCGGCGATCAATTCACAGGTTATATCAAAAAAGTGCACAACGACGGCAAAATCGACCTCCGCCGCGACCCCTCCGGTTACGGCCGCGTCAACGGTGTGGGTGAGATTATTTTAAACAAACTCATCGCAGCCGGCGGCCAACTCCCCTTCAACGACAAGAGCCCCCCGCAAGACATCCGCACCACTTTTGACACCAGCAAAAAAGCCTTCAAGCAAGGCCTCGGCTTACTCTACAAACAGCGCCGTATCCAGTTTACGGATACAGGCATTGAGTTAGTGAAGCCCCTACGCCTACCTAGCGCTCTGCCCGATGACTGATTCCTCTTTATACAACTCACGGTTACTCGATTGAAACTCGGCTTTCAGCCGGACTCTAAAATTGATCAAATCGACGATTTTCCAGTCGTCCAACTGCCAACGCTCTTCCACTTTACCGGAATGGGCAACGCCGACGATCAGGTGACTGGCATCGTCCAATATTTTATTTGTTCTACTCTTTGGCTCAAAGTAAAAAGTACGAAAGCTACTCGTCTCGCTTCCCTGTTTATAGACCTTGGGGTCGATGTAGAAGATGCGCCCACTTGCCACGTGCGTGAGCCGCAGATCAGGATAGCCCGAGCGCTGGGCAGTGCCCGAGGCGTTGGGCGGGATCGTGCATTCGAAGCCATCGGCGGCGTTTAGATATTCATGCAGAAAGTCCTCCACATGGCGGCTGATCTCATTAACACGGCCGACCTCGTGAATCGGATTCTCCGGCCGTGCGAGCGCCAGCAGCATCGCATCCAGCGCCTCCTGCAAGTGCGCAAGCATCGCTGCGTCGACCGCATTCGAGGTGTCGACCGGCAAGACTCGACGCCCCGAAACCGTCTCAGCCACTTCAGCAAAGCGGACGTCATCCAGACGCTCACCATCATCAAGCAGCCAGTGTACAAACGGCGCGATGTCGGCATTTTTAGCCTGCGGTTCAGCACAGGCGGCACTCCAGAACAACAAGGTTACAAATAATATTCGGTAAGTCATGATAGATCAATTTCTTCAGGTAAAAAAATGGTATAGCGAATCGTCACAGAGTAGCGGCCGAACTCGGCAACTAAATGCGGAAGCTGCTTGCATCCGGCACAGATGCCTCGATTCCCGTAGGGCTGTAACATAGAAACCTAGATACCAAACCAGAGAACATAAGACAAGACTATTCCCTCTAAAGTCGCCCAGCCCCCACCCAGCGACCGGGCGGCAGAGCCAACCCGGCTACGCCCAGCCCACGCCAAACCGAACCCCGTAGCTGGGTTGACTTGTCGCCCAGCCCCGAGCCAACGACCGGGCGGCAGAGCCAACCCGGCTACGAACAGCCCACCCCAAACCGCACCCCGTAGCTGGGTTGACTTGTCGCCCAGTCCCGAGCCAACGACCGGGCGGCAGAGCCAACCCGGCTACGAACAAGCCTCAATCCAGACCAGACCTGTAAAGATACGCTCTCTCACAACTGCACAGCCCTGCTTTGAGAGGATTCGCAGCCAAATACGCGATCCACTTTCGGTATTCAACCTCATCGCGTATTAAACGATCATACCACTCCGTTTGCCAGAAAGGCCCGGATCGATTCAGCAGGCGATTCAGTCTTTGGCCTGTGATTCCTTTAAATCCCTGCCATGCTTTCATAAACGAATCGACTGAAATAAACCCCACGGGCTCTGTCAGCAGATGTATATGATTTGGCATAATCACCCATGCTGAGAAACGCATTCCGTCCCGCTCGTAGGACTCTAAAAAATGCTGCATGTAATCGGCAACATGAGGCTCCTTAAACGGTGTAAAACCGAGTCCGGCATCGGCGTATTTTTCCAAAGTCAGGAAAAGTTTACGTTGAAGTAGATGCGCCTCGTGTGATTGCGCGTTAACTTCCTTCTGCGCGAGATGGATCTCCTCCAATCGTTTCAATATGTCTTTAGGTAAAGAATTGGCACAGCGAATCGTCACAGAGTAGCGGCCGAACTCGGCAACTAAATGTGGAAGCTGCTTGTAACCGACACCGATGATTCGATTCCCATAGGGCTGTAACATAAAAATCTAGATACAAAACCAGAGAAAATGAGACAAGACTATTCCCCCTAAAGTCGCCCAGCCCCCAGGGGCATTTCATCTGGAAGAGCTATAAAGCCCTAAAGCTCGCAAGGTTGGAGCGCAGAGCTAAGGGTTCGACATAATCCCGTCGTGCCGTAGCGAATTGGTATCGTCACGGCGTCGGTCTAGT
>Ga0307933_1001898_pt1 | contig 15065 bp, 19 predicted proteins | sample OrgLakmetageno88_FD_201811 | JGI IMG/M metagenome (GOLD analysis project Ga0307933, IMG submission 201811) | Saline water microbial communities from Organic Lake, Antarctica - #88 | ecosystem: Environmental > Aquatic > Non-marine Saline and Alkaline > Saline | place: Antarctica: Organic Lake...
CTTACGCCAAATGCCCGAATTATGGGACGAAAACGAACAGGAACATCTGCAAAGATGCAGCGACAATTAGGTACGGCAATCAAACGTGCACGATTTATGGGATTACTTCCGTATATTCGAAGCTAAAGAAAAATCACTCAATTGAGTGGTTTTTTGTTATACTATCAAATTTTTTTTGTAAATAGCTTAAACTCGGCTAGATCAGCTTCTTCTTGATATTCAAATTCTAATGATTTATATGTGATATAATATATTTATGGAAAATATATTTTCACAGATAAAGAAAAAAGTAGCCGAGAAAACAATGGTTAACCTAGACAGATCAATGCCTCAACCAAATCCAATAGATAATACTATTAAAGAGGTAGCGTCATATAATGAACAGGCAATCTCTCATAACAAGACACAAATAGATCAACAACCTCAACCAGAAAAATTAAGGGACGCCGCATAATAAAAGACCTTTGAGGTCTTTTATGCTTTACTTACTCGTTCTGAATACGTTCCTGTATCGGTATTCACCGCAATAATATCACCAACGTTGATAAATAACGGAACGGTAACCTTTAACCCTGTTTTTAGGGTTACCAATTTATCTCCACCGGTTGCGGTGTTACCCTTGATGGCTGGTGGCGCCTCTGTGACCTCTAATTCCATCTTGATAGGCAAATTCACCCCCGTAATGACTTCTTCGTCGTCATCATTGGTAAAGATTGAAAATTCAACGCTGTCACCCTCGGTGATATAATCAATAGCATTACCGATTGTTTCATTATTCATGGTGAATCTATCTGATTTATCACCTTCTGCATGAAACCAAAACTCGTCGCCTTTTGAATAAATATACACATAGTTCTTTTTAGACATATCAGCCTCGTGAACTTTTTCTGACATATGGAACGTATGTTCCACGACGCGACCATTCATCAATGATTTTAATTTAGTTTTATTCACTGGTTTGTTGGCCTGTTTTCGTGATACCTGTGCTGATACGACTTCGTAGGGTTCATCGTCAACTAATATATATTTTCGCTCTTTGATTTCATTGTAATTTAACATAATTAAAATTCTAATAGGGAAGTGGGTTTTTTGCAAGAAAAAAACGTCAATCTTGTAATAAGACTGACGTTATGAATTATAGTTTAAATTGTCATGTATTCAGGAGACTCTCCTGTGTACCATCTTCTTTCTTTTCCCTTTTTTTCTGAAAACGTAAAAAATTTGTTTCCTTTAATACGCAAGAAACGATTTTTTCTTATATCTTTTATGATATATTTATCGTCTTTCTTACGATAATAATACGCAATTCCATTTTCAATAGATCGTAATTCATACGTTCTCTTGAAAGGTATTTTAAACAGATTTTTGTCCGATACAAGGCTGTATTGCTCTTGAAAAGGATAAAATTCAAAATCAGAATTATCTATTATCTTTTCTTTTTTTTGACCAACATCAACCAATATTTTTTTATCTAAAATCATTTGAATGGTTTTAAATACGGCAGCATTTTGATGAATACCAAAATTAATATCATCAGTGGCAATGCCTATTTGTTTTTTTCCGTTGTTGGATTTGAGTAGTATATATCCAAATCCAAATTTTTTTGTTGAAAACATATTTTAAAATTTAAGAGTTAATTTATTCTATTAAACACTTTTACAAAAAATAAGTCAAGTTTCTTTTCACAAACCTACCTATATTTTCTATAAAAATGAAGTAAGTATTCGTCGTAATTATAACTCTCTGAGCAACGTGAGTTTTATAATTACAGAATACAAGTAGAATTTTTAAGAAATATATATGAGCTTGAAGACCTTTTGTTTTACTTTTTCGTCTGAAAAATTTATAGTTATTTATATAATTCATTTCGCAGAATTTTTATCTCAAAAATAGTGAGATAAAAATCTGCATAAATTCGCTATTGTCATTTTCTTTCAGAAAACTCTGTAGCTCATTTAACATCTACAATTTTAATTCGGATTTCGTGTTTTCCCATAAAGACTGAATGTTCGATATGACCAATAATATCGCAGGGAACGTGTTCCTTGAGAACCTCGGCAAAATCTTCAGGAATTTTAAAAAACGTAAGAGCACGAACTTTTTCATTTTTTGAATTTTTAAAATGAATCTCGAGATGCTCTTTTGTTTTTCCAAATACACCAACATGTTCTGGTATAACATTTTTAAATATAAATAATGGTTTTTTATTTCCCATACCAAAAGGTGCCAGTTTATTAATTTCATGGACCGTCGAAATAGTTACATCATCCAGTAATAATTCTGCATCAATAACGGCGACTTCTGTTTGCTTTTTTTCAGAATTTTTTTCAATGTGTGAAAACGCAGTATCAAGACGCTTTTGCAGGAAATGGATTTGATTTTTCAAAAGGCTAAAACCTCCAGCCGCTGCATGACCTCCAAAACCTATAAAGGTATCATTTTTGGCTGCAGACATAATATTCACCAAATGGTGGTTATTCCAGGTACGACAAGAGCCTTTTATTTCTCCGTGTTCTTCGCTCCATACGAATGCAGGAACATGATATTTCTCAACCAATTTTGAAGCTACCAAACCTAATATTCCAGCAGACCAATCGGGTGAACCTATAGCAATAACGTTTTCAATGGTCCTACCTTCCATTATTGCATAGGCTTTTTTCATTGTTTGAGCAACTAATTTTTTACGTTCATTATTAAGTTTAACCAGATGTTTTACCTTGGTTATTGCCTCGACATCGTTTTTTGACATAAAGGTATCAAACGCATCTTTGGGATGGTTCATTCGTGATGCAGCATTTATTTTTGGAGTAATACCAAAGGCAATATCTTCGGCAGATAAATAATTAATCGCAATTCCTGCATCCCATATCAATTTTTTTAATCCAGGTTTTTTTGTTTTTTTGATGACCTGCATCCCATATTTTGCAAAAATACGGTTTTCATTTTGCAAGGGTACAAGATCAGAAATAGTTGAAATAGCCACCATATCTAGCAACCACTTTTCCCAACCATTATATATAGAAAACTCTTTACCATGTTTATCTATGAATCCTTGGATAAATTTATACATCACACCGCATCCACACAGCATAGGATCAGGATAGTCACATATATCCTGTTTTGGATTGATTAACAGAAATGGCTCGGGAAGGTTTTGAGAACCATCATCATTTTTTAGGGGAAGATGGTGATCGGTGATAATCAGATCAATATTATTGTCATGACACCAGTCCGCTGCAGCATGTGCGGTGATCCCCACATCAATGGTAATGATTAATGTTGTTCCTGATTCTTTTATTTTCTCGAGTGCTGGGATATGAATTCCGTACCCTTCGTCATGGCGGTGCGGTAAATACACATCATAATTATCGTATTTTATTTTGTCTAATAATGTTGCCAGAATTACCGAACCTGGAATTCCATCGGCATCATAATCAGCATAGATGGTGATGCGTTCATTGTTTTCAATAGCCTGATAAAAACGTGTAATACCTTTTTCCATATTATGTAATAAAAATGGATCATAATTATCTTCATATTTTGGATTGATAAAATTATCGGCTTGGTCTAATTCGCTGAGGTTTCTATTTACTAATAATTGAGAAAGGAGAGGAGAATATGTTTTCAAGAGTTCGTGATTCTGATTAATTGTTTCTAATTGGCTATAGATATTCATAAATCTGAGTATACCTGAACCTCATATGAATAAAAGAATTTGCTATAATTTTATTAACAAGTATTATAAATTATAAATATAACTTAAAAAATTAAACTATGGGACCAGGAGGATTAGAATTAAGAGAAGCAAAATTAATTATTAAACAATTGGGAATTTTAAAACCAAGTAAGGAATTAATAGAAATATTATCACTTAGAACCATTGAGACCTTTGGTAATAAGGTAGTTTATTATCTACCAGAAGATGATGATCTAAAAGAAATTTTTAATAATGTGGGATTGATTGAAATAAGCAAAATCTACGATGCTACAGATAATAAAAATTCAAAAAATAGAATTAAAAATGATGTATTTGAAGAAATTCGTAAGGTAAAAGCGATCTTACGTAAAACGGCATAATACATGCCATATTTTCAACTAAAGTTAGAACTGTAAATTATAAATAATTTACAGTTCTTTTTAAATACAAATTTTATTAAATTTGTATTTAAGTGATATAGTTTATCTATGAAAGAAAAAACTATATTTAAAAAAATAATAGACGGAGAAATTCCATGTTATAAAATTCATGAAGATAAAAATTTCCTAGTTTTTCTAGATGCTTTTCCTAAAAATCCAGGTCATACCTTGGTTATTCCAAAACAAGAAACGCTATGGGTATGGGATGTAGATCTTTATGATGAATATTTTAAATTAGTTCGCAAAATTGCACAGGCTCAAAAACGTGCCTTTGGTGTTGATATGGTGTTAATGTTAGTTCATGGCGACGAAGTTCCGCATGCACACGTACATCTTCGTCCTCAGATAGAGAACGATGGTAGCGAACACAATTTTGAAATAAACGCAGAGAAAATTAAAGCAGAATTAGATATATAAAAAATAAAAAAGCCTCTTATGGAGAGGCTTTTGTTTGATATTTTAGGTAACCAATCAAGCAACCGATAATGATATCTTTTTGTAGATATCTCGCGATTGATCTTTTAATCCAGATAGCTCTGCGATTTGCATTTGCATATCGCTAATATTCATTTCTTTAATATTTTTAATACGTTCGCCAAGAGTCATAGTTAGATTATCTAATTTATGATTTCGGATAATTGCAGAAAACCATTTTACAAGGCAAATTATTCCCGCAATATGAATATATTCTTTTTTGATAAATTCTGATTCATCATGAAAATGACTGAGATTCTGTTTATGTAATTCATATTTTTTCAGAGCCAGCCTAAGGTTTTTAAACGTTACCGAAATACGTTCTCGACGGTAATCATATTCCGCCTCTAGATCTGAATTTTGGATTACAATTTCTTTTGTATCGAAATTTTGTATTTTGGAAATTTTCTCCAAGAGTTTTCCATAATTATCAATTTCATTGATATACTCGATAACTGAATCATCGTGTAGAAATTCAATAATGTTTTCTGTCAGCTCATCTATTTTTATACACATTTATTATATTTTTTTAAATTCATTATCCATAGTACAATTATCAATATGTTGGTCAAGGCTTTGAAATATATTGCTATGGGATATCTAGGAGGAATCTTTGTCCACTCATTGTTTTTTTCTGATGTTCATATTATCCAAATTTCATTGATCTTGTTTGTAATTGCTGTAGTCATGGCAACTCTTTCCAGAAAATATCTCTTTGCTGCCTTGATTTGTATTGGTGCTGGGATAGGTATTTTTCATTACTCAACGACGATTAATCACAATGAACAACATATTTTAGATATGTTCGTAGAGAATAATGAATTTATTTCATTGGAGGGTAAAATTATTTCATACCCTATTAATCATGAATCATATACTTCGTTTGTTGTTGGTATTGAAAACTTACTTTTCCGAGATCAGTCTTTGGATGTTACGACCCAAGTTCTTGTAAAAACTGATAATTATACCAATTATGAATATGGAATGTATGTCGCCACCAAAGGGGAAATCAAAAAACCAGAAGCCTTTGAAACAGATTCTGGTCGAATTTTTGATTATGATAAATTCCTCGCAAAAGATGATATTTATTACACGATGTCATTTGCAGAATCATCAATTATTGATATTGGTGAACCTTCTGTGGTGCGTTCGTTGTATGCTTTCAAGAAAACATTTCTTGATGTTATTTACAAAAATATTCCGTCACCCGAATCAGGTTTGTTGGCAGGGATACTTTTTGGTGAAAAAGAAGCCCTGGGTCAAGAATTAGAAGACAAATTTAGAATTGTTGGATTGATGCATATTGTTGTTCTCTCGGGATACAATGTCAGTATTATCATCAATGTATTTATGAAATTTTTGATATTTCTGCCGCGGTCATTGCGGGCGATATTGGCGGTGCTTGGGATTATCAGTTTTGCATTATTGGTCGGAGCTGGTCCAACCGTAATTCGTGCCTCAATTATGGCGGTATTTATTGTGTTGGCTAATATTGTTTCTCGTCCGTATGTAATAGAACGCGGATTGTTCATAGCCGGAATCATCATGGTTATCTTGAATCCTCGAATTTTATTATTTGATATTTCTTTTCAATTATCATTTTTGGCAACGTATGGATTAATTGCCCTCAGTCCGTGGTTAGAAGAAAAATTCAAAAAATTACCCAAGGCTTTTGCTATACGAGAAAGTGCTGTTGCAACCATTGCCGCACAAATTATGGTTGCGCCGTTAATCATTTACAGTATCGGAGAATTCTCAGTAATTTCTCCTGTGGTAAATGTATTAGTTCTTTTTGCGGTGCCTTATGCTATGGCTTTTGGTTTTATCTCTGCGGTCGCTGGGTTGATAATACCAATAGTCGCCATGCCATTATCGTTTATTGCTATCTATTTATTAAAATATCAATTAATTGTCGTCGATCTTTTCAGTAACATACCCTATGCAAATATTAGTTTTCCACCGTTTCATTTCATTTTTATGATAATAATGTATGTAGGTATATTTTGGTGGGTCAAAAAAATACAGACAAAGAATGATGAGAGGCAAGCATAATTTTTCATATTGCCTTGTCATATGATAGTATCAATGTATGAATATTAATGCTAAAAAAATTATTGTCTTTGCGGGACCTTCTGGTGTTGGCAAGTCTACACTTGCAAAGGTTCTTCTTGATGAGTTTAATTCTTTTGAATTTTCAGTATCAGCAACAACACGATCTCCTCGTGATGAAGAAGAAAATGGTATTGATTATCATTTTCTAACTACCCAAGAATTTCAAGAAAAGATCCATGATAATGAATTCATTGAATACGAAGAAGTCTATCCTGGTCGACATTACGGTACCCTAAAAAACGAAATTGATCGCATTTCTCATAAAAATAAAATAGCTATTTTTGATATTGATGTACTGGGAGCGATCAATATTAAAAAAATATACAAAGATCAAGCCTATGTAATTTTTGTTAAACCTGAGTCAATTGATGCATTGTTGGTGCGGTTGAGAGATAGAGGAACCGAAAACGAAGAACAAATCCAAGTCAGAAAAAATAGATTCAAAACAGAATTATCATTTGAAGATAAATTTGATTGTGTCTTGGTTAATAAAACAGGAGAAATAGATGCGGCAAAAAACGTTGTAAGATCAATCGTAAAAAAGTATTTTATTTAATATACTTTTTTCTTTTAAATTATGAAATAATAGATTCATGAAGAAAATAATACAAAAATATCCTTTGGTTTTGATAGCTGTATGTTTTGGAATGGTTACGGCTCTGCTATTGTTTACAAGTTTTTCAAAAAAAGATTCCTTGAAAATAATTTTTCTTGATGTTGGTCAGGGAGATGCAACATTAATACAAACGCCACTGGGTAAAAATATTCTTATTGATACGGGGGCTCGAGATTCTTTGGGCACTCAGATATCATCGTACATACCGTATTCACGTCGAACCGTTGACGTTATGATATTAACGCATCCTGATCTTGATCATATAGGCGGTAGTTTATCGGTATTGAATCAATTCGATGTAGGTATGATGGTACATTCAGGGCTCATGGCTGGGATATCGTTGTATGCGGTGATTGCTGATACTATTTCTGACAAAGGAATACCTGTCTACGAAGCCACCGCAGGGCAACGAATATACATAGAGCCAGGAGTTTTTATGGATATCTACAGTCCTCATGATGGTATTGAGTCTTTTGATGCAAATGATTATTCTGTTGTGACCCATGTTCATTATGGAAATACCTCAGTTCTTTTAACAGGAGATGCAGGCAAAATAAATGAATCAAATCTGCTGCAGGTATATGGTGAAAATCTTGATTCAGATATTCTCAAGGTCGGACACCATGGTTCACAGACATCGACATTGGATTCTTTTGTCGAAATGGTAAGTCCTGATTATGCAATTATTTCAGCCGGATGTGGAAATCGTTTCGGACATCCTCATGTTGGTGTTGTAACAACCTTATTTGAAAATCAAGCAGAGATATTAGAAACATGCAAAGAAGGTGATATTGTTTTCCAAAGTAACGGGGAAGAGTGGATAAGGGAATAGAAATTAAAAAAACCCAAGCAATGCCTGGGTTTTTTGATTACTATGTAATCTTATTGAGTTGTACCTTCATTTGATCTGGATTGAGAATAGTTTCTTCTCCTAATATATTAACCGTAATACTTTTAACGGGATTAGCTGAATCAACTAATACTCCGTTTGTTGGTATAGATATACCAAATTCCTCTTTTGAGAATTTCTGACGAAATTCTTTAGGAATACGATTATACATTGTGCGGATCTGATTTTCTGATAATTGAATTTCAGAAATAACATTATCTGCGGCTGAATTTTTAAAATCTTTCTCGATATTAAAAAACGCGGACGTCTGTGATACTTTAATTAATCGTGGCAATATGTGTGCCGTGATAAATCCCTGGATCTTTTCCTTTCCTACAGGTTGGTTTGCTTCATTTTGAGGTGCAAAATAAACTTTCAGTTGTGCTCCATCTTTCAATGTCTTGAGAGATAAATGTTTTACTGCTTTGTCTTTTTTTACTTCTTTCTGCAAAACTCTCAAAATTTCTAACTCTTGTGTGCTTCTGTCTGTGTGTGTTTTTTTCGGCATTTTTATTTTATTTTGTGATTTGTTTAATAAACCTTCCTCCAAGACCGTAGTCCATGGTATAGTTTCTTCCCATTCTTCCTCGAATGTTTTATCTGCAGCTCCCTTTATGATTTTTAGAATGTCGGTGTATTTATTTTTTTTGTTCGACATACCATCACTGATAAGATCATCAGCAAATGGAGATAATGAGATAAAACAGGTTTTTATATTATCTGTGCAGCAAGCATTGATAATAGTAAAACCAAAAATATCTCTAATAAGAAGAGTAAATTCATTAAATCTGTTTTTTTTCACCTTGATTCTGTTTGTGATACCAGTTTCCTTGAATCTTTCAATCGAGATTTCCTCGAAAAGAATAATCCCCAAAAAATTAATTGATAACATTCTGTTGAGAATATCTATTCTAAAAGACGGATTGTCTTTCAGAAGATTAATCAACTCTTTTTCTTGGTTATCTAACTCTACATTTTTGAGAGAATTGTTTGTACTGAATCTATTAATAATATCATAAATAGTTTCAGCGTAATTTTTGTTTTTTTCCATTGGTTAAGTTTTTATATTTTGTTGTTTTTTCTATTATAATTTTATTTTTCTTTATGTCAATATATTTATGGTATAGTTATTAAGAAGCATAAATAAATCTGTACATGAATCGTGACTTACTTCGCAGAATAAAAGACCCAAAAAATAGGTCTTTTATCTGCATAAGTTCGCAATAGTCGCTAACGCTCTTTTGCTTATTTGCACAGAAAAACCTCTCAAAAATAATGAGAGGTTTTTCTGCATAAGTAAATTATAGTCGTGCTTGCGAGCACTCGTTAATTTACTTAATAATACCTGCTTTTTTTAACGTTTTGTAGGCTCCGTTTTTTTTGATGTTCTTGATGGCTTCAGTTGAAATTTTCATTACAAATGTTTGATCAAGCTCTGGAACGTATACACGTTTCTTTTGCAGATTAGGGAAACGTCGTCGTTTTCCTGTTGGGTTAAACTTTTCAGCACGGGTTCGGTTACTGTAACCTCCACCAACTTGCGATCCTTTGTTAGTTATTGGACATGTTCGTGACATAATACTTGTTTGATTACAGGTCTTCTTGTAATAGAGGTGACCCGCTTGTAATGTTTTAGATACTAGCATAACTTTTTTAGTATGCAAGTAATATATCTTTGCAATCTTTACCTGGTCACTTATAATCGAGGTTATGAATATTCAAAGTATTATTTTTGTTGTTGTTTTAATCGTATCAATAATTTTGCATGAAATTGCTCATGGATATGCAGCCGATAGATTAGGTGATCCGACGGCTCGATTGGCAGGACGTTTGTCGCTGAATCCCTTGGTCCATATTGATTGGATAGGTTCTGTTATTTTACCTTTTATATTAGTGATATCAGGAGCGCCATTTGTATTAGGGTGGGCGAAACCGGTTCCGTTTAATCCCTATAACATGAAGAATCCAAAATGGGGTGGCGTTATTGTCGCCATGGCAGGTCCATTGACTAATATCGCTATCGCTATTGTCGGTGCTATCAGTCTGCAATTATTTGATTTCTCATCAGCGGTTATTTTCTTTATAAGCAGTATCATCATTACCAACATTGCCTTGGCAGTATTTAATCTTATTCCGATACCACCTTTGGATGGTCATCATGTTTTGTATGCATTGTTACCACAGCGTTTACATGAACTAAAATCATTTTTTAGAAAATATTCATTTATTATATTAATTGTTTTTGTTATGTATGGGTGGAGGTTTATTTCGCCGATTGTATTTAATATCTATAATATCTTGGTGTAGGCTTGCATTTTTTGGTTCTTGTAGTAATGTCCTTATCATATGAACGCTCTTTTTAGAGTTGTTTTTATAACCTACATTATATATGGCAAGAATTAATCAACTTATTAAAAAGGGTCGCAAAAAAGTTACGACAAAACCAAAGGCAGTTGCTCTGCGGCGAGGATTCAACTCGCTACAGAATCGACCAACGCGGTTTCCATCTCCGTTTAAACGTGGAGTATGTACCAAGGTAACAACTATGACACCTAAAAAGCCGAACTCAGCACTTCGAAAGATTGCTCGTGTACGTCTTACTAATGGTATGGAAGTTACGGCTTATATTCCAGGAATGGGACATTCATTACAAGAGCACTCTGTTGTATTATTACGAGGAGGACGTGTTAAAGATTTGATTGGAGTTCGATATACTATTGTACGAGGAGTTCTCGATGCAACAGGTGTTGACGGACGAAAACAATCACGTTCACGGTATGGAGTTAAGAAACCTAAGGAATAATTGATTCTATGAACGAATTACTGCGTTGATATCATATTTTTTCGACAATCGATATTATAATATCGATTGTCGGAAAAATATTCATCGCTTTGTACTTCATTTCATGTAAACAATTATCATATTTATATATTATTATGCGAAGACCAGTAAAAAACAGACGGCAACCAATGCCGGATTCAGTCTACAATTCATTCACCGTAGCAAAATTTATCAATAACATTATGTTAGATGGTAAAAAAGAAACCGCACGAAAAATCGTGTATGGGGCTTTTGATATTATGAAAGAAAAAGAACCTGAAAAAGAACCACTAGAAGTTTTTGAAGCGGCATTGAAAAATGCAGGTCCATCTACCGAAGTTCGATCACGTCGAGTCGGTGGTGCGAATTACCAAGTTCCCGTTCCCGTTCGTCCAGAACGTCAATTGGCTCTTGCTATGCGATGGATTATTAACGGAGCTCGATCAAAGAAAGGTAAGGATATGAAATTCTTCTTGGCTGATGAACTTCTTCTTGCTGCGGCAGGAGATGGAGAAGCGGTGAAAAAGAAAGAAAACGTACACAAAATGGCGGAAGCCAACAAGGCTTTTGCTCACTTTGCGTGGTAGTCGACTTTTTAAAAAAGCGAACTGCATTGTCAGTTTCGCTTTTTTATTTTGCACGGTATTTAGATACCGCTTAAAATAAAAAAACTTACTTCCTCACATTTCATCTTTTTTAAAAAGTCTTGAATTATATCTGAAACCTTTAAACTTCAATTTATTTTGTCGTCTCGCATTTATCATTTTAAAAAGTCTTAAGCTTTCTTTGAAATCTCTACGTAAAAAACTCCAAGAACATATATTCTTGGAGTTTTTAAAAAAATTTAAGATTTTAAATATTCATTTTTTTCTACTAGTTCCTTGGCTTTTGTTTTATAAGGGCAAGGTTCATTCATTTCTCTTTCAGTTTCAAGAATATATTCTTTATGTTCTTGGATTTCATTTTTTAATTCTTGAGGTCTTTCTTTGCTTAATTTATTTAGCCTCGCTATTTCTTTCTCTGCTTCTTTGATCATCTTTTCTTTTCCTGATTTTATAACAGGGAATAATCGCCAAAACAATCTAGATTTTGCATATCCATTCCCGGCAAAGATCATTGGTAAGTAAAAAAGGTAGATAATTGAAATTACTCCCAAAAATATACCTGTAAAAAAGAATATTTTATCAGAAAAAGTTGATTGAAATAAATCAGAATTAAAAATAATAGTATTAGTTTCTGGATTGATATCTAAAAATAAACCACCTACTATCAGCACTAGCATTAATAACATAATACAAAAGGCAAATAAACTTTTTTCAAATGCAATAAATATTTTACCAACAGTGCTTTTTTCAAATGCTTGTTTACGAATGTTTGTTATTTCTGTCATTTTTTAAGTTTTAAATTTAATTTAATTATAATTTTTATGTTAAAAAAAGTCAACTTTTAATTCTATTCTATCTTTTGTTATACTATAAATGACACATACATGTTGTATCGTTGTTATATACCGCTATTAGATTAACTCAGAATTCATATTATGATTGAACCAGAAATTTTCCTAGAAAATATTGTAAAAGGCATCGTAGAAAATCAAGACGATGTTGTTGTAACAAAGACCATTGACGATATGGGCGTATTATTGACGCTTGATCTTAATCCCGCAGATATGGGGCAGGTCATCGGACGCCAAGGTGCCACCGCAAAAGCCATCAGAACCTTGGTTCGTGTATGCGGTATGAAATCTCAGGCGCGCGTTAATGTACGTATTAATGAACCGAACAAAGAATTAGAATCAGCTGAATAAGCTTTTTCTTTTGTAAAAATATCATTCTAATATTCGTACGAATGTTAGAATGATATTTTTTGAATATTCATGATATTTTTGTTATACTTGATTTCGGCATGGATATACCTAAAACAATTATCGTCATAGGGCGATCAGGTTCTGGAAAGGGAACCCAGATAGGATTATTAAAAGAATTTTTACAAGAAAATAATGAATCAGTCTATCATTTTGAATCAGGAAATTTATTCCGTGAAATGATCAAAGGTGATGGTTATACCTCAGATCAATTACGTGAAATCCTTAAAAAGGGTGAACTTGTACCTGATTTCTTTACGGATTGGTTGATGGTAAATAATCTCAATAACAATCTAGAAAATAATCATCAATTTTTAATTCTTGATGGCTACCCGCGAACGATAACTCAGGCACAAACATTGCACCAGGCATTATCATTTTATGGACGCCATGAGGAAGTCGTTGTCATACATGTAGATGTTTCTGAAGACGAAGTACGTCGTCGTATGATAGAACGGGGACGTCGTGATGATATTGATATGAAAGCCGTTGAAAATCGTATTAAATTTCATAATGAAAAAGTACTTCCGACACTGGCATATCTGCGAGAACAAGGTAATTATTCCATCATTGATATTAATGGTGAAGGTGATATCGATGATATCCAAGAATCTATAAGGATGGCGTTAATTAAATAATATCAATATGAAAGATTTCAAAGAAACAATTATTATTGCGATGGGAGGTTCATTGCTTGTTCCTGAACGTATCGATGTCCCTTTTATTAAATCATTAAAAGAAATGATTCAACATTTTACCAATGATGGATATCAAATCGCTTTGGTGGTCGGCGGAGGAAAAACATGTCGTTATTACCAATCTGCGGCACGAAAATTTGATAATGTTAACGATATTGATTTAGATTGGATTGGTATTAAGACAATTCATCTGAATTGTGAATTATTACTACGCACATTTTCTGATCTCGATATTCACTCAGAGATTATTATTAAACCAGAAGATCTTCATGGGATTAATGAATCTTTAATTATCGTTGGGGCTTGGGAACCGGGATGTTCATCTGATACTGATGCTGTTGAAATGGCAGAAATATCAGGAGCACAGAGAATCATTAATTTTTCAAGTACTTCACACGTCTACAGTGCAGATCCACGTACGCATCCTGATGCAGAGCGTTTTGAGAAACTTTCTTGGGAAGAATATCGTAATATTATCCCCAAAGAATGGACACCAGGAATGTCCGCACCGTTTGATCCTGTTGCCTCTGAAAAAGCTCAACAAGGTGGTATTACGGTGGCTATTCTTGGTGCTTCGGTTGAAAATCTTGAAAATTATTTAAACGAAAAAGAATTTGAAGGAACTGTTTTGTCATAAATTAAAAAAGAAACCATAAGGTTTCTTTTTTAATTTACATAATTTGTTACGATGCATGGTATATGGCAATCATTATCAAAACACCAGAACAAATCGCTGTTATGCGTACCGCAGGAAAAATTCATGCCCAGATTTTAAATACCTTGGAAAAATTTATTCAGCCAGGAATGACGGCAATGGAATTAAATAACGAGGCTGATCGATTGGTTCGCGCAGCCGGAGCAGTTCCTGCATTTTTAGGATATCAACCTGATCATACTTACCCAAAATATCCAGCCAGTTTATGTGTTTCCATAAACGACGTTATTGTTCATGGTATTCCAACCGATGAAATAATTATTCGTTCAGGTGATTTAGTATCGATTGATCTAGGATTAGAATATAAAAATATGTTTACTGATTCTGCTCGTACCGTTATGGTGGGCGAGGTATCTGCCGAGAAAAAACAATTGGTATATGATGCTTACGAGGCATTGGCACGCGGTATTGATGCGGCACGCGCGGGAAATACGGTTGGTGATATTGGGTATGCAATAGAGTCATTTAACAATAAAAAATATGGAAATGTCCGTGAATTATCAGGTCATGGTGTTGGAGTAAAAATCCATGAAGATCCCTATGTTCCAAACTATGGAAAACCAGGACGTGGAGCAAAACTGCGTGCAGGAATGATTATTGCTATTGAACCTATGTTTAATTTAGGAACATCTGATGTTGATTTTTGGGATGATATGTATACAGTTACGACGCGTGATGGTGCGTGGTCTGCGCATGTGGAGCATACGGTATTGATTACCGAAAATGGTCCAGAAATACT
>Ga0307933_1001902_pt1 | contig 15059 bp, 13 predicted proteins | sample OrgLakmetageno88_FD_201811 | JGI IMG/M metagenome (GOLD analysis project Ga0307933, IMG submission 201811) | Saline water microbial communities from Organic Lake, Antarctica - #88 | ecosystem: Environmental > Aquatic > Non-marine Saline and Alkaline > Saline | place: Antarctica: Organic Lake...
AAAAGACGTTACTTGATTTTTAAGTCGAGAACCTTTTCTTCTCCTAAATAAGCTTCAAATGTATCATTAATAGCTATTGGTCCAACCCCTTCCGGAGTCCCAGTAAAAATTAAATCCCCGATTTTTAATGTGAAAAATTGAGAAACATACTCTATAATTGCGTCAATTGAGAAAAGCATGTTTCCAGTATTACCTTTTTGTTTCAAGTCGCCATTTATTTTCAGCGAGAAATCCACGTTATTTAAATCTTGAATGTTTGCCTTTGGAATAAACTCCCCAACAGGGGCAGAACCATCAAATGCTTTAGCTCGTTCCCATGGAAGGCCTTGTTCTTTATATTTCGATTGTAAATCACGAGCGGTAAAATCGATTCCTACGCTAAGTTCTGAATAATATTTGTGTGCGAACTTCTTGCTAATATTCTTGCCCACTCTATCTATTTTCACTACCAGCTCTGCCTCGTAATGAACATCTTTAGAAAAGCTCGGGTAAAAAAAAGGCATGCTTTTCGGTAAAAGGGCAGTGTCGGGCTTTAAAAAAATAACCGGCTCTTTAGGAACCGAATTATTTAATTCTTTTGCATGCGCGGCGTAATTTCTGCCAATACAGATAATTTTCATCTACTTCTGATTAAATGCTCTCAATTTGATTGCTGTAAGAACTTTCTTGGTGTACAACGGAAAGTCTCCATTCATCATCCATTTGTAATAAGAAGGATCTCTTTCGAGCACTTGGGAAACCGGAGTTCCTTTATGTTTTCCAAAATTAAAAACCTCTATATTTTCTTCGTTGAAAACAATTCTCCCCATCAAGTCTGCGTTATTCGTTCTTCTAGAAAACTCCGACAAAAAACTTACGTTATTCTCTAGTTCCTTGTAGCGTTCAATCTGAGCTTCTAAAACTTCATAAGTAGCAATGTTATCAGCCTCGGCACTGTGCGCATTGGTTAAGTCTTTCTCACAATAAAACTTATATGCAGCAACTAAGGTTCGCTGTTCCATTTTGTGAAAAATATTTTGAACGTCCACCAAACTTCTATTGTCGATCTCGAAATCTACTCCAACACGAAGAAACTCTTCTACCAATAGTGGTACATCAAATTTGTTGGAGTTAAAGCCTGCCATGTCACTGTTCCCGATGAAAGTAGCCAAACTCTTAGCCATAGATTTAAATGTCGGCTCATCTTTTACGTCTTCGTCATATATTCCATGAATTTCCGAGGAACCATTTGGTATTGGCATTTCAGGATTTACCCTACGTGTTTTAACCTCTTTCTTGCCATCAGGATGTAGTTTTAGAATTGAAATTTCTACTATCCTATCTTTTGCTACATCAACTCCAGTAGTTTCTAGATCGAAGAATACAATTGGCTTTTTTAATGCTAATCCCATTTTACTTTATAAAGATTCTTACATACTGATACTTCTCGTAGGTACTCATGTTAGTAAAGTAATCTCCCTTATACTCAGGACCAGTAATCAGTGTATTAATGTCTACAAAATTATATTGATCCGGCTTAATTCCTTGCTTCGCAAAAACTCTTTCTAGCAAAGCTTTAGTATCGTATGCCCTTTTTCGGGTGAGTATAGAATTGGTTTTCCATGTTTTTGTTGGAACTTTTGATGCACTGGAAGTTATAATGATTTTTGCATCTCCTCTAAGTTTAACTAACTCACCTATATCTTCAATAAAAGAAACAAATTCTTTATTGGACTCACTGATATCTTTAGCGTTGTATATAAAATACTTTTGAAAATATGCTACAACATCTTTTAATTCTTCCGGTCGTGGGTATGTTTCTTTGAAATCTAACTCATCTTTTACGTCAATCGTGTAAGAGTTCAATGCTAATCCTTCTTTTGGCACATATTCGTATACTCCTGGTCTTACTTTTTTGAAATCAAACAACTCCCCCTTCTCATTGGTTAAAGTTATTACGTCCATTTCAGGGAAATTCCCTTCAAAAATAATCTGATAATATTCGTCTAAATCTAATTTCTTTTGGTTTAAGTCGTTAACATTATCCACAATCTCTTTTCCAAGAACTTGACTTTTAGCATTCTCCAGTCGAACGAAAATTGGATCGTATTGATAAAGACCTTCTTGTATTTTTCTAAAAAGCAGCAAGTCAAAGTTATCGTTCGAGACAACTAACTTAGCATCAGGCGGGAAGTCACCTTCGAACTTAATAAAGTAACGTTTGGTTAAATCTAAATCCTCAAAATTAAATTTCCCTACGTTATCCGTCGAAGCAGAATTAATTAAGTTTTGTTCTGCAGTTAATAAAAGTACTTTGAGGTTACTAACAGGCACACCTAGTGCAGTAATAGCACCTTTGACATCGCTCAACAAGGCTTTAGGCATTGGCTCGTTTATAGGAACATATTTATAAACTCCTTTACTCTCTTGTATAAAACGCATTTTTTGACCTAGGTCATTAGTAATGATAATCTCCGGATCGTCAGGAAAGTCGCCTTCAAATACAATTCGATACTGTTCGTCAAGGCTTAGTTTTTGAAAGTTAAACTGGCCGTATTGATCTGTCTCTTGAGAGTCGATCATAGCTTGCTCATCGTTCTCCAATCTCACCTTCATGCCTTCAATTGGTCTACCATCTTTCTTAACCGATCCTGCCAGAGTTTTTACTCTTCCTATACCGTAAAATTCATATGGTTGAATGGATGGAATAAAAATATACGTCGTATCGTCTAGTTGTTCGAAGCGTAAAATCTCTCCTTGGTCGTTTTCTACCTCTACATCAAAACCCACTAACGGGTTTTCTAAAGCATCGTAAACTCTAATTAAATAGACTTCCGAAGGGTCCAATTCATAAAATTGAAACTCTCCTGTGTTATCTGCGATTGTTTCCTTTAACAGCACTTCGCCCTCATCTAGCAACCTAATGCGCATTCCCGCTAGTGGAGCACCGTCTTTCATTAATGCACCAGTCACGTCAGCCGTAGAAAGACCAGCAGGTTTGATTTTACCAAGTTCGTCCCCAACTCGCACCGGTCTCAACTTGATGTCTTTATATATCTCTTGATAATTCCCTGCAGAAGAAACATAAATATCTTCTTCGTACGACTCATAAGCGTCTGCCTTATAAACAAAGTGATAGCTTTCATTCGGAGCTAAAATTGCAGAAAACTGACCATCTCTTGCCCGAGGATAATAATCCCCTACGAGGGTTCCATCCGAATTTTTTGTTATGGTTACCATCGCTCCGGATGGTGGCACATAACGGTCCACAAAAGTAAATTCTCCTCGATATAAGGTTAATGCAGTTTCTTCTGCATCAATCAATTCAAGCATGTATACATCTTTTTCCCCGTAACCTTCTTCTTTAAAAGAAGAAAAGTAAGCTCTTTTTCCATCTGGAGTAGTTACGAAAAACACATCGTCATCCACCGAATTAATTGGATAGCCCATGTTCGTAGGTTTCGACCATCCTGTATCTGTCATAGTGCTATACAAAATGTCATATCCTCCCATGCTTTCATGACCGTTCGAACTGAAGTACATGGTTTTACCATCTGGATGCATAAAAACACCGTCTTCGTCAAACTCTGAGTTTAAAACAGGCCCGGCATTTTGAGAAAGAGCCCAAGTGCCCATTGGAAGTCTATTACAAAAGTAAATGTCCTTTCCACCAAAACCACCATCTCTATCACTAATAAAATACAGCCTTTTACCATCAGGAGTTATCGTTACGTGGGTTTCGTAAGCTTTGGTATTAATATCTGAGCCCAACAATTCGGGCTTGGACCATGTTTCATATCCCATGGAATCGTCTTCCAACTTGCTCTCAAATAGCTGACCATTACCATTTATATCTTTATAAAGGTATAAGGTTCGCCCATCAATTGATAGGTTAACAGTTGCTTCGTGACCTTCTGTATTTATATTCAACGGATAAGGCTCTCCCCAGGTCCCGTCTTCTTCTTTTAAAGAAACATATATATCCTCAAAGAGCATTCCATCTATAGGGTCGTAAATATTATAATTGGAACTATCTTCTCTCAATCTTCTGGATGTATAGTAGATTGCACTCTCATCAATTCTCACCACAGGGCTAAAGTCCGGATAAAAACCATTGAGTTGGTTTCCTAAATTAGTTGTTTTAATGTTTACCGGATTCAACACAGATTGCTGAGCGTATGTGGACATCCTGATGCTGTTATCTATTTGATTGTACAGAGGGTGGTTGTCATTTACGTAAGTTTTGAATTTCTTAAAACTTTCGATAGCTTGTAAAAACTGATAGTCATTGTGTTGAGCTTTTCCTAAATAGAACCAAACGTCCACAGGAGCTTTCTTCTCTCTAGGGTCCGAATAACGATAATCTGGGTCAGCACTTGCAGAAGCAAATTTTAAATAAGGCAAAGCCTTTTCTTTATCTTTCTCTGTGAACGTTTGATAAATCGAAAATCCTAAGCAATAATTAATGTTGGCATTTTCTTTATCATTCGTATATATCTCTTCTAAAATTGGCTGAGCCGAAGCAAATCGATTATCATCCATGAGATATAATGCTTCCCTGAATTTTTCTTTGTCGCTCGTCTGCGCAAAGAGGGATACACTTGAAATAAGAAAAAAGGAAAATAATAACTTGATTTTAAGTCGATCCATCTTTATAAAATTTGGTTAGCTAATTGTAACAGATACAAATATATTTTATTCATTTTAATTTTTCTTAACATTATTGCTCAATCGCCAACAATTCATTGTTAGTGAACTAGATTTCTCTATTTAAATCAAAATCTTCTAAAATTTTTGCAACCCGTTGAACGAAACTTCCACCCAATGAACCATCAACTACTCTATGATCATAGGATAAAGATAAAAACATCATGTGTCTTACACCGATTGTGTCCCCGAATGGCGTTTCAATTACCGCCGGTTTCTTTCGAATAGCTCCAACCGCCAAAATTGCAACCTGAGGCTGATTGATAATAGGAGTTCCCATTACATTACCAAACGTTCCTACGTTGGTAACTGTAAAAGTTCCACCTGAAACCTCATCCGGACTTAGCTTATTTATTCTAGCCCTATTAGCTAAGTCGTTAACTTTCTTGGAAAGGCCAATGAGGTTCATTTGATCTGCGTCTCTAATAACAGGCACAATTAGGTTACCCGAAGGCAAAGCAGTTGCCATTCCTAAGTTTATATGCTTTCGTTTAATTATAGTGTCACCACTTACAGAAACATTTATCATTGGCATTTCCTTAATTGCCTTAGCTACTGCTTCCATGATTAAAGGAGTATAGGTAATCTTCTCTCCTTCTCGTTTTTCGTAGCTGTTTTTTACCTTGTTTCTCCACATAACCATCTCTGTAACGTCCGCTTCTACAAATGAAGTTACGTGCGCAGAGGTTTGCTTGGACATCGTCATATGATCTGAAATCATTTTTCTCATACGGTCCATTTGTATGATTTCATCTCCGTCTCCCATTGGGACAACGGCTTGCGGTTTTGGAGCTGGAGCTGCTGCTTGACTTACCGTTTTAGAAGCAACATCTGACGATGCCGAAGCTCTTCCTTTATTCTCAATATAATTTATAAGGTCTTCCTTAGTAATTCTGTTGTTCAATCCAGTTCCAGAGATTTGATCTAATTCCACTCCAGTAATTCCCTCTTTATCTGCAATGCTTCTAACCAATGGAGATAGAAATTTACCAGATGGAGAGTTTTTCGTCAACTCTTCGGTTAAGCTTGCGGTAGCAGAGTTTTGAATCTCTTCGACCGCTTTTGGAGCTTGTTCTTGAACGGCTGCAGCCGGCGCTGCCGTGGTAGACTCCCCTTCTATCTCAATTATAGCAATAGTATCTCCAACTTTTACCACGTCATCTACTTGAAACAAAATTTTCTTCAATATTCCTGCCTCAGGTGCAGGAATTTCAGAATCTACCTTATCTGTTGCAATCTCTAATACAGGCTCTTCTGCCTCAATGGTATCCCCTTCGGCTTTTAACCAGTTGGTAATTGTTGCCTCTGCAACACTTTCTCCCATCTTGGGCATTGTCAATTCAATCTCTGCCATAATTTTTATCTTATTTTAGTTTTGCAAAGTTAACTAAATTTTAGATGACGCATAGCCGACAATGCAGCATCTTAACTCGTTTGAATAGAACTAAATCACAACTTTTGTTGATCTTTACAGTCTGATGAAAAAATCGCTTTTATTTTGTGTTATAATTTTACATCAAATTCTTGTCCTTGGTCAGAGTGAAAGATTATTGAGGTTTAGTGCCATCCCTATTGATAATGATGAAAAAGCATTTGTTCGTTGGACTATGGCTGCAGGCTCTACATGCTTGGATGTGGTGGTTGAGCGGAGCAGCGACAACATTGATTTCAAGGAAGTATATGTATACCCAGGTATTTGCGGAAACGAAGATAGTGCTCAATCTTATTCGTGGATTGATCCTAACCCGTTGCGCATCAACACTTCATTTTATCGTTTGAAATTGGACGGGGTTGAATTTTCTTTGGTGTCCGAATTTAACTTTAATATAAACCTAGAGGAAAATGAAATATGGATAACCCCGAATCCAAATAAAGGAAGGTTTAATCTAACATTTGCTAACCCCTCTAAAGAAAGTTTTGATCTCTCTTTATTCTCCAATGATGGAACTTTAATTTTTACGAAAAACAACCTAACGGGAAATTCCTATACAGGAAACTTTTCTGGTTTACTACGAGGAATTTACTTTGTTAAAGTAGTCACACGAGATAATGATTCGCGAGCAGCCAAACTATTCATTCGTTAGGTATTCTTTTCAATAAGAAAGTACCTTTCATTATCTTTGAGTTTCAAAATGGAAAACGATGTACGGAAAAATTAAAGAACACCTTCAAGCCGAACTTACTGAAATAGAAAATGCAGGCTTATTTAAAAAAGAAAGAATAATAACTTCAGCTCAAGATGCTGTTATAAAGTTAGCTAACGGAAAAGAAGTCCTAAACTTTTGCTCCAATAACTATCTAGGGCTCTCTTCTCATCCAAAAGTTGTGAATGCTGCAAAAGCGGCACTTGACAGTCATGGCTTTGGTATGTCTTCTGTACGATTTATATGCGGCACGCAAGACATTCACAAAACGTTGGAAGCCAAACTTGCGGAATTCTGCGGAACCGAAGATACCATTCTTTACGCTGCTGCATTTGATGCCAATGGAGGAGTTTTCGAACCACTATTAGGCCCTGAAGACGCAATTATTTCTGATTCACTTAACCATGCTTCAATTATTGACGGTGTTAGACTTTGTAAAGCCGCCAGATACCGATACGCCAACAATGATATGGCTGACCTGGAAGAACAACTAAAGAAAGCACAAGATCAACGATTTCGAATTATTGTAACAGACGGTGTATTTTCTATGGACGGCTACGTAGCTCAGCTAGATAAAATCTGCGATCTCGCTGAAAAGTATGATGCTATGGTAATGGTCGACGATTGCCATTCTCATGGATTTATTGGTAAAACCGGAAGAGGAACTGCTGAATTTTGCAACGTTCTAGGCAGAGTTGATATTATTACTGGCACACTTGGAAAAGCTCTTGGTGGTGCTATGGGAGGATTTACAACCGGTAAAAAGGAAATTATTGAACTACTACGTCAGCGTTCAAGACCTTATTTGTTTTCTAATTCATTAGCCCCTGCTATTGTTGGAGGCTCAATTGCTGTTCTAGACTTATTGAAAGAAACCACAGCATTCAGGGATAAACTGATGGACAATGTAGACTATTTTAAAGCTGGAGTGAAGGCTGCCGGATTTGATTTTAAAGACGGAGCATCGGCAATTGTACCTATTATGCTTTACGATGCAAAGCTCTCTCAAGTTTTCGCCGACAAGTTACTAGAAGAAGGTATTTATGTCATTGGATTCTTTTACCCTGTAGTTCCAAAAGAACAAGCGCGAATAAGGGTTCAACTTTCAGCAGGTCACGACAAAGAGCACTTAGACCATGCAATCTCTGCATTTACCAAGATTGGAAAGGAGCTAGGTGTAATAAAGTAAGCACGCAACAAACGGACATAAAAAAACCACGATGAGTATTCATCGTGGTTTTTTTATGTTTTACCAGTTTTCCTAATAAAACTTAGATCTATTGTCTACTAAATCTGCTTTATCTTTTAATGCATTATAAACAGAACCGTTGTCCACTCTTGATGCGATACTTCTGACGTCATTTTGTCTTACTTCAGCAACGTTTGGTTCTCCTGCGTTTACGTTCTTATCTACAGAAACAACAAATACTCCATTATTCCCTGCTATAGGTTGACTTAATTGACCCGGAGTTAAGTACCAAGCAGCTCCAACCACTTTTGGCTCTAAACCGACGCTTGGAATTGCAGGACTAGCAAAAGTTACATTAGCATTTTCAACTGACAAACCAGTTTTTCCCGCAAGCGAACCAATATCACTAGCGTCACTTAATTCTGTCTTCAAAATCTCAGCTTTCTTTTCTTGTCTAGCCAAAAATTCAACTCTGTTCCTAACCTTTTCTAAAGGAGCAATTCCGTCTTTGTCTACACTTTCTACAATTGCAACAACAAAAGCGTTCTCTACATCTTTCGCTTCAGAAACGTCACCTTGCTCAGCATCTTGTGTCCATCTAGCTAGATCTCTTGACGATCCCAAACCTTGCACCAAATTATCTTTCTCCGATAAAACTGCAGATCGTTGTTGCAAGTTATTATCCGTTAACTCCTTTCGGAATGATTCCATATCGGTTACGTTGATAGAGAAGCTATTTGCTTGATTGAATAAGTCCGCATACGTGTTCTTGCTTGGCTTTACTTCTCGAGTAATGGTTGCAATCTGTATTTTCTTAACCTCCGGTAACATCTCAGTTACTTCAATAATGTGAAATCCAAACTGCGTTTTCACTTTTGAATATTCTCCTACTTTTGAAGAGAACGCTGCATCGTTAAACGGTTTAACCATCATTCCTTCAGCGAACCAACCTAAATCCCCGCCTTTCACTGCTGAACCTTGGTCATCAGATAATGAAACCAATGAATCAAAAGCTGTTCCGCCTTGCAGCGCTAACATTACACTGTCCGCTGTTTTTTCTGCTGCTTCCATCGTTCTATTTTGAGCTCCAATTAATATGTGTCGAGCTTGAACTGAATCAGGAGCCATTTTAATGTCTTTCACTTTTACGATAGACCAAACATTTCCAACCAATTTAGGAGCTGCTACATATGCAGAATCTTGATCCCACAATGTCGTATCCGTTCCAGCAGGAGCATTTGCCTCGGAATAATAAACCGGAATAAAGTTGTTATCCGAATTTGCATTCACAAAAGTGGAATCATTACCATTTGTTTTAAACTCTTCAAAGGTTTTATTCACCCACTCTTTAGTTTGGGCTTGATCTTGCTCCGATGGTACTATTGGAAAATAAGCGTATGCAATTTTCCTGCTAGCCTTCTGCTCGTAATCCATTTTCGTTTTATTGTAGAAAGAGGAAACTTCTGATTCAGAAACTTCCACTGTAGAATCGTCAATTGAGCTATATGGTTTGTAAACGTATTTAAAAGCCATCGCCCCATTATTCTCGTTGTACTTTTCTTTAGCAAATGCAGAGGGAGTATAAATACCTTTTTTAACTAGGGTATTGTATTTATCCATTCTATGGTTTCTTTTCAATGCTCTTTCAAACTCAACCCATTGCGCTTTTGTAGCTTCATCGTTGTCAAGGTTTTGTAAGAACTGAATTACCGCATTCGGGTTAAACTGACCGGTGTTGGGGTCTGAAAAAGCTTGACGCACCTGTGGATGTGGATTAGACCCACTTACCAAGTCCATCAACTCCCTTGTTGTTACCTGTATTCCCAACTCTTCCAACTGTTCACCAACTAGAATGTCTGATGTCATTTCAGCCCAAACTGATTCTCTGATTGTGGACTTAGTTCTTTCATCTAGTTCTTGTTCTGTCTGCTTTTGGTAGTTTTCATACCCTTTTTGCACTTTAAACTCAAACTCTTGTGGGGATATTTGTTGTCCATTTATCTCTGCTATACTTATCGGAGCTTGTTGCCCGTTTGAGTTTGCAGAAAAATACTCTGTCAGCATGAAAGCTAGTAGTGCTATACCAATTATGATTAACACTAAGAACGAACGCTCTCTTATTTTTCCAATTATTGCCATTGAAATCAATTAAAAATTTAGGGTTGCGAATATACGATAGTAAACTGAATTAATGAAGCATTAAAAACGCATAATTTTAAGGAAATGAGGAAGGTTATATTTAGCTAATTATCCTGTTCTAAAACCTTCAAATGAACCAAATCTATTTTATTTTGAAAAACTTTTTTTACCGTAAAAACAAATTGATCTTTTTGAATTTGCTCGTTCATCGTCGGTATACTCTCAAAAGTGTCAATAATTAATCCTGCGATAGTTTCATAATTATCTGATTCAGGCAAGCCTAAATTATATTCATTGTTTAAATAATCTACCTCCAACCGCGCCGCAAACAGGAACTCATTGTCGTTAATTTTTGTTTCCATCAACGCTTCTTTGTCATGCTCGTCTTCAATTTCACCAAAAATTTCTTCTATTATGTCCTCGATTGTTACAATTCCTGCAGTTCCTCCAAATTCATCCACTACTACCGCAATACTTCGTTTTTGCTGAATGAATATTTCTAGTATTTCATTCGCTTGCATGGACATTGGAATGATTGGGACTGGCAACAAAATAGACTTTATACTTTCCGGCTTTTTAAATAGCTCAAAAGAGTGGGTATAGCCTATGATGTTGTCGATGTTATCTCTGTAAATTAAAATTTTTGAAAGACCAGTTTCTATGAACTTATCTTTTAGCTTTTCCAGATCTTCTTCCATTTCCAGTGCAACGATTTCCGTTCTAGGAATCATACATTCTCTGGCTTTTACCTTGGAAAAATCTAACGCATTCTGAAAAATTTGAATTTCATGGTCTACTTCTTCTTGGGAGGGGTTATGCTCGACTCCTTCCTTTAAATAGTGTTCTAGATCAATCCTACCAAAGTTTAAATCTTCTTCAGAACTTAACTGCGGTGAAAAAATTTTAATCAACAGTTCTGAAATCCCAATGACCAATAACATTGGAAGGAACATAATCCAGTAAATAATAAAGAGCGGTAGAGCAAAAAATCGCAGCATTAAATTCGGATTTATTCGAAATAATGTTTTTGGTAGAAACTCTGCTGTAACTAATATTATTAAGGTTGAAAAAATGGTTTGAAGCAGTAAAATCACCAATTCACTCTCAGTAAAAGATGCTATTTTAGGCTCTAGGATTTTCGCCATAAAAATACCATAAACAACCAACGCAACATTGTTACCAACTAGCATGGCACCGATAAACCTGGATGGCCTTTTTAGAAAATTAGAAATAATCTTTGCAAAAAAGTCCCCTTGCTTGCCGTCGAGCTCAATTTTTAACTTATTGGCCGAAACGAAAGCAATTTCCATCCCTGAAAAGAAAGCCGAGAAAACGAGCATACTGAGGATTATTCCCCATTGGTAACTATCCATAAAATCAAATATAACTTATTTACCCTTTTTCTCCGCTTCTCGTTCGTGAAACATTCTTTGTTTTCTTCTCATTACGAATAAGAAAATTGCAATTACCGAAAATCCAAAAAAATAAAGGGCATCGTAAATGCTATTCTTGATGGACCAATATATGGCAATCAGAAAGGTGGCAATCGCAATTACCATCCAAGCCTTTTCCATGAATTTTATAACTTTAATCATTTTCTATATTGATTATTCCAGTAGGCTTTAAAATTCTATACTCCGTAAAGTCTTGGTTGGAAATTAAACCTGTACCCATAATAATTTGATCGGCCGTTGTAATTTTAACAAACACGTCAGACGTTATCTGCTCTGTATTTTTATTCCAGAGCAGTTCTTCTGTGTTTAGCTGTTCTCCTTTTTCGTTGATCACAATTACATTTTCTCGAGCTTGCATTTTATTTGCATAAGTGGAATCTATGGCGTAATTGGAGGTGAGTTTCGTAGTAACGTTCATTTCTTTTAACCTCAACACCCTCTAACATTTCATTGTAATTTTTTTCCCCACCATATTGGTGTAACAATGGTGCATTCAATTGAAAAACTACATTACCGCTTGTACTATACATTACCTCAACCTCCTTGACAACTTGGTCTGGTAAAATTTCTGCATTCTCGTATTTCTTTACCTCTTCCATGTCATTAGAACAAGAAAAAAGCACCCCCAAAAATACTGGGAACCAGTATTTAAAGTAGGTGCTTCTATTTGGTAACTTGAATTGTTGTTTCAATTAAAATCTAGCTTTTGTAGATTCCCCAATCCAACAACCGATACTTACAGCGTCTCCAGCTTTTGTTCCACCAAAGAAACAATCACCTTGAGTTGGAAAGTATTTAGTGTAGGTTGCAATCTTTCCGTTGGCTTTTCCTGTAACGGATGGGTCGACTGATTTTGCCTTGTTGTAATAATCAACCGCTAACCAATAAATCGCTTTTTGCATACAAGCATCTTCTCCTCCGCAAGAGGAACTAGATGCAATCATGTCCCCAATCATTAAGTAAGGTAAACCCCATCCACCTTTCAAGCTTGCTGCTTTTCTTGCGTTTGTTCTAGCCTGCCCAAATTTTCCTGCACTCCTTTGAGATTCTGCCAACTCAATGTAATAATCCGCCTTTTTGGTTTCATCCTTAGCTAAATCAATTGCCTGCTGAAAGAATTCCTCTGCTTCTGCAAACTCTTTCGATTTTAAACTCATAATACCCATTTTTTCTGCGGAAACAGAAGAAGGACTTGAAGCGTGCATTTCTTTAGCAATAGTGAAAAAAATTGGAGCATCTGTGCAACCCTTAGTGTCTAAAATATCTGCGGTTCTTTCCATCCATGCTGCATCTGACTTGTTTTTCTCGTAACCATCTTCAGCCATCTTAACCAAAACATCGCAACTTAAATAAGGACTTGCTAAGTCGTTAACGCTTTCTTGCGATTTGATATAATATTCTTGTGTTTTCTTGCCTTCGTATTTAGCTATGTTAAATGCTAAAATTTCTGTTAACTGCCCAAATATCTTTACTACCTCTTCCGGAGTCTTTTTCTCAGCCTTTGCCATTAATACTGCGGAATTCATGTAAGATGCAATTGTTCCTGCCTCTGCAAAGTTGCCACCCTCATTAACCGCACTTTCCAATACTACAAAAGACAACTCTGGTTGGTCACTTTTATAGCGTAATAGCTCCGTACCCTTTCTTCCATCAACTCTGCCTTTATTACCCCCAAAATTATCTCTTCTCCTATCATATACTTGTATTAATGAATCTATTATTTGGGTTTTCTCCATTTCCGTTTTCGCTTTACCCTCTCTTCTTCTCAATAAAGAAACTCCATCTAAATACATTTTTTCTGAAGACTCTGGACAAATTGAATAAGCTACTTTCCAGTACCTGTATGCATCATCGTACATCTTTTGCTTATAGTAGTCTTTATACAAAGAAAGATTCTCAATACACTTCACACTATCAGCTCCATATTTTTGTCCAAATGTGCTTCCTGCCATCAAGGCTAAAATCATTACTAATCCTAATTTTCTCATATTTATATTGTTTAATCGTATTGTCTTTTGATAAACCATTTATCATTTATTGTTACACCTAACTGTAGGTTGAAAAAATTCTCTTGAGTTAACCCAGCCTCTTGTTTTCCCCTTTGCCCAACTTCAGCTCCAATATTTAAGGTGGAGAAGGTTTTTCGTAACGGCAAACACAACCCAAAACTTATGCCAAACTCAGAAATGTCCTCATTGTTCACTCTAACAATCGAGCTGTTGTATCTTAAACCGGACCGAAAACCAATTTTACTAAAGTAAGAGCCAAAACCTGCCGTGTTCACATATTTATCAAAACCTAAGTGAACGGACTGTCCATTTGATAATTCTACATTTGACCCAAAATCTGCACTACCCCATGTATTTAAACGAAGGTCTGCCGTTAGCATCCAATTGTTCTTATTTTCTAGTGCTAAACCAATTCCAAGTACTGCCCGATTAGCCACTTTCGTTTTCGATTCATTAGGGAAAACTGCTGTATCTCTGAACTGCTCCGAACCTTGTAATCCAGTATAGTTTCTCACGATCCTCGACTGCTCAGCATTCAATTCCTCAGCGGGTGAAAGAATTGCCCCGGCAACGACTCTATATTTATCGTTTAAATGTTTGAAGTATTGCACTCCCACGGTGTAAGAAATACTACTAACTCGCGCCAGACGCTCGTCTAAGCTATTCATAAAACCAGTGCCTGTATTTTCATAAACAACCCTTCGATCGTCTATTAGTTGCCCAAAATAATAACTACCGGTTACTCCTACAGAAAAATTCTTTAAAAACTCATAACCAAAACCTACATAAACTTCATTCACTCCTCCAGAACCTTCATAAATGTAGTTAACCAATTCATTACTTATCACCTCAGAATAAATATAGTCATAGCCCACAAAGCTGTAAGGCTTAATGCCAAATGCCACTCCTACTTTTTCCCCTAAAGGTAATGCTAAACTCATGTGACCAAATTGCGTGTTACTTCCAACTCTAGACTGATCACCAGAAGTATATTCTGTGTTCCTCGAAATGGCAGAAAACTCAAATGTAGTTAAGCTTATATTGGAAAAAGAAGCGGGATTAACAGCGTTGATAAAATTCGAACCACGGTCATTTAAGTTGGCATTGCTTCGCGACAAAGAATCATAAACTAATGGCTTATATTGATAAGGCCTCCAGGCAATTCCTGCACCTCCCAAACCAAAGTTTCCGTTAAATGTGGCAGTATTCAAATTCCCTATACCATATCTAGAATATGGAGAATCTGTATTTTTTTGCGCTTGCAAAAAGCCGAATACCGATAAAAAAATCAAGGTTAAAGCGAATGTTTTATTCGCCATTGTAAATAAGTATTTCATTCAAGCCTTTTAGCACCAAATTTGGGTCTGCAAAGATGCCATTTTTTAACTCTTTTACAAAGAAATTGGCATCTCCACCAGTAATTACGATTTTTAGAGAC
>Ga0307933_1001907_pt1 | contig 15040 bp, 9 predicted proteins | sample OrgLakmetageno88_FD_201811 | JGI IMG/M metagenome (GOLD analysis project Ga0307933, IMG submission 201811) | Saline water microbial communities from Organic Lake, Antarctica - #88 | ecosystem: Environmental > Aquatic > Non-marine Saline and Alkaline > Saline | place: Antarctica: Organic Lake...
CAATAAAATATAGGGAGACTTAGATGGCAATTACAAGTTGTCCAGGATGTTCTAAACCCATTTCTGACAAGGCAAAGTCTTGTCCACATTGTAATCTAGTGTTTGGTAATGCCACAGCTGAGGATTTAGCTCGAAAAGCCAGTCATGAACGCTTTAAAAAGTTACAACGCATACAAAACCAGTCAATGCTCGCTATGTTAATCTTCATTGTGGGTATTTATTTTATTTTTTTGGGCGACTTTCCGAATAGTGAAACCGGAATAAAGATGTACAATGCAGCCATTGGCGTCACATCGCTTGGCTTTATCTGGTATGCGATTAATCGAGTGCGGATTACCTTAGCAAAAAGGAAATAAAATAGTGCAAGTTGAGAAATTGGTGGCGGCAATGACCCCACAAATATTTGAAAGTTTACGTACCGCGGTAGAAACTGGAAAGTGGCCTGATGGTGCTCGTTTAACTGACGAACAAAAAGAAAATTCACTGCAAGCGGTATTGTTGTATCAGGCAAGAGTTTCTCAATCTCAAGAGCATATGACCGTTGGTAAAGACGGTGAAATAGTACAAAAAAGCCGTCAAGAGTTACAGCAAGAACTTAAACAGCAGTCTTCTAATCAAACTCCTTTGGCGCGATTTAAATCAGATGATATTTAAACAACTCTTTCAAAAGTCCTATTTGCACAAACTGCCGGAAAAGCGTTTGGCAGCGATACCCGCACTCGATCCAAAAGTGGATGGAGACAAACGCGCACTTCATGAGTTAGCATTTAACGATGAAAGCGACAAGGTTACCTTGGCTGCTTTGCATCAGCTCAACTTGTTTACGCTTTGGTTAAAAGCGTATGAAACGCATTTTCATAGCAAAGTACGAGAACATGCCAAAGCAGTTGTTATCACTCTAATTGAAAGTGAGCAAGCCGTTCCAGACATACTATTTCTGGAGTTGGTGCAACAAGCGAAATATTCACAATTAACGCAGGATTTAATATTCAACAGCCGTCGTTTGCAGCAACACAACAAGGCTTGTATTGACGCTTTATTTAGGCACTGCCAAGAGCACGAAATAAAACGCTTTTATCAAACGCTTGCGAACGATGCCCAAAGGCGTCAAATAATTGAGTCTACTGGTGACGAGAAACAGTTAAAACGCTATAAAAAGTTAGATAATAGCGTGGAAGTTAATAGCCAAATAATAGAAAAACTTCAAACCTTAGAAGAAGCAGCAAGTAAGCCGCCGAAGGTAATAGCGGCAGGGAAGTTAATTAATGCAAAGCTATTAGCATTAAGTGATAGCAATGACTACCTTTACATTAGCGAACAAAAGCAAGCGCTAATGAGCGAATTTGAAGTGCTTAAAGGGGAGTTCCAACACCTGAGTCAGGATGAAGCTTCTTCGATAAGTCAAAAGTATTTTGCGGTCAAAGAAAAAATTGATAAACGACTTACATTGCTGGAGCCTGACTACCGAAAGCAAGTTCACCTGAATGGTATATCCGATATCATCAGTGACATTGAACAACGCGCTCATACATTGAGCCAACAAGTAAATTTGTTAGCGGAGTCAGATGACGATACACAACTGGTAAGCCAAATTGAACTTCTCAGTAGTGCATCTGCAGATTTAGAGCTTGAGATTAAAGATATCGATAGTGCCCACACTAACGCCACTCACCACTTACAAATCAAAAATATTTCACGAGCTTTAAAGCAGAATGCAGACATATTGTTGAAGCTTCCCTTCACAATTGAAGCGAACGCTAAAGCCGATGCCTTAATTGTTCAAGCGCTAGCGGCTCTGGAAGATAAAGAAACAGAGGGTGCTGATACCGAGCAAGCGCTTATAAACTTTGACGAAGTAAAATCAGCGTTTAACGCGCTTAAGAAAACGGGTCTTAGTCAGGCTCGTTTGCAGCAATGGCAAACAATCGAAAAGCAACGTAAGCAACATAAAATCGCATTAGTAGCAGGTAGTAAACTTGCTGAGAAACGCTGTATGGCTAAACTTGGCGTATGTCAGCGTATGATAGAGCAGGGCAAGTATAAAAACGCAATGGCGGTGTTTAGAACGTCACAAAAAATGTATGCCGACATTGAGCGCCCATCTACTACGATACAGAAACGTTTTGCAGAAATTAATGACAAAGTGGGCGAGTTAAAAGACTGGCAGTCGTATATTGCTGCCCCGCGCAAACCTGAACTCATAACCTTGGCTGAAGCTTTGGCAAAAGACGGTGCAACTGATATTGCTCAACGGGCTGCTTTAGTGAAGCAATATCGTCAAGAGTTTAACTCCCTAGGGAAATTGCATACCGCAGAAGATGATGCTTTAAACAAAGACTTTGATGACGCAATAGAACAAGCCTTTGCCCCATGTCGAGTGTTTTTTGCTGAGCAAGATAAGATACGTGCTAACAACCTTGAAAAAGGTGAGCAGGTTATTGCCGCGTTACAAGCCCTTGGCACTTTAGAAGATGCCTTAACTATCAATAAGCAAATTCAGGCAGTAAGTGCGCAATATCGTCAGCTTAAAGACTTAGATAGAAATGCGCGCAACAGTCTACATAAGCGTTATATAAACGCGCTTAAACCTCTTCAACAAAAAGTGGACGCGTTTTACGACGATAATGCGCAACGCAAGCAAGCTCTAGTGAAGCAAGCAAATGCGCTGCTCGAAACTACTGACTTAAGCACCGCAGTAGAGCAGGCCAAACAGTTGCAACTAAAGTGGAAGGGCATAGGCTTTGCCGGTAAAAAACAGGACGGTGGTTTATGGCAGCGTTTTCGTGAGGCAAATGATAAAGTGTTTGCGCGTTTACATGAGCAGCAAAACACTGAAAAACAAGCGATAAAGGCACAGCTAAGTGTTATCAATACGCAATTACAAGGCATTTCACAAGACATTTACGAAGCGGAGAATATGTCATCGCTTGGAAAGATGAATGAGCGCTTAAGCTCTGTGGGTGATGCCGTTTATGCCTTAGACCGAGAAGCTCAGCGTGGGGTTAAAAGTAAGTTAAGTGGTATACAGAATGCCTATCAAGACAAACTGAAAAGTTTTGAAGAAGCTAAAGAGCATGAGCAAATGCAGGCTATTTTTGATGCATTAATAGCATACACCAGTGATGAGTTGCCCGCTCAAGTTGGCGAACTACCGTCAGCTTTCAAGCAAGCCTTTGCGCAACTACAAAGTAGCCCAGAAGTATTGCTTAGCTATTCGCGCAAAGATACGGCTCTTGCTGTAGACATATTATTTGCAGATAGTAAGTTATTTGCAGACTCTGAAGCTAAAAAAGCGGTACAACTTAGTTTAATGGCGGCTAAACTACAGGGCCACACAATGCCCACAAAGGAGCAAGCCTTTCAACATTGGATTGCTCAAGGTAAGCTCAGTAAAACCGACATTTCTGACCTTAATCGTATACAAACTCTGTTTGTGCAAGCATAGGGCCTTGGATATAGGATGACATTGGATAATACGAGCGCGCGCAAGAAGCATATTTATATTGCCTATACCGGCGGTACCATTGGTATGCAGACCTCCGCTAAGGGCTTTGTTCCCGTGGCGGGTTTTTTAACCGATACCTTAAAAAACCTGCCTGAATTTCATCGCGCAGAAATGCCGCTCTTCACCGTGCATGAGTACGATACGCTTATCGACTCAAGTGATATGGTGCCTGCAGACTGGCGTATTATTGCTAAAGATATCCAAGACAACTACTTAAAGTACGATGGGTTTATAATACTGCACGGCACAGATACCATGGCCTATACGGCATCAGCATTGTCGTTTATGTTTGAAAACTTAGCAAAACCTGTGATTGTTACAGGCTCACAAATTCCCTTAGCGCAGTTACGTTCAGACGGGCAAGCTAACTTACTCAATGCTTTGTATATTGCAGCTAATTATCCCATTCCAGAGGTTTCTTTATTTTTTAATAACAGCCTATTTCGCGGCAACCGAGCGCGTAAAGTCAACGCCGATGGCTTTCAGGCTTTTGATTCTCCTAATTTCCCTAGCTTATTAGACGCGGGGATTCATATAAAAGCCCATGTGAGTATTTCAGAGTGTGCCGAACCATTTGAGCCCCTGCGGGTAGCTGAAATGCAAAGCCAAGCGGTAGGTATGTTAACCATCTATCCAGGAATAAGCTCAGAGCTATTGATTAACGTGTTACAGCAACCAGTTAAGGCGCTCATATTACTGACGTATGGTATAGGCAACGCACCATCTGATCCATCATTATTGAATCAACTGAGTGAGGCTGCTAAACAAGGTATTTTGGTAGTCAACTGCACGCAGTGTATGCGCGGCAAAGTTGATATGAGCGGATATGCAAATGGCAAGCTCGTAGAACAAACACAGACCTTGTCGGGAAAAGATATCACGCCCGAAGCCGCGCTCGCTAAACTGCACTATGTGTTAAGCAAAGCAGATTTAAGCTTTGCAGAACAACAGGCTTTAATGCGCCGCAATTTACGTGGTGAAATGTCGGAATGAACTCTTAAAACGTCAAGTAAGGTCGTTAACCACTAATTTGAAATTCATAATCTGTCTTTATTATATTAGGCAAATTTTTCTAGCATAGAATACAACAGCGGACGTTCTATCGGTTTAGATAGATACTCATTCATGCCGCAAGCAAAACATTTTTCGCGGTCTTCCGACATAGCATTGGCTGTCAAAGCTATAATAGGAGTGGTTGATGCTGGAGCAGGGAGTTGCCTTATATGTTTTGTGGCGTTATAACCATCCATATTTGGCATTTGGCAATCCATTAAAATCAAAGAAAATGAGCGACCTTGGATAGCTTCTTTTTCAACCATAGCTATGGCCTCTAATCCGTCATTAGCAATTTCATAATTGATGTTTCGCTGCTTTAACATTTCTCCCACAACGATTTGGTTGATTTCATTGTCTTCAACAACTAATACGCTAAGATGATTTAAATCTTCGATTTTTGATATTACATTTATAGCGCCTACAAGTTTATCTTCATTTTCTAGAAGTTCTAAGTTGATGGAAGCTTTGAAAGTACTACCTTGACTTGGCTCGCTTTCAACACTTATATCACCGCCCATGAGTTCGCATATCTTCTGCGTGATGGAAAGGCCCAGTCCTGTGCCACCAAATTTACGTGTAGTGGATACGTCTGCTTGGCTAAACGGAGAAAATAGATTAGTCATCTGATCTTCAGTGATACCCACACCAGTGTCTTGAACACTTATTACCAAATAGGCTTGGCCGTCATCGCGTAACTCCAATTGGCTCGTAATATTGACTTGCCCTTTGTGAGTAAATTTAATGGCATTTGATAGTAAATTTGAACAAATTTGACGTATTCGAGTTGGGTCACTAAGCGCTTTAGCATTTTGTGTGGAATCGAAGTTCTTGATCACAATTATTGATTTAGCTTTTGCACGGATATCGAAAATATCACAGCAATTATTGAGCAATTGATTGATATTTACAGGTACTTTCTCCAAGCTTAACTTGCCTGAATCAACTTTTGTGAAGTCTAGGATATCACTGATGATGCCTAATAAGGACAATGCACTATCCTTGGCTAAGCCTACATAGCGTTTTTGTTCTGTAGAGAGCGACCAAGTTTCGAATATCTGCAACATTCCTAATACACTGTTTATCGGCGTACGAATTTCATGACTCATATTAGCTAAGAATAGGCTGCGCGCTTCAAGCGCTAAAGAGAGTTCCCTATGTCTGTTTTCTAACTGAACTCGAGAATAAACCTGTTCAGTAATATCTTGAAAAGCACCGATTAACCTAACACATTGGCCCTCATCTAATTCAGCTCTTCCTTTTACCGCGACCCATTTAACAGTACCTTTGTGAGTCACAATTTCAAATTCACCAGAAAAGTCGCCGCCTTCTTCAATAACGTTATTAATTAAATGCGTGATACGTTCTCGATTTTCGCCTTCTTTGTAAAAGTTGATGCCTGCTGATAGTTCAGGTACGAAATCTGCCTCAACTTCATGAATCTTTTTTGTTACTGCTGACCAAAAAACTTTCTCATTTATTAAGTCAACTTCCCAAGCGCCGACACCAGCTAATTGGCCCATTTGTTCTAAAATATCTTGTTGGCGTCGCATTGTTTTTTGTTGTTCTTGCAACAATACTATTTTTTCATGACGGGCTATTTCATTACCAACCCAATGTGAGAGTAACTCTATAAAGTCATGTTCTTCCTTGCTAAATGGAACGGTTCTTGGAGAGGCGGCTGAAAAATTAATAGTGCCATATCGTTTATCTTCGACCCACAAAGGAGCACCAACGTAGCTTTCCAAACCAAAGTTAAGGTAGCATGGATGATTTGCAATATTACTTTTGCCAGCATGATCAAATGACAAGGCGTTATTTGTCGCTAAGGTGTGCAAACAATAGGTATCACTTACTGGAAAAGTAGTACCAACAACAAGTGAGTTGTCAGGTGAGATGCCATGAAGGACTGTATAAATATCGTCATCTATCTTGCTTATAATCGCAAGTTCAAGGTTAAAGTAATTTAAACCAAGCTGGAGTAGAGCCTCCATTTTTTGATCGAACGACAGCTTACTATCTGTGGTGATCTGGTAGAGGCCTTTCAAGTTTTGCATCGAGCTTGATTCCTTATTAAGGCAAGTTTTATCTTAGATAAACTGTGATTTAACGTTTTATGCAATGCTTATTCATACGACTATATCGTTTTCACAAGCTGGCGCAAAGCCGCGTTTGTTATATTATCTTTAAGTTTGTTGATATCGAGGTTTAGAAAAAGATTAAGACCGACCTTATGCAAGCAACTTAGCCCATTCTTTTTTCATACAGCCACCAACCATAAAACGAAGGTGCTTAGCGCAATTAAGGCTGGTGTAAATGAATACGTAGCTAAGCCCTTTCAGCCTAAAGAGCTTGAATATCGGGTGGTGAAGTTGCTTCGCAGAGTCAAGTTAGACTAGATTTGCTTTTTAACATGATTGCCCGTCATATTTTTACGTAAACACATTTTGTAACAAGCTTTTTTTAGCCAAGCCTATTAAAAGGTTTCTCTTTTGCAATAAAGCTTGATAGTTTCTTGTTTATTGCTCCCGCAAATTATTTAGCAACAAGGAACTGTTTATGCTTAGTATCAGCCACGTGTCAAAAACCTATTCTAACGGTGTTCATGCCTTAAAAAATGTAGATTTGAATATTTCAAAAGGACTATTTGGATTGCTCGGCCCTAATGGTGCGGGGAAATCGAGTTTAATGCGGACTATCGCTACCTTACAACAACCTGATTCGGGAACCATCACATTTGACGGTTTAGATGCGCTGCAGGAGCCTAATGAATTGCGTAAGCGTTTAGGCTACTTACCACAAGATTTTGGCGTATATCCGCGTATAAGTGCATATGACTTGCTTGACCATCTCGCTATTTTGAAAGGGATTGAAAATAAAGCGCAGCGCAAAGAAGCCGTGGATGGTTTGTTAGCACATACCAATTTATTTCAATTTAGAAAGCGCGCGGTTAGCGGATTTTCTGGCGGTATGCGTCAGCGTTTTGGGATTGCGCAAGCATTATTAGGCGACCCAGATTTATTAATTGTTGATGAGCCGACTGCTGGACTTGATCCAGAAGAACGTAATCGTTTTCATAATTTGTTAGTGAGTTTAGGGCGCGACAAAGTCATTATATTATCGACACATATTGTGGATGATGTTTCGGAGCTTTGTGAAGATATGGCGGTGCTAGGACAGGGCAAAATTTTACTGCAAGGCAATCCAATTAGCGTGACACAAAGTCTGCAGGGCAAAATTTGGCGTAAAACGGTGCAACCTTATGAAGTCGACGAGATATCGAGCGACATCGAAATTTTGTCTACCCGTCTGTTTGCTGGGCGTACCGTTTTGCATGTGGTATCCGATACTCAGCCTGAGGGCTTTGAAGATGCGCCTGCTACACTAGAGGATGTGTACTTTAATACGCTCTCTAAAGCGCGATCACCTATCCAATCTAGTGCAGCATAGGAGCTCATCATGCTTTTAAAAATGATGCGATTTGAATGGCGCTATTTCGTTAAGCAACCCTCATTTATTGTGACGAGTTTAGTATTTTTCCTACTACCATTTTTAGCGATGGTGATTGAAGAGGTGCAAATTGGTGCTTCGTCCAATGTTAATATCAACAGCCCTTACGCAATAGCACAAACACTCTTGGTGTTTGGTGTGTTTGGTATGTTCTTAGTAGTGAATTTTGTTGCTAATACAGCAATGAGAAACGAGTTAAGCGGCATGAATGAAATTGTTATTAGCAAGCCGCTATCAACCTTTCAATATCAATTAGGGCGATTTCTAGGTGCCTATTTGGTTTGTTTAACCGTTTTTGCAATGATTCCTTTAGCCATGCTTATTGGCTCGTTTATGCCTTGGCTAGATCAAGAGCGCATGGGCGATACCTCTCTTTTATATTATTTAGCTCCTTATTTCATATTTTCAGTCACCACTCTGTTTGTGCTGTCGAGTATTTTTTATGCAGCCGCTTTACGATTCCAAAATATGATGGCGGTATACTTAGTCGCATTAGGCATCTTTATGCTTTACGTCATCAGCGGACAAGTATTCACTGACCCTGACCAGCGTGAATGGCTCGCCTTATTAGACCCTTTTGGCCTTAACGTATATGGCGATGTAGTGCGCTATTGGACACCTTCTGAGCGTAATTCACAAGTAGTAGGTTTAAGTCAAACTGTGCTGTTTAACAGAGCGCTTTGGCTAAGCTTAGGTTTGATATTACTCTTTGGTTTAGGTCGATTGTTTTCACCTTTGAGTTTACAAAAGCCGTCATCGAAAAAAACGAGTCAGAGCGCGGTAGATGCTAACCTTCTAAATAATAATATTGCCTATACGTATTCAAGCGTCAGTCCAACCCAACAGTTTAGTGCACGGGTTAAGTTTGAAATGAAACAAGTGTTTTTATCGCCAGCATTTGCGTTGTTAATGTTGTTCTGTAGTTTTTCATTAATTGCACAATTAGTTGATCCTCCAGGTATTTATGGTGCACCAAATTGGCCGCTTACACAGTTCATGGTAGAGATGATCCAAGGTGCCTTTGGTTTGGCATTAATTATTATCATTACCTATTACAGCGCAGAAGTCGTGTGGCGTGAGCGTAGCGTAGGTATGGGGGATATAATTGACAGTATGCCGGTCAGCAATGTGACCTTTTGGCTCTCAAAGTTTATAGCGGTGAGTTTAGTTATATTAGCGGTACTTGCAGTAGGCATGTTAGTGACGGTGATGTATCAAATAGGGAGCGGCTTTATACAATTAGACTTTACGCAGTACTTTGTGTCCTTGTTATATTTCCAAGCCTTACCTTGGATTTTACTCGTAGTGTTAGCGTTTATGATTCAAGCCCTTAGCCCTGGTAAATACGTGGGCATGCTGATTTTTGTAGGCTTCTTTTTTGTATCCCTCGCATTTAGTCAGATAGGCTTAGAACATAACATGTTCAACTATGGTCAGGCGCCTATCATGCAGTACTCAGACATGAACGGTTATGGCTGGTTTTTAACAACGCAACACTATTATATGCTTTATTGGGGCGCACTTGCGGTGGTATTTAGTGCTATTAGCTTTGCTATGTGGCAACGGGGCCCAGAAAGCTCTTTAAAAAGCCGCCTAAGCATGCTGAGCTATCATCTTGGGCCGGCAGGTCGTGGACTGGTGATCACCGGTACAGTGCTGTTTATTGGCCTTGGAACCATTATCCACTTTAACACCACGGTGACCAACCAATTTATCTCTAATGACGACGGTATGGATTTACGCGCGCAGTATGAGCGCAAGTATGCTGAGTTTGAAGACGCCCCGGTGCCTATGCTCACCGCAATGGACATCGACGTTGCGATTTTTCCGGAGCAACGCAAGCTAGAGTTGATGGCTTCGATGACTTTATTCAATCGCACGCAAGAGCCGATTGAACGCTTTTTAGTGAATTTGCCAAGATACTCATCAGATATATTTATTACTATCCCAGGTGGCAAGCTACAAGACTTTGATGAAAAGTTTGATAGTGCATGGTTTGTATTTGAGGAAGCATTAGCCCCTGGCGAAAAAGTAGAGGGTGAGGTGCGCTTAATAAGGCAGCATTTTGGCTTTAAAGACCGAGGAGAGGACACTACTTTGGTTGCCAATGGCACCTTCATTAACAACTTTGAGTTGTTACCTACCTTTGGCGTGAATACACAAACGTATTTAGGCGACAAGCATGAGCGTCGCAAACGCGACCTACCGCCACCCAGACGCGCCTATGATCTAGAAGATATTAGTCGTTATAACGAAAGTTTCTTTGGACCTAATGTTGGTTTAATCGATTTTTCTGCGACGATTTCAACTAGCGAAAATCAAATCGCTATAGCCCCAGGGTATTTAGAGAAATATTGGGCTGATGGAGGCCGTAACTACTTTCGCTACGAAATGGATGCGCCGATGGTGAATTTTTTCAACATAATGTCGGCTGATCTTAAAGTAAAAAGCGCCATGCATAATGGGGTGGAAATTGCAGTTTATTATCATCGCGATCATGCTTGGAATATCGATCGTATGATTGAGGCCTCCAAAGATTCACTAGATCTGTTTAGCAAGGCCTTTGGTCCTTACCAACATCGTCAATTAAGGATTATTGAATTCCCAGGCTATCGTAGTTTTGCGCAAAGCTTTGCCAATACAGTGCCATATTCAGAGCGAATTGGATTTATTACCGATTTGCGTGATAAAACTAATATCGACCCTGTGTATTATATTACCGCACATGAGGTGGCGCATCAGTGGTTTGGGCATCAACTCAATGCAGCAAACGTCCAGGGCAGTGCGATTATGTCTGAAGCTTTGTCGCAATATGCTGCTTTACTTGTGATGCAGGAAAAGTATGGTGAGGATAAAATTCGCAAATTCTTAACCTTTGAGCTCGATAGCTATTTACGCGGTCGGACTCAAGAGAGTATTGGTGAGATGCCGTTTATGCGTGCTGAAAATCAGCAGTATATTCATTATCGTAAAGGCTCAGTGGTGATGATGGCAATTGCTGACCGCATAGGTATTGGTGCACTAAATCTGGCGTTGGCACAGTTGATTGAGCAGTATAAGTTTTCAAACGACGTGCAGCCCACTACCTTAGACTTACTCGAGGCAATAAAAGCGCAGTCACAAGCTGAGGACTACAATTTTATTGAACAGCAGTTTTCACAAATTACTTTGTACGACATACGCTTGAATGACGCGGAGATAGCAGATACAGGTAATGGCGAGTATGAGGTGAGCTTGAATATTAATACTGGCCAGTTTTCGGCAAACAGTGAAGGCGAGGAAACTGAACAAGTCTTTTCCGATTATGTCGATATCGTATTGTTTAGCGAAGACCCAGATGATTTCTCACAAGAGAATGAAATCATATATCGTCAAAAGCATCTATTAGAGAATGGTAATAATGAACTTACGTTCACGGTAAAAGGCATTGCAAAATATGCTGCCGTGGACCCTTTCGTGCGCTTTATTGACCGTGAAAGTCGCGACAATGTGAGAGAGTTGAAAAACTAAGGGCGCTGGGGCTTGAGGTAAAATTTGCACTCAAGCCCCAACATTCACCGGCGTGTTTCCAAAGTTGCCGGCTTATCTTTTTTCATGTTATTTAAACAATGAAATTACTATCATTTTTAAAAATAGCTTTCGGTAATTTTATCATTTACCTCAATTAAGCCAGCTTGAACATCATCAATAAATTCATGTAGCTTGTCTTGCAGAAGCGTTGCGGGTTTTGCATTAAGTAAATAGTTACGCAGTAACCTCGTTTTATCCACTGACGCTCTATTGTGCGGCAGTTCGGATAAGGAGCGTTCTACCTGTTCTATGGCATGAATCAATGAACGCGGGAACCTAGACTCAAGCAGCAGAAACTCAAGCACGTCTTTCCTGTTTATTCTTACGCGTACTTCGCGCCGGTACATCTGATAAGCAGTCATTGATTTAAGTACGCCCATCCATTGAATGTTCCTAAACGCAGCGAGCTCATTTTCAACATCTGGTAACAATGATGCCGAACGTACGTCAATGATTCGAGTAGACATATCTGCACGTTCTAAATTACGTCCAATACGCATAAATGAGTAAGCTTCATCGTGTGTCATGGTGCCGGCCAGTAAGCCTGTTATGGTTTGATTCACTAATATAATTTTAGATAAATACTGATATCGCGTTCGACGTTTGAAGGCATTGGAGTTGTTTTCATTAACAAAATGATAAAGCTCATTAATCTGCTCCCACGCCTCTTTAGGAATAATTTCTTTCACAGTGCGTGCATTTTCTCGTGCTGACGAGAGTGAACTAATGATAGAACCAGAGTGCTTTTTATCTGTCACCATAAAATGGATAACACTGGCTTCATCAGCCTTATCGTGCGTATCGTAAAAGGTATCACGGAATGACAAAATATCGATTATTGGCTCCCAACCAAGCTTTACGCTTGTTGGTAAGTCTAATAGTAAATGAGAATTAACGTTAATCAAACGTGCAGTGTTTTCAGCACGCTCTAAGTATCTTGCGAGCCAATATAAGCTATTTGCTACTCTTGATAACATGCTATTTCTCCTCCATTTGAACTATCCACGTATCTTTACTGCCACCACCTTGTGATGAATTTACTACAGTAGAACCTTTTTCTAAGGCTACGCGGGTTAAGCCCCCAGCCGTTACTTTTACCTCTCTTCCAGATAAAACAAAAGGCCGTAAGTCTAGGTGTCTTGGTTCAACCTTAGTGCCGACTAATGTTGGCGCGGTAGATAAAATTAACATGGGTTGAGCGACATAGTTTCGCGGATCATTCTTAATCAACTTTCGAAATTTATCATGTTCTTTCTTATCTGAATGCGGACCTATCAACATGCCATAGCCGCCAGACTCGTTGGCGGGTTTTACTACCATTTTTTCAATATTTTCGAGCACGTAGTCGCGTTCTTTTTTGTTGTTACATTTGTATGTAGGAACGTTAGCTAAAAGCGGTTTTTCACCTAAATAATATTCGATTAACTGCGGAACGTAGGCATAAACTACTTTGTCGTCGGCTACGCCTGAGCCTGGCGCATTTGCCAAGGCGACATTTCCGGCTTTCCAGGCTCGTATAAGGCCACTTACTCCTAACATTGAATCGGGGCTAAAAACTTCTGGGTCAATAAACCAATCATCAATACGACGATAAATAACATCTACCCTCGCTAATCCGTTGATGGTGCGCATATACACACAATCATCGTCTTCCACTAAAAGATCGGAGCCTTCAACAAGTTCTGCGCCCATTTGCTGAGCAAGGTAGGCGTGTTCAAAGTATGCAGAGTTATAAATACCGGGTGTGAGTACTACTATTTCAGGCTCTTCAATATCACGGGGAGACATTTCTGCGAGCATGTCGTATAACTCAGACGGATAGTCATCAACGGGTAGAATATTATATTTTGCAAACATCTCAGGTAATACGCGCTTCATAACTTGTCTATTCTCAAGCATGTATGATACGCCTGAAGGCACTCTCAAGTTATCTTCAAGCACATACACTTTACCTTGATCATCACGCACTAGGTCTGAGCCGCAGATATGCGCCCAAATGCCGTGAGGAGGACTAAAGCCTCTGCATTCTTTTAAGAAGTTTTTAGAATTTTTTAATAAATCAGCAGGGAAAATGCCATCTTTTATGGCGTTTTGGTCGTTGTACAAGTCATCAATAAACATATTGAGTGCTTTGACCCGCTGTTTTAAGCCAGCTTCGATGTCTTTCCATTCTTTAGCATCTATTAATCGAGGTAAGATATCGAAAGGCCATTCGCGATCAATCGAGCCTTCTTCTTTGTGATAAACACGAAAAGTAATACCCATAGTATGAATTGCTGACTCAGACGCCGCTTTTAGCTCGTTAATGTCTCTATCAGATAGATCGTACAAATAATCGCAAAGATCTTTTGAGTATTCTCTTGGTTTGCCAGCTTTTTGGATAAGTTCATCATGTAAATGTGAAACTCTATAATTACCCCAACGAATCGCCATGACTTTCCTTTCTTGATAATAAGATGGATATATAGAGTAGCATGACTAAAAAAATTATTCTGAGGGGATGTTTTCGTCAAGCTCGGTGAGCTCCATAATAACTTGATGCACAAAGCGAAGCTTGTTCAAGGCGGTAATAGAGATAACGAAGGGGTAAGCATCGTCCATCCCCATGCTTCTATTTAACGAATTAATCACTCCGGTAAGTGCACACCAGTCATTATATAATTTGCTAAAACTTATTTCCGTATCAAGCTTGCTATGTGTCTTGGTAGCGGTATATGGGCTTATTATTTCGACTTGTGAAATACTTAAATCAATATTATTGGCAGTTTCGAGAGTATCTACCATGTGTAAGTAATGAGCCCATGTTTCGGCAAAATCTTCCCATGGGTGCATAGTGGCATAAGCGCTGATCCAAACTTTCTGCCAATTAGCGGCTGGACCATTAGCATAGTAATTACTCATGGCATCTTGATAGTTGAGCCGCTCGTCACCAAACAACTCTCTAAATTCATTTAATCGATAACTATCTCTTACTAAGCGATCCCAATAGTAATGTCCAGATTCGTGTCGAAAATGCCCTAATAAGGTGCGATAGCCTTCTTTCATTTTTTCCCGAAGCTTTATGCGCTTAGCAGGATCAGCTTCGTCAATGTTGATGGTTATTAAGCCGTTACTGTGGCCCGTAGTTACAAAGTTTTTTATAAATAACTCATTGCCAAATTCGTCTTCTGTTTGATTTTGCAAAAAGTCAAAGCCAAGGCCGTTAATAGGGTCTTCTGTACGATTAGATACAGGTAGTTTAAGTTTTATAACCGAATATAATAATCGTCGCTTTGACTGCTCCAGTAAAAACCAGAGCCGGCGATTATTTTCTTCATCTAAATTAGGAATGGTTTCTGTTAAACGGCAAGAGACACAGAGGTCGTTAGGGTCGTCAATTTCTACCATCCAATTACAAACATC
>Ga0307933_1001914_pt1 | contig 14967 bp, 15 predicted proteins | sample OrgLakmetageno88_FD_201811 | JGI IMG/M metagenome (GOLD analysis project Ga0307933, IMG submission 201811) | Saline water microbial communities from Organic Lake, Antarctica - #88 | ecosystem: Environmental > Aquatic > Non-marine Saline and Alkaline > Saline | place: Antarctica: Organic Lake...
ATCCAATAGATGGGCATCACTAAATTTAACTGTGTATTTATTCTTATTTAACCGAAACCGTTTATTGCTGTTTTGCCTTTGTCTTAGCGCAACAAGAATTTCCCGACTTAGGGCCTCATCAACCTCTCTTAAAAATCCCCTACTCGGCATCAGCCCAGCTTCGCCATACTCAAAGTACACAATATATGCTGCACCATTAAACTGTATAAGATTTAGCAAATTAGAAAACGTCATGGCAACTGACATATTTTGTTGTTGAGACGCTTTTACTTGAATACGACCGACGAAATATGAGTGATTGGAGAAATTAAAATCATTACCGCGAAAGTGTTCAATTTCTACATCCCATCCGCCTTTATCATCGTCGGAAGTATTTGCTACAAAGCCAGTATCCTTGCACAGTAGCAAGAAGGTATTTTCACCCATTTGTCCTAAGTCACCTGCTGATCTGCTAGATGCCACGATGAAACCTTAGACCTAACACGGTCGCGCTACACATAAGGTAAGTCACAATCTGCACAAATTATATTTAACGAAGCTTTTCCATAAACCTTAGTCATACAGCCTGGACACTCATAACGACTTCGAGTCTGTTTTTTTGCAACTTCAGGCATAAAAAAATCGGTGGCTAACGTTCTATCAGCGCTCGCCTGCATTGCCGGATACTGCTCATTACAGTGACTTTCTAACGATGCAACATTGCTTGGGTCGACAACCATTGCTTGAATACTCTCAACAGACACTTGCGCATCATAAGCGCTAGTGCTTTGTATATCTACAATGACCGGCTCATGCAATTTTGGCAGGGCTAGCCGGTCTACCCACTGAAGTTTATACGTGGGGTTTGAGAGCAATTCTTCTGCAGAAGATAAGAACCGACCTTGCTTTATGATGTAGTCACTCATATTACGCCCGACGATATTACCGCCAGGCTCACCGGTATCAGAAGGCATCAAACCAACGTCCATCATCTTCCTGGCCCACTCCTTATTGTGATAGTGATCTTCACTTGGTGTACCCATATTATGTTGCCACGCATGGACCATTTCATGCACAAGTGTTTGCATGACTTCAATTATTCTGGATGTTGCAAAATAAGACGGATTTATCGAAATTTCAGAACATGTTTCGCCTTGTAAATTTCCCCAACGCTTGGCCGCAAAAAAGCCCATCACATGCTTTTTACGCTGCAAAATAAAAATAACAGGGGGCAAATCACCATTGAATAGGTGAATATTGAAGTGATCATAAGCGCCCGTTAAGGGGGCATAAAGCTCGTTAGTTGGTGACATAATGTTTGACAAAAAATAGATTTATATCATTGTACATTACAGAAAATGATGTGCAATTAATGGTTTTAATAGCGAATTGATATATATAACCTACGCTTTATAATCACAATTGATTTTTTAAGCACTGTACACTGTAGAAAAATGGCATTTTGAATATAGGCTGACTAACCGAATTGGTACGTAGTTTACGATGTTTGTATTGTAAGCCCATGATAGTTATAGGTTTGTCATTCTACTTTTCGAGCGTCATCAGGGAAAGATAGAAAAGTAGAATAATAACTATATTTAACATAGTGTTAGGAGTTTGTATCGTATTTCACGTACCTATTCGGTTATTCAGCCAATATAGCAACTATACCTACTGTCATTGGCAATGCTAAGTTGATTATAGACTTTAGAACCGAGCCTTGAGTGAGATCTCGAGAACTACTGGCCATTAACTGGCTTTCTCACAGAGCTTCCTTGTAAGTGTAACGACCTATTATCTTTAATCACTTGCTCGCTCAATTTCTGAATGAGACTTAAGTACTTCATCACCATCTGATTGTTCGATTAAATATGCTGGCTCCTGCTCACTCGCTTCTCGTGTGACTTCTGTTCCTTTAAGGGTTTTAGTTACCTTTTCAGTAAAGCGATGACGCACTTTGCCTTGTCCAGTACCTTTACCCCATGTCCACTGGACTTTGGTATTTATGGCGAAACCATTCATGAAAACTTCTCCTTAATTTTTGTCTATTTAAATGAAAAATAAAAGTGCTCTAATTTAAAGCCTCTGTGAGCCCTTCTTTGCCATTAAATAAGTTTTTAATCATATTTTGCTCACGATTTGCACCTACTAAATAAACTAATGCATTTGCGACATCTGTTCGTGAGATACTTGCATCTTCTTTGTTATCGGGCATTTTGGCTGTGAATCCACCTGTTGCAGAGTCATTTGTTAAAGCGCCAGGACGTAATATGGTGTAATGCAAACCGCTTCTAATTAAGTGTTCATCAGCCATATGTTTAGCCACAAGATATGGTTGCATTTCTTCAGGTCCGTCTGACGGTGAGCCAGCTCCTATTGAGCTCACCATGATAAAATGCTTCGCTTTATGCTCCTTGGCATAATCAGCGGCGCGACAAGCTGCCCACAAATCTATTAAGAGGGTCTTGTCAGCACCTGTATTGCCGCCCGACCCAGCAACAAAAATTACGTTGCTACAATCTTTAAAAGCATGCGAAAAATCTTCGCTTAGATCAGCTTCAATAACAGATAAGGTATTACCATTTAAATCGGATAATTTTTCTGTATCCCTAACTAAAGCTACTACAAAATGTCCGCCATCGAGCATTGTCTGAGTTACCTGCTTACCAATTTGACCACTCGCACCTATTATTAATGTACGTTCCATCCTGAAACTCCTTATATTTATTATGCGCAAACTCACGCAGCTAAATAAATACAACGAAGCAAATAATCTGCCATGTATAGATAGAGAGAACGCAAATGAACAAGCCCTCAGATGTAGGCTTCATGTTATAAATAAGATTGAAGTCGAACACGTTTAAATTATAGGAAGTGTGTAAAGTTGACGCATATTACATGTAAACCTAACATGCATTGTTATCACGCGTACTCGGGTTGAAGTAATTATGCGCTTGGGCGATAGTATATAAATTACTAATGCTTTAACTGAGTTGCTCCAAGTATTCATGCGCCATTTAATCAATAAAAAATACGCTCAGGGTTTTACCTTAGTCGAGCTCATTATTGTGATTGTCATTTTAGGCATTATCGCGGTTGTTGCTGCGCCTAGATTTTTGAATATTGCTTCGGACGCCAAAGTCGCAGTCATAAATAATTTAGCCGCTCAAATTGAATCGACGATTTCACTTGTTCGAAACAAAGCACTTGTATCTGGTTTGCGTCCTATTGCAAACAACCCTGGCGCTCAACAATCAGAGTTTGTTGTAGATTTTGGTTTTGGGTCTGCTGAAGTCGATTTTAGAAACTTATGCCCAGAAAGTATCGCAGAATTCAGTGACCGTTTGAGATTAGCCGATTTTATTGAAATATCTGGCGATGATATTCAAACACGAATAGATAATCAGTACACTTTGATTGGCTTTGACATTCCAGCTACCGGCACACCAACAAACCAAGGATGTTATGTTATCTATAACTCATTCGGTAATCCTAAATGCACCGTTACGCCCGTCACGGTAGATTGCTGAACGCTAACTTCACACCCTTAGTACGCGAACCATTTATTATATGAGCAGTCTATAAAACCACACAGACTGACTTAGCATGAGCTTATTATAAGAATGCTGATAATATTAAATGCAAATTGTCGAAAATCTTCTAGATACTAGATTAGATATCGAGCCTAAGGCACAAGTGCGACGCAAGCACCTGGTGCCACCTAGTAAGACTAAGTGGTTTATCTGCCTATCTATAAGCTTGCATATCTTTGTTTTAATAATAATAGGACTTTCCTATTTGCAAACGTACTCACATAAACCAATTGTCTCTAAAAAGAATACTGACCAAGCCATAAGTAGCTATTTTGTATTTGCGAAAGCCGCTGTAGACCAAGATGTAACGCCAGAGCTAAGTCCTGAAACCATGCAGCAGCCAACAGTATCATTAAGTGAATCAGTCCCCAAACTCGAACCCAAGCTTAACGACATAGTAAATTCAGAGCATGCGCTAGAGCAAGCATTGAAACCAATCGATTCAGCCATTACTCAAGAAAATACAGCCAAAATATTAACCAGTACTTCAAATTCCCAAGCAGATATAAGTATCAACATGGCTAGCATTGACCAAGCCTTACAAAATTATCAAATTCAATTAAATGACCAACAAATAAACAAAATGGCGCAAGAGAGCGCCCTTGCCTTTCGTAAAGAAAAAACATCACCGCAAATAACTATGCCCAGTAATACCATGACACCTGAGCAACAAGAAGCCCTGCGAAGAAGAGTTGTGGTGGACTGTACTAACGCAGCTAAACGTGGCTTAAGTATTATCACTTCACTTTTAGGCGGCACCATTGAGTGCAATCAAAACCCCGATTTTCAAGAATTTATCGATAAACGTATTAACAAAGCCCCACAAGACCCAAAGCAATAGTCATGAATAAAGCTTGATTGAAGATGTAATTGCCGCCAATAAGCCCTAGAATAGGGCAAATAAAGGTCTTTCAATAAACAAGGAATTATTATGAATCTTGCTTTTATAGGTCTCGGTGCCATGGGCTTTCCGATGGCGCATCATTTAGCAAATGCTGGTTATCATGTATGTGTGTACAACCGCACGGCCAGTAAAGCGCAGACGTGGGCAGAGCAAAACCCATCTGGTTCATTTGCAGACACACCAAAACAAGCGGCCGAGGATGCTGATATCGTGCTTATGTGCGTGGGTAACGATGTTGATGTAAGGTCAGTTGTTTATGGTGACAAGGGTGTGCTTGCAGGACTCAATCCAAACGCTCTTTTGGTTGATCACACCACTACTTCGGCAGAATTAGCTATCGAATTAGCTAAGGCCTGCGAGCAACAGCAGCTCAACTTTTTAGATGCTCCAGTATCTGGCGGCCAAGCAGGTGCAGAAAACGCTAAGTTAACAGTAATGTTAGGCGGTGACTTGCCAAGCTATCAACGCGTTAGTCCTTTATTAGATTGTTTTGCCCAGAAGCACTCTTTAATGGGCGGCGTAGGCAGTGGACAACGTACTAAAATGGTCAATCAAATATGTATTGCAGGCATTGTACAAGGCTTATCTGAAGCCTTACATTTTGCAATGCAGGCAGGTTTAGACACCGAGCAAGTGGTCGATGTAATCAGTAAAGGCGCAGCGCAGTCCTGGCAAATGGAAAATCGTTCCCATACTATGACCGCCAATCAATTTGACTTTGGCTTTGCGGTAGATTGGATGCGTAAAGATCTTGGCATTGTTTTAAACGAGGCTAATAATAACGGTAGCACCCTACCCTTAACTGCGCTGGTTGATCAGTTTTATGCACAAGTGCAAAAGAATGGCGGTGGTCGCTTTGACACCTCTAGCTTAATTACCCTACTCAATAAATAGGCCTAATAAATAGGAGAGCCCTTTGGCGGTTCATTGGTTTCCAGGGCATATGCATAAGGCCCTCAAAGAAATAAAAGAAGTATTAAGTCAAATTGATGTACTTATCGAGGTGCTTGATGCGCGCATTCCATATTCAAGCGAAAACCCAGAAGTTGCGAAGATTCGAGGCGATAAACCCTGTATTAAGATTTTAAATAAGTCAGACTTAGCTGACCCAGAAATTACGGCACAGTGGCAAGCTCACTTAGAGTCCCAAGATGGCGTTAAAACATTAACCACCTCAATTACCGACAAAGCCAAAACGAAAGAGATTATTCAGCTCATTCGCAAGACCTGTCCGCAAAAAGATGCTTCGGTTAAAAATATCAATGCAATGATTATTGGTATTCCTAATATTGGTAAGTCGACCTTAATAAATATATTAGCCGACCGCGTGATAGCTAAAACCGGTAACGAACCCGCGATTACTAAAAATCAGCAGCGAATTAACTTAGGTAGCGGCATTGCATTACTCGATACACCTGGTGTGTTGTGGCCAAAACTTGAAAATCCCAACACTGGTTACAGACTAGCGGCGTTAGGGGCAGTCAAAGACACTGCCATGGAATATGATGATGTGGGATTTTATACCGCCGATTATTTAATTAAGCACTACCCCGAGATGATGAAAGAGCGTTTTAAACTTGACGAACTGCCCGACACAGAGCTTGCATTTTTAGAGCTTATTGCTGCAAAACGCGGTGCACTTATGGCTGGAGGTCGCGTCGATCTGTATAAAATATGCAAATTAATGATAGATGAACTGCGTTCAGGAAAGTTAGGCAGAATTAGCCTAGAAACCCCTGCCATGCTTAAGCTTGAAAAACAAAAAATGGCTGAAGTAGCGGCTAAGAAGCTAGCCGACAAAGACCAACGCAAGCAGAATTTTAAATCAGGCTCATTAACACCCGATAAAAAAGACAGAAAAGAAAAACGTACTGAAAAACGTTTAGAAACCAGTGAACGCATGAAAAAGTCGAATAGGAAGCCCAACTAAAAACTGGTTTTGAGTGCCCGCTAGCTACGTTACAATTTTAACTAATAGAATATGCCAATGAAGACGCAAAAAGCTTCACAAAAGGACTTATAGATTCCATGCCTAAAAAGACTAATATCAATATGACCGCAATAAAAAGTCGCTTGGCTCAACTGAATAAGCACGACCTTATGCATTTAGGTGCATTTACGCTGTTTCTGATAGCAGGTGTTGCGCATTATACGTCGGCAACAGTGATACCTGGCTTCGAATTCTTTTTCATGGTCATGGCCATTTCAACTATCAATCAGATAATTAATGGTAGGGACTCGTTGTTTGCCTTTCCCTACCACCCCGACCCCTTTGGTCATGTTCAAGTAAACAATCAATATTTGATTTTAGGCACACAACGAATTGCACTTTCGAATGTAAAAAAGGTCGCATTAGATAGTAAGGTCAAGTTAGGCAAAAAGTACTACGCCTATTTCTCATTACCCTTTAATCCTATTGAAGGGAAAACAATCAGCATATATTTTGACCAGTCGTCTTATGTCGCTTTCAAGCAGTATATAAGCACAAGCATTGATGACGTAGAGTTTATTCGTTAATACTACTATATTAGGAAAGAGGCGTTATAGATGACCAAAGGCTGGGCCCTCACATTAATTTGTATAAACATATTGTTTCAATCCAGTGCTCAAGCAGACTATGCACTTATGTGTGACGATCCACAATATCACCAGTATATTGAAGACCGCTTTGCCCAGCTTGAGGTAAAAAATAGGCGTTTATATTCAAGCACCCTTCGCGATTATGAGCTCAGCTTAGCGACGAGCGCTAATCCTTACAAAATCATTGGGGATTTAAGTCGGCATCTCAAATATAGTGCCCAGTTTGACCCTATCGATGAGGTTAATGCAAAAATTAGGCGTGTTTTTGATCATACTGACGAATTAAGTGCTGAAGAACATTTAGCAGGCTTAGTGTTTGACAACTTTAGCAGCGAAACCCATTCTGTTGGCGTTGCACGTGCATGGATTGCATACCGGCAAAAGGAATATGCTAAGGCATTTGAGGAACTCTTACTCTCTATTGAGCTCAGCGGCTCTGCGGTTCTAAGTTCTTTTGGTCCTGACTTCTCATTGGCTCGTCAAATGTATAAAGATGGAAATGTAGAGCCAGTTCTCGCTTACATTAACAAAACTGAACAATTCTGGACTGGCCAACGACCAGATAGATTACGTGATGTATGGCGTAAAATGATAATACTTGGATGTAAAATTCAATTTGATTCGGTAGACACAATAAAAGCTGTGGACTTAGGCATTAACAACCTTGAGCTTAAATAGCTCAATCGTTAAGCCGCATCACCATATCGCTCTACCACTCACTTCAGTATCAACATAATATGACCCAGATCAAGAGATTGTTTGGCGGCTTACGTCATAATTAAGGTATAGCTTTTCAATAGCTTAAATACTCCATAAGCACTCTCATGTAACCGAAAAGGTGAAGTAATATGTCATTAGAAAAACACAGTTTATTAAAAGAATTTCCTGATCATCACCACACTATTCGTCATTTAAAAATGAACGATGCTCACTTTGCCAAATTGTTTGATCAATACCATGAGCTTGACAATGAAATCTTTAAACTCGAAAGCGATAACTCCCCCACTACAGATCAATATTTAGATACGCAGAAGTTAAAACGTGTTAGACTTAAAGATGTGTTATTTGATTTGATAAAAAAAGAAGAAGCCTCTCAGTAAGCGAATATATTCTCACAAAAAAATAATCATGAAATACACTGTGCTGGCACCTTTTAACGCTGTGCCAGCAACTTGTCTAAGTAATCGGCAAACACCTTACGGTCTTTTTGACTCATTGGAGGTGGACCTGATGTTTGGAACCCGCTAGCTCGCATTGTCTCCATAAAATCACGTGTGTTTAATCGACTTTTAATGGTTTGCTTGTCATACATCTCACCTCGTGGCGATAATGCATTGCCATCTTTTTCGATAATTTCAGCGGCTAGGGGAATATCTGAGGTAATGACTAAGTCACCTGCTTCACAACGCTGCACCACTTCATGGTCTGCAACATCGAATCCCGATGAAACTTGTACACTGCTTAGATAAGGCGATGGCGGAACACGAATAGTATGATTAGCAATAAATACGATATGTACTTTTGTTCGCTGAGCAGCCTTAAACAAAATCTCTTTTATTACGACCGGACATGCGTCGGCATCCACAATGATTTTCATAAATTATCCATGCTAAATTTTTATATAAAGGTAACTAAAGCTGCGCTCTCTATTATCGTTACGTTAAAGTACATGCACTAGCATCAGATAACAGACTAAGCCAAGCATGCTTGAGACTGCAAAACTAAGTACCGCACCCTCTTTAACCATATCCCGAATTTCAATCTCACCCGTGCCATAAGCAATCGCATTAGGCGCGGTAGCGACTGGGAGCATGAATGCACAACTTGCCGCCATTGCTGCAGGCATCATTAATATGGCTGGGTCTACACCGTAATTTAAAGCAACCAAATATAGTATTGGCATTAAAAGCGTTGCTGTAGCGGTGTTACTGATAATCTCGGTCAGGTAGGTTACGCTCAAACATAACAATAATAGGGTTATCAACAGTGGGTAGTCACTAAAGCCACTTAAGCCATCGCCAATAACCTGAGAAAGCCCCGACGCGGTAAAGCCTTTAGCAAGTGCAATCCCACCTGCAAACAACAAGAGCATACCCCATGGAATATCAACAGCTGTCTTCCAATCAAGTAATCTTTCTCCTCTGCCATTTGGCACCATAAACATGACAACTACAGCAGCTAGTGCAACGGTGCTATCACCCGCTGTGTCAATGCCTAATAAATCACTCCAGCCCCCAAAGGGCTCATTACGCGTAACCCACGCAAGCACTGCCAGACCGAATACTACAAGCGTTCTGACCTCTTGAACCTCCCAGCTTCCCAGTAAGGGTAAATCGACATTTAAAGGGCCTTTAAGACTGCGCGTGAGCCACATCGAAATCAAAGGAATAGCAATAATAACGCATGGGATTCCTACCATCATCCAGCGCAAGAAACTAAATTCAGTGCCAGATTGGGCTTCGTAAATACCGGCAAAAATAACGTTGGGAGGTGTGCCAATCAATGTACCGATACCCCCAACACTAGCCGCATAGGCAATACCTAGGATTAACGCAACTTTGAGAGATTTCTCGGTCACTTGGGAAAGTACAGCTAGGGCAATAGGTAGCATAATAAGAATAGTGGCGGTATTTGATATCCACATACTAAGCGCTGCTGTTGCCAGCATGAAACCAAAGACTAAGCGCTTTTTACTATTAGCACCAATCGCATTAACCATCATAATAGCCAGCCTTTTGTGCACCCCAGAGCGCTCCAAAGACTTTGACAGCATGAATGCGCCCATCAACAGCAGTATAACGTGACTCCCAAAAGCAGAGCTTGCTTGTTGATGCGTTAGCACACCAAATATAGGCAACAAAGCGAAAGGAACGATTGAAGTCACCGGTATTGGCAGTGCCTCACTAACCCACCATATTACGGTAAGCATGGTTATTCCGGCAGTAATAGCTGCTGCATCGCTAAGCCCTGCCACTTCTAGACTAAACAGGTAAGTAAATAAGCCTAAGACAGGCCCTATCCATAGAAAATGATTGGTTTTTGTCATTATTGTTTTTGTCTGCCCATATCGTTATAAAGGTTTAATTGCTCAGAAGTACTTCAAAGCTTAATTAACACCGCCATGCAAACATTAAAGTGAGCATAGGGGGTAAGCAACTAAATTAGTTTGCGCAACGTTGGAAATCATGTCATAGTACGTTCAGTGTTCAATTTAACTGAAGTGCTGTCAATGCTTATAGCCGTTGAAACGGGCGATATTGTTCGCTCAACTAAACTTACATCAGAAGATTTTAGTCGGGCAATATCTACTCTGAATGCCGAGTTAGAGTTTCATACGAGTACTGTTGGCGCTAAGTATGAGATGTTCAGAGGGGATGCTTTTCAGGTTTATTATCCAAGCCCAGTTGTAGCAATGAAATCGTGCTTACTTACAAAATTGAGGCTTATGCATTGTATTCCCGGCAAGCAAATTGCGCTAACGCAGGCACTTGCGATAGGCTATCAAAGCAATGTGGACGAGCGTTTTACAAAAAGTATGGGAGAAGTGTTTATTGCCTCCGGCCGACTTTTAGATAAAACCGCAAGCAGTCAAATAGGACTTCAAGTTCCCAAAGAGCATGCCTCAATAAGCCTAATAGAAGATTTTATTAATCATCATTTAATGGGGTTGACCCAAAAACAGGCAGAAGTAGTCTATTATTACTTAAAGGAAAATTATCCAGAACAACAACTTATTGCCGATAGGTTAAACATGACAAGACAAAACGTAGCGGCGCACTTAAAACGAGGCGGTGCGGATTTACTCAAACACAGTGTTACTTTTTTTGCTCAATACTGTGAAGGAATTACCCCATGATCTTATTTTTACTGTTGCTCCTGGTTCACCTGGTAGCAGACTTCTATTTACAGCGTAAAAGCTGGATAGAGAGCAAGGTAAAATATAAAGAAAAATCTATTGGTTTATTTAAACATATACTTACGCACACAGGACTTAATGCAGTCGTGCTATTTGCATATGTTGGTCTCACCCCACTGTTTTTTGGTGCTTTGCTCACCATCGTGTTGACTCACTACGCCATCGATATATGGAAAACCTATCAAGGTTTCTTTTTAAAATCGTTTTTAATGGATCAATGCGCACATTTGATAGTGCTAGGATTAGTTGCCACTTATATTGCTCAGCCTGACTTTACTCAATGGCACATAGTATTGAGTGAATTCACGCAAGCTCAACACTTACTTGTACTAGCTACTTTCTTGTTCGCATGGAGGCCTATTTCACTCATTATCCAATTAATTTTACGGCCCTACACTCAACAGATGCACGATGAAGGTAGCAGTAAACAAGGCTTACCGTTTGCCGGAGAATGGATTGGGGTGTTGGAGCGGTTTTTAGTCATCATTTTTGTGATGTTGGGGCAATTTGCGGGAGTAGGTTTTTTACTCGCGGCAAAAAGCGTCTTCCGCTTTGGGGATATGCGACGTCAACAAGACCGTAAATTAACCGAATACATAATGCTAGGGACCTTGTTCAGTGTCACTATTGCAATACTACTCGGCTTACTGGCAAATTACGGCATTGCGGTATTGGCATCTCATTAAACACTAAAAACATCAACGCTGTTTATTTGTCAGATTAAGATGTCCTGTTTTTGCTTCTGCGACAACGTTCAGAGCAATACTTCACTTCGTCCCAATTACGCTCCCATTTCTTTCGCCAGCTAAACGGTAAAGTGCATATTGGGCAAATCTTTTGAGGAAGCTCAGACTTCTTCATTACGTCCTAACCTTTCAAAGAACAGCGATGCATCTTCTTCAATATGTCGCACCTTCGTATCATCCATCTTCTTCAATGTATTATAAATCATCGCCATTCTCGGATTACCGCTTAACTGCTCACGATGACGGATCAAAAAGTCCCAATATAAATAGTTGAACGGACAGGCTTGCTCCCCCGTTTTTTCTTTAACACTGTACTCACAATTTTGGCAATAATTAGACATTTTATTGATATACGCGCCGCTGGCTGCATAAGGCTTACTCGCCAACATGCCACCGTCAGTAAACAATATCATTCCGCTTACATTCGGCAGCTCTACCCACTCATAAGCGTCGGCATACACAATCAAATACCACTCATTGACTTGTTCAGGGCTCAGACCTGCCAATAGTGCAAAGTTGCCCAATACCATTAAGCGTTGAATATGATGCGCATAGGCATTTTCTTTGGTTTCTTTAACGCACTGGCTTAAGCAATTCATTTTAGTTTTGCCGCCCCAATAAAGCTCTGGCAAATCGCGTGATGCTGAAAAATAATTCTTCTGTTTGTAATCAGGCATTAGATGCCAATAGAAGCCACGAATGTACTCACGCCAACCAAGAATTTGGCGAATAAAGCCTTCAACCGAGTTCAGTGGTGCTTGGCCTGAGACATAAGCTTGCTCGGCCGCATCCATGCACTCTTGAGGAGATAACAAACCTGTATTGATATAAAAACCTACATGAGAGTGATACATCCATGGCTCACCTTGTACCATAGCATCTTGATACTGGCCAAAGTTCGGTAGACGCTGCTCAATGAATTCTTCCAACACCTTTAAGGCCTGTTCACGGGTTACCGCATAATGAAAGTTATCGATGTCACCAAAATGGTCGGAAAAGTTCTCTTTTACCAATTCAATGACTGATTTGGTGATGTTGTCAGGTTTAAATTGCGTTGGTTTTGGGACATTAAGTTCTTTAGGCGCTTTTTCTCTGTTTTGATTATCATAATTCCACTTACCGCCTGCAGGCTGGCCATCTTCCATCAAATAAGCATGCTTTTTACGCATTTCACGGTAAAAATATTCCATGCGCAACTGCTTGCGACCTTCCGCCCAATTTGAAAAAAACGATTGCTCTGCTAAAAAACGATTATCTTCACAAATAGTGACATCAAGGTCTAAATGAGACTGCCATTTTTGAATGTCTTCATACAAACGGTACTCACCTGGTTGAGCTATGACAACTTCAGCAATATCTTTGGTTTTTGCAAGGGAAGCGACCTGGCCTAATAAGCTACCTTGATTATCGTCATCAAGATATTCGGTATAGTGAACGGAGTAACCCTCTTTCTGCAGGACTTTAGCAAAATGGCGCATAGCCGAGAATATAAACGCTATTTTCTTTTTATGATGTTTAACATACGTAGCTTCTTGTTTTACCTCAGCCATTAAAATGACGTCTTTAGTCTTGTCTATCAACTGCAATGAAGCTGTTTGCAAGCACAGTTGGTCGCCTAAAATAACGCAAAGCTTGGTCATACTAGCCTCCTTTTATTTGATTAAAAGCGTCAAGAGCACGTACCCGTGTTTCTTTTAAATCAACAATTGGCTTAGGGTAATCTTGCCCTAAAATAACATTGGCAGCACTAAGTATGTCATGTGATGCCTCCCATGGCTTATGTATATATTTTTTGGGTAGATCCTTTAATTCAGGGCAATATTTTTTAACGTATTCACCCTCTTTATCAAACTTCTCACCCTGTAATATAGGATTAAACACTCTAAAATATGGCGATGCATCAGCGCCTGAGCCCGCTACCCACTGCCAACCGGCAGAATTACTCGCGCTGTCAGCGTCAACTAAACAATCCCAGAACCAACGCTCTCCTTCACGCCAGTCTAGTAGTAAGTTTTTAACTAAAAATGAACCCACCACCATGCGCACACGATTGTGCATATAACCGGTCTGATATAACTCCCGCATACCGGCGTCTATGATTGGAACTCCGGTCACACCACGTTGCCATGCTTTAAGGTCAGTTTTATCTTTACGCCATGGGAATTTATCAAACTTTTTATTGAAATTTTTAGTTTGGATATCATCAAAGTGATACAGCAGATAATATGAAAACTCTCGCCAGCCTAATTCACTTAAATAAGTATCTACACCTTTTTTAGAGACACTCCCTTTAAATGCATCTTTAATTGCATACCAAGCTTGGTTAGGTGATATTTGTCCAAAATGAAGATACGGCGAAAGCTGTGAGGTCCCGCGCACCGCAGGTAAGTTACGGTCATCAGAATATTCAACAATCGCATTTTTGATAAACCACTGCAGCTTACTACCTGCTGCACGCTCGGTAATCGTCCACTGTTTTAGCATTTGCTCATCCCAGCGAACGTTTGGTATTAGTGATAGCGCCTCGATATCTTCGGCTGCGTTAGCCTCAACACCCTCTGCAATCAAAATTTCAGGTCTATCTAAAGGATATCTGGGTTCTACTTGATTCAAGCAACCGTTACGGTAATAAGGGGTAAACACTTTATACGGTGTTTCATCTTTTTTGAGCACTTGCATAGGCTCCCACAAAAGAGAACCGTTTAAGCTTTTTACCGCCGTGCCACTATCCTTAAAGTACGCCTTAATATCTGCATCTCGCTGTCTTGCCCAAGGCTCATACATACGGTTCCATAAAATATGAGAAGCATTATGCTCATCTGCTAAAGCAGAAAGTATTTCTTTCGGATCACCGCTTTTTATTATTAATTGTTGGTCAAAAGACTCGGCCAAGTCTGACAATGCATGATGCAACCAACACCGTGTAGCACCACCCATTTCTGCTTGCTTTGGCAAAGTATCATCAAAAATATAGAGCGGAATAATGCTGCCCTGATCACATGCTAACTTAAGCGCTGGATTGTCGTTAATTCGTAAGTCTTGTCTGAACCAAACGATGCTTTTAGCCTTGTTTACCGAATTACTGCTGCTCATGTGTACATTTAGTCCTTTTTCTCTATGCGGCTCGATGTTCATACTAATATTACGGGTGAATCGATCGGTATTTACTTTGGATCTGTACCTACTTATAGCATTTATAACCGAGACAGATATGACAAACTCTACAACTCGCGGCATACATTGGTTCAG
>Ga0307933_1001921_pt1 | contig 14923 bp, 13 predicted proteins | sample OrgLakmetageno88_FD_201811 | JGI IMG/M metagenome (GOLD analysis project Ga0307933, IMG submission 201811) | Saline water microbial communities from Organic Lake, Antarctica - #88 | ecosystem: Environmental > Aquatic > Non-marine Saline and Alkaline > Saline | place: Antarctica: Organic Lake...
GAACAAGGCAACATTGTTGACCTTACTTACCTAAAAAGTGATCGACTAGGAAGTAGCGAAGACGACCGAAAAGCAATTTTTGATCTTTATTGCGAAAACGAAAAAGGTGAAAAATTTATTGTTGAACTTCAAAAAACCAAACAGAAATTTTTTAAGGATAGGACTGTTTACTATTCTTCATTTCCTATTCGCGAGCAAGCACAAAAAGGCGCAGACTGGAATTTTGAGTTAAAAGCCATCTACACCATTGCCATTTTGGATTTTGTGTTTGATGAAAATATCGAAGAACCAAACAAATACAGGTACAATCTAAAGCTTTCGGACACAGAAACCCACGAAGTTTTTTACGATAAACTCACGTTTATCTACCTAGAAATGCCAAAGTTTAACAAAACAGCAGAGGCACTTTCTTCAAAATTCGACAAGTGGATGTATGTAATCAGAAACTTGAGCAAGCTAGATAAAGTACCAAATGAGTTGAGAGAACGTGTTTTTGAGAGACTTTTTGAGGTTGCCGAAATCGCTAAGTTTAGCAGAAAAGAGGCAGATGCCTACGAAGAGAGTTTAAAATCCTACAGAGATTTGAAAAATTCGCTAGATACCGCTTATGAAGAAGGCATGGAAGAAGGTCTGGAAAAAGGAAGAGAGGAAGGTATGGAGAAGGGTATAGAAAAGGGTATAGAAAAAGGAAGAGAAGAAGAGAAAAGAAATATCTTGGAAAATCTGATTAAGAGTGAGCTAGCTATTTCCGCTATCGCAAAAGCCACAGGACTTACAGAAATCGAAGTTCAAAAAATCAAAGATGAGGTGAAAAAGATGGAATGAGTGAGCGCAAAATCAATAAATTTTTTGAAGAAGTATTAAAAGATCACACTAGCCTTATATTTGCACAATAAACATTTATTTATGAATGAAAAAGTTAAACAAAACAGCATAAACTTTGGTTTCGTTTTAGGAGTAATACTTTTGTTACCAACGATTTTAGGCTATGCAATTGATACTATATTTATTGTGAGTTATTGGACTGGAGGAATGCAATTTTTGGTCACCATCACTTTAGGGGTTATTTGCGTCATTTACTCAAAAAGTTTGCTTAGTGGCTTCATTTCATTCAAAGAAGCTTTTTCTTCCTATTTCACCATGCTGGTTGTAGGAATCAGTATTAGTACTGTGTTTAATTTTTTTCTATTTAATGTGATGGATGCTGATTTTGAAAAGAAAGTGATGGATGCATTTTTACAGGTGATGCAATCACAAAAAGAATGGATGTTGGAAAAAGCTAATAACCCAACACAAGAAGAAATCAATACAATTGAAAGTAATTTCAAAATTATGACTGAAAGTTATATAGTTAGCAAGCCTTACGCTTTCATTCCTTTATTAAAATCTTGGCTTGTTCAAGTGGCTTTTTATGCTTTTTTTGGTTTGATTGCATCGCGAATCTTAAAAAAAGAGCCACCATATCAATTATCAAACGAAGCATAAATGGATGTATCGATTGTAATTCCTCTTTTAAATGAGGAGGAATCCTTGGAAGAGCTGTATCAATGGATTGTAAGAGTAATTGCAACCAATAATTTTACCTACGAAATTGTATTTATTGACGATGGAAGTTGTGACCAATCTTGGGAAATAATTAAAAAACTTTCTCATAAAGACCCTCAGGTAAAAGGGATTCGATTTTTAAAAAATTTCGGAAAATCTCAGGCGCTCAATGCCGGTTTTAAAATGGTAAAAGGCAATGTAGTGATTACGATGGATGCAGACTTGCAGGACAGTCCTGAAGAAATACCATCACTCTACAAAATGATTGAAATTGATGGTTATGACTTGGTTTCTGGCTGGAAAAAAAAGCGTTACGATGCTGTAATTGCAAAAAACCTACCTTCAAAGTTGTTTAATTTAGCAGCAAGAAAAGTTTCTGGGCTCAAGCTTCATGATTTTAATTGCGGGCTGAAAGCTTATAGAAAAGAAGTGGTTAAAAATATTGAAGTAAGCGGTCAAATGCACCGATATATACCCTTGCTTGCCAAAAATGTAGGCTACTCAAAAATCACAGAAAAAGTAGTGAAACACCAAAAACGAAAATATGGCGTTACAAAGTTTGGAATGAGTAGATTCTTACACGGATTTTTAGATTTGATTACTATTTCTTTTGTTTCTAAATTTGGAAAAAGCCCCATGCATCTGTTTGGATTGCTAGGTACGTTGGTATTTTTTATAGGTTTTTGTTTTGCTTTTTATTTGGGAATTGACAAATTATTTATAAATAAATCAGCAAAGCTTATTTCGCAAAGAACAGAATTCTTCATAGCTATTACAGCCATGGTCATTGGAAATCAGTTTTTTTTGGCAGGTTTTTTAGGGGAAATGATTTCGAGGTCTAAGAAAAAACAAAAAACATATAAAGTGGTAGAGAAACTAAATTAACCTGCGAATTTTTAAATAGCTAATATTTACTAACCAATGAAAAAAATCATAGAAAAAGCAACAAAATGGCTTTCTGCTCCATTTGACAGAGATACACAGCAAGAAATCAAGCAACTAATAGATACAGAAAGTCCTGAGCTTACAGATCGTTTTTATAAAAATATAGCTTTTGGTACGGGTGGTATGCGAGGCATGATGGGAGCAGGAATCAACAGAATTAATAAATACACGTTGGGAAAAGCGACACAGGGGCTTTCAAATTATTTAAAAAAAGAATACAATCAACAAAAAATAAGCATTGCCATTGCTTATGATTGCAGAAAAAACAGTGATTTTTTTGGGCAGTTGGTTGCAGAAGTCTTTTCGGCTAATGATATTCAAGTTTTTTTGTTTGAAGATTTAAGACCTACACCAGAACTTTCTTTTGCAGTAAGACACCTGAATTGTCAGGCAGGAGTGGTGATTACAGCATCTCACAATCCGCCAGCATACAACGGCTACAAAGTTTATTGGAACGATGGCGGACAAATTGTTCCTCCGCAAGACCAAGAAATCATACAAGAAGTTGAAAAATTGGCTTTTGAGGAGATTAATTTTGAGGCTCAGCCTGAATTGATCAAAAAAATTGGACAAGAAATAGACGATGAATTTATCAAAGCTGCTGTTGCAAATAGTGATTTTGGTGCGGAAAATAGAAACAATGTTAAAATTGTATTTACCGCTCTTCATGGTACTTCAGCAACGATTGTTCCAAGCGCTTTGCAGCAAGCAGGATTCAATCAAGTACACCTAGTTGAGGCTCAAAGTACGCCAGATGGCAATTTTCCAACCGTAAATTCTCCCAACCCAGAAGAGCCTGCAGCTCTAAAAATGGCGATGGAATTGGCAGAAGAAGTAGGTGCAGATATTTTGATAGGCACAGATCCCGACTGCGATCGTTTGGGAATTGCTGTTCGTGATTTGGAGGGCAACATGAAGCTTCTGAACGGCAACCAAACCATGTGCTTAATGACTGATTTTTTGCTTAAAAAATGGCAGGAACAAGGTAGGCTGAATGGCAATCAATTTGTAGGATCTACGATTGTTTCAACCAGCCTTATTCAAAAAATAGCAACTCATTATGGCGTTGAAACAAAATTAGGGCTTACGGGATTCAAATGGATTGCAAAAATGATTCGTGAATTTGAAGGAAAAAAACAATTTATAGGTGGTGGGGAGGAGAGTTTTGGTTATTTGGTGGGTGATTTTGTGCGAGACAAAGATGCTGTAACCGCTACTTTGTTAGCCTGCGAAATTGCGTCCTGTTTTAAATCTGAGGGGAGTTCTATCTACCAAGAGTTGATTAATTTGTATATAACAAATGGATTTTACAAAGAACAACTGGTGTCTTTTGTAAAAGAAGGCAAAGATGGCGCTGCTGAAATTTATAAAATGATGTCAAATTATCGAGAGCAGCCATTAAAACAGCTAATTGGTTCTAAAGTAAAGTACTTTTACGATTATGAATCTAGTACAAAGGTTGATTTGCAAACTCAGGAAGTTTCAAAAATTGAATTACCAAAGTCAAACGTACTTATTTTTGAAACTATAGACGGTACAAAGGTTGCGATTAGACCAAGTGGCACGGAACCAAAAATAAAATTCTATATGAGTGTAAAAGAAAAATTATCAAATATTAAAGAATACAATAAAATAGACAGCCTCTTGTCAAAAAAAATTGAACAAATCTGTAAAGAAATGAAACTAACAAAATGAAGCACTTTCGTAAAATAATAAGCTATGCAAAACCGTACCTTTTTCAGGGAATTTTAAATATTCTTTTCAATATTTTATATGCTGTTTTTAATGTACTTACCATTGTAGCTTTTATTCCTGTACTAAATATTTTATTTAAGCAAGAGCAAGAGGTTGTGGCCCGTCCAGCTTACAGTGGAAACCCAATGTCTCTAGGGAATTACGCACAAGATAGATTCTACTATTTTATTTCTCAAAAAATGGAGAACGAAGGTACTATTGAAACCCTTTTCTTTGTGTGTATGCTTTCGCTTAGTTTGTTCTTTTTTAAGAATCTTTTCAAATACCTAGCCTCTTTTTTCTTAACTTTTTTAAGAAATGGAGTGGTAAAAGACCTGAGAGATGCTATTTATCAAAAAATCATTGCGCTGCCAATTGCCTATTTTTCAGGTAAGAAAAAAGGCGATACCATTGCACGTATTACTTCCGATGTTCAAGAGGTAGAAAATTCATTCCTAAATTCTATTGAAACGATTGTTAGAGAGCCACTCACAATGATTATTTCATTAATTATTATGTTGGTAATCAGTTTGGAGCTAACACTTTTTGTATTTGTATTATTACCTCTTTCAGGTATCATTATTTCAGGTATCAGCAAAAAGCTCAAAGCAAAATCACTGCTGGCACAGCAAGAAACAGGTATTTTTCTATCATTTATTGAAGAAACACTTTCTGGGTTAAAAATCATCAAAGGATTTAATGCAGAAAGTCGCATTGCTCAAAAGTTTATGTCCTCTACCAATAAATTTAGAAAATTGATGAACAGTGTTGTGCATAGGAAAGTGCTGGCTTCGCCCATGAGTGAGTTTTTAGGCTCTGCCACCATCATTGTTATTCTTTGGTATGGCGGACAGCTAGTATTGAGTGATGAAAGTGACTTAAAGCCCGAACAGTTTTTAACCTATATAGGCTTGTTTTACTTGATTTTAAGTCCAGCAAAATTAATAGCTTCGGCTTTTTATAAAATCCAAAAAGGAGACGCCTCGGCTCAAAGAATTTTAAGCATTTTAGAGGCTCCTATAGCTATTAAAGACAAACCAAATTCAATTTACAAAGAAACGTTTGAGCATAGCATCACATTTGAAAATGTTTCATTTAAGTACGAAGATGCTTATGTTTTGAGGAATTTTTCGCTTACTATTAAAAAAGGGCAAACCGTAGCATTGGTAGGTCCTTCAGGAAGTGGAAAGTCTACCATTGCTAATTTGCTTCCTAGATTTTACGATATAAAAGAAGGAGCCATTAAAATTGATGGAATTGACATTAGAGAACTTAAACAACATGACTTAAGGAAGCTGATTGGGTTGGTAACCCAAGATTCGGTGTTGTTCAATGACACTATCAAAAACAATCTCTGCCTGAGTGTAGCGCATGCAACTAACGAAGAAATCATCGAGGCAACTAAAGTTGCCAATGCCTATGAGTTTATTAAAGATCTGCCAGGACAGTTAGAAAACAATATTGGCGATAGCGGAAACAAACTTTCGGGCGGACAAAAGCAACGGCTAAATATTGCCAGGGCAATACTAAAAAATCCAGAAATTTTAATTTTGGACGAAGCTACCTCTGCCTTAGACAACGAAAGTGAAAAATTAGTGCAAGATGCTTTGGAGAAAATGACTAAAAACAGTACTTCTTTGGTGATTGCACATCGACTATCTACCATACAAAATGCTGACCATATTGTGGTTATGAAAAATGGTAAAATCGTTGAGCAAGGTGTGCATAAAGCATTGCTTGAGCAAAAAGGCACTTACTTTAACATGCTGAATTCTCATTCAAGAAATTCTTCTGAGTAAAATAAAATTTAGCATGTATATGCTAAATTTTATCATCAGTGATTTTAGAAATCGAAGTGAAATTATAAAGTGATTATAATGAATTCATTTATGATGATATTTAGTTCAGTAGCATATTAATCTATTTATTCAACCACATTTTATGTTTAACCATCGATTCTAATCCTTTTATATTATAAATTTTATTAATTTTTCTTTCAGCTAAAAATTGAAAATACTCTACTAATGGTATAAAATCTCTATGTCCAATACCGTCAATGATAATTAATTTTATAGAATTATCATCAAGTATTTTACAGCAAACATTTCTTCCTGTAATATCTCTAACAATAACTTTATGTTTTATCATTTCATTTTTTATCTTAAGAAATTCATCTTCAAAATTCTTGTGTGTAATAGGACTGTTTTCCATATTTAAATATTCCGAAACCGTTTTGGAAACGTTATCAGAAGCTTCATCTTTTACTAAGTCGAAAACATATCCAGTTCCAAGATTGGTATCTACAGTACCATGATATTTCGCCCAAAAAGGGTTTTTAATATTCTTTTTTTGTATTTTTTTGTAATATTTTACTTCTCTATCAACTCGTAAATCTTTATGGTTTTCGTTTATTTTTACCTTAATACACAAGTTCTTGTTTTCAGGATGAAAATAGCATTTTTGAAATACTCACTTGTTAATATAATTTTTTTTCAGATAAATTAATCATGTAGATTTTTTTAAATGTTAGCTAACTTCTTAACAAAACAAATATAATTTTTTTATAAAATTATTAGTTGTGATGCCAATTAACATATTGAAGGAGAATATTTCTTGTAACAAAAAAATAGATGACGGAAGATTTTACTTTCATTTCCAACTATCAAAGAAGAAAAAAGTATTAAGCTATACATAGCATTGGTTTTTAGTAGATTATTAGTGAAACTCCAAAAATATTTCTAATGCTAAAAACCAATATTTCAAGTAAAAATAATAGACTTTACAAAGCACTCATTTCTATTTTTTTTAGCACTCTGCAAGACTCAAACAGTTTCTTTTGAAAAACGTGCCAATGCTTTTGATTCTGATGCGCAAGGCTGGGTTCAAGATATAAAGGCGTAGAATAGATGCACACTCAAAACTTCCTATCAACTCAGAGATTATTGCTTTTAAGCAATACAATAATTAAAAAAAAGTATCATACTCTTCCTTTTTTCTAAAACCACTTGGTATAAAAAAAGTGTGAAGTACGTATCCTACTACACTCATTTTTCCCACACAGAATCACAGGTAATTCACTTATGTAAACTATTTATTATATAAGTCAATAATGTGAATTATAAGCGAGAGTAGAATCACTATAACAAGGCGCCTTTTATCCCTTCATTCTACCGCTTTACTACTGAGTTATATTTTAATGATTATTGTGGAAGATGTAAGGTTATAAAATTTTGTAAAACATTTAAATTCAATTACTAATATATAATAAACTAAAGTGTTTATTTAGGTAAAATATACATTATTTGGTTCGGAGAAAATAAACCTAAGGGAAGATTTTAGTATACTTGCATTAATAATTCACATTAGTAAACATATAAGAATGTGAATGTAATTTAAAAAGTTTAATATGTTGAATACCTCGGAAATTGCTTTGCGAATCAAAAAAATAATGGATTATCGAAAACTCAACTCAGCCTCTTTTGCAGAATTGATTAACGTTCCTAGGTCAGCCATTTCTCATATCCTTTCTGAAAGGAATAAGCCTAGCTTGGAGTTTGTTTTAAAGATAGAAGCTGCTTTTCCTGAAGTTGATTTGCAATGGCTTTTACACGGATACGGAAAGTATCCAAAAACAGTGGTTAACCCTTCTATTTCAAGTGAGTCAATAAAAGTTGATGAATTAGAAGAACCAAAACCTAGGGTTCAGAAAAGTATATTGAATATTGAAAGTGTTGATGTTAAGAATGTAACATCAACAAAGAAGGAAATTGTTAAAATTGTTATTTTTTATAAAGATCAAAGCTTTGAATGCTTTGAAAGTTAATGGTTTAGAATTGAGTAATTCTGTTAAAATTCCATTGTTTTTTTAACGAAACATGAGTTTTAGCGATGTCCATTGGTTTCTTTCAAGTTTTTCTACCACTTCCAAATTAAATTGATTGGCACAATTTTTAAGTACTGGAACGTCCTCTTTATAAAAGCCACTGAGAAAAAGCACGCCACCTTTGCTTAGGCAAGCTGCATAGGAATTGAGTTGATCGAGCAATACATTTCTATTGATATTTGCAATAATTACATCGTACATTTTTCCATCAAGAAGTTCTCTGCCACCTTTGTAAACATTTATATAATTACAATTGTTTGCTTCAATATTTTCTTGTGTGTTTTGAAAACTCCATTCGTCAATATCAATGGCATCGATAGCTTGCGCACCTTTTTTTTCAGCAAAAATTGCCAAAATTCCAGTGCCGCAACCCATGTCGAGTACTTTTTTGTTTTTCAAATCAAAATTCAACAAATGTTGAATCATCATGTGTGTGGTTTCATGATGCCCCGTTCCAAAACTCATTTTGGGTTGAATAATCAACTCATATTTCAATGAAAAAGGTTTGTGAAAAGGTGCACGAATGGCAACCTTATTGTCTACGATTATTGGCTTAAAATGCTCTTCCCATTCCTTGTTCCAGTTTACAGATGGAATTTCTTTTTGACTATATGAAATTTCAAATTCTTTTGAATTCAGGATATAAATATCATCTAAAATAGATTTGTGCCAATCCTTTTTTTGAATGAAAGCATCAAATCCGTTTTCATTTTCTAAAAAAGTTTCAAATCCTCTTTCGCTTAATTCAGCAATTAGAATTTCAACAGCAGGGTAAATCTGAGAAACCTTAAAATAGTATCCTATATAATTATCTTTCAATATATTATGATTTTAATGCCAAATTAGCAAGTGATTTTACAAAGCATCTATAATTTTAACAAAGTCATCTGCGTTGAGTGATGCTCCACCAATAAGACCTCCATCTACATCTAGCGAATTAAAAATCTCTTCAGCATTGTCTGGTTTGCAGCTTCCGCCATATAAAATACTTAGCTGATCGGCAACTTCATTTTCATAACGACTTTCAATTAAATCTCTTACAAATTTATGAACCTCTTGTGCTTGATCTGGCGATGCGGTTTCTCCAGTACCAATAGCCCAAACAGGTTCATATGCCAAAATAATTTTATTCCAATACTCATGATTTAAATGAAATAGCGAACTTCTGATTTGATCTTCAATAATTTGAAAATATTTTTTTGATTTTCTGTCCTCCAGCAATTCTCCAAAACAAAAGATGACTTCTAAGTTATTTTCAATAGCTCTTTCTACTTTTTGCTTTAAAATTGGGGCAGATTCATTAAAGTATTTTTTTCTTTCGGAATGACCTATAATTGTGGTATTTACACCAATACTTTTAACCATTTCAGCAGAAACTTCCCCTGTATAAGCGCCAGAAATTTCTTGATGAATATTTTGAGAGGCAAACTCTAAATGATTTAGATTTTTTGAAGCAGCCAACGTCTGAAGGCAGGTAAAATTTGGAGCAATGATGATTCTTTTATGCTCCAAATCTTTGTTTTTCAATTTGGTATTGATTTCTTCTGCCAATTCAATGGAAGCCTGAAAATCATTGTTCATTTTCCAGTTTCCGGCTATTATTTTTGTTCTTATCATATTAGGTCTTTGTTTTGTAAAAATATTCAAATAATTTAGATGATGCTTATTACTTCTTTTAATATATCAGTATTGGTTATCTTTGAAACATGAAATTTCAACTATTAGGAAAAGACGCAGGAAGCAAGGCAAGGGCTGGAGAGATGACTACCGACCACGGTACCATCAAAACCCCCATATTTATGCCTGTAGGCACAGTTGCTTCTGTAAAAGGCGTGCATCAAACAGAGCTTAAAGAGGTAATCAATGCAGAAATAATTTTAGGAAACACCTATCACCTATACCTGAGACCTAAAATGGAAGTCTTAGAAAAAGCAGGTGGACTTCATAAATTCATGAGCTGGGATAGAAATATTCTTACAGATAGCGGTGGATATCAGGTGTATTCTCTTTCTCACAACCGAAAGATGAGCGAAGAAGGGGTGAGATTTAAAAGTCATATTGATGGCTCTTATCACCAATTTACACCCGAAAGTTCTATGGACATACAACGATCTATTGGAGCAGACATCATCATGGCTTTTGATGAATGTACTCCTTATCCATGCGATTATTCTTATGCAAAAAGATCTATGAAGCTTACGCATAGATGGTTGCAGCGTTGTGTGAATCATTTGGCTATAACCCCACCTAAATACGGTTATGGACAGTCTTTTTTCCCAATTGTTCAAGGTTCTACCTACAAAGAATTAAGGAAAGAATCTGCCAAATATATTTCGGATATTGGTGCAGAAGGAAATGCTATGGGTGGGATGTGCGGAGAGGTTGAAAGGATGTATGAGGTGGTTGATATTGTAACAGATGTTTTGCCAGAAGACAAACCGCGATACTTAATGGGGGTGGGTACACCCATCAATATTTTGGAAAGCATTGCCCTTGGAATGGATATGTTTGACTGTGTAATGCCTGCAAGAAATGGTAGAAACGGTATGCTGTTTACAGCATACGGCTACATAAATATTAAAAATAAAAAGTGGGAATTCGATTTTTCGCCTATTGATGAAATGGCGATTACACCAGTTGATACCTTATATTCCAAAGCTTATTTAAGGCACTTATTTGCTGCCAATGAGCTATTAGGAAAACAAATTGCAACGATTCATAATCTTGGATTTTACCTTTGGCTGGTGAGAGAAGCAAGAAAACAAATCTTGAATAAAACTTTTTATAGCTGGAAAAACAAGATGGTGGATCAAATGAATAATAGACTATAATTTTTGATTTGAGAATACTCGATAAGTACATTCTAAAAAAGTACTTAAGTACTTTGCTTTTGATTCTAGGAATTTTAATTCCAATTTCTATTGCCATTGATTTATCTGAAAAAGTGGATAAATTTTTGAGCAATGAAAGTTTATCTTTTCTAACAATCCTTAAAGATTATTACCTCAATTTTATAGTCATATTTGGAAATACTTTTTTACCGCTGGCACTTTTTTTAGCAGTGATATTTTTTACCACCAAACTTGCTAGCAATACAGAAATCATAGCCATTCATTCGGCAAAAATTTCGTTTACCCGATTTTTACAACCTTATTTTATAGGATCAACTTTAATAGTGCTGTTTGGGCTTGGAATGAACCATTTTGTACTTCCTTATAGCAATAAAAAATTCATAGAATTCTCAAGAGACCATTTAAACAAAAAAAAATACGAAAATCCACACTTGCTTTTTAACAGCAACTTGCAGCTTAATGAAAATAGCTTTGTGTTTATCAAAAAATACAACACAAGATCAAGCACTGGCTCTCATTTTGCTTATGAAAAATTTGACAACAATGAATTGAAATACAAAATATTGGCAAAAAGAGTCAAATGGAATGAGGATGAAGAACAGTACCAACTAACCGATGTAAGAATTAGAAAATTACTGCAAGAAGAAGATATTATTCAAACCAAAGCAGCTTTTGACACCTTGTTCGACTTTAGACCTAATGACCTTATTACAGCAGATTTTAAAGCCAAAGAAATGAATTCCATAGATTTGGCTGCATTCATTGATAAATCTGAAAAAAGAGGTGTAAAAAACCTAAATGCTTATTTGGTTGAACTTCATAAACGCACGAGTCTTCCAATTTCTAGTTACATCCTTACCCTGATTGGCGTGGTACTTGCATCTAAAAAGAAAAGAGGCGGAACAGGTTTGAATTTAGCACTCGGTATTTCGTTGATGTTTGCTTATGTGTTTTTTCTTAAAGTATCAGAAGTGTTGGGCGCAGGAGTCGAGAGCAATCCTTTATTGATGGTATGGATACCTAATATTTGTTTTGGAGTGTTGGGGGGATATCTCTATTTGAGAAAAGTAATAACTTGAATAAAATAAATTATTGAAAATGACTGAAGAAGAAAATGAACTTAGGTCTAAGCTATTAGAAAACAAAGACCAAATTCTAAAAGATTTTTGTAAAGAATTTCTTATAAAAGAGTTTACTTTATATAATAAAAATATTAAAAAAGTACTTGATACTACTTTAAATTTAGACTGGATAAATTTTTCTATTTTCAATGATAAAGAAATTTCTAAAATTTCTCGCTTTATTATTGACAAAAACATTGTTAAAATCTCATTGCGTTTTTGTCAAATAACGGATGACCAATTTAAAATCTTGTTCAAACCTGTTAAGCAAAATCTGATTGAAAAAATATGTAATACTTATAATGTTAATAGCCGCTTAAGGAGTGTTAATTGCTTAGGTAATAAACTAAAAAACCCAGATATAAAGGATGCTCTTTTTAAATTCGCACCTCATTTAGAAAATCTCAATTTAGATCAAAATAATATTAGTGAAAACATTGTAAATCAATGTAATAAAAGAGCTAGAAAAGTTAGATTTTTATTTGAATGTAAAAATTTTAACGAACAAGAATTAGTTAATATTATTTACGATACTATTTTGTATGATAAACTTCTCACTAGAATAAAAGAATTTGCGAAAAATTACAAATTAGATCAGATAATCTATAAAAAGAGTTTTTTTGATCTTAAAGATATTGATTCTTTTGAAAGAAGAAAAATTGAGCGAATACTAAAAGAAGCTATGCCTGATGCTATAAAATTTACTTTTGACACTATAAAATTTGAAAAAATAGAATATACTGCAGCAAAGGAAAAGATAATAACTAATTATAAATCAGTTGATCCTAAATATGGTAGTATTCCTCCAGTTATGCCAGAAATTGAAGATGATGAAAGTATTTCATCAATACAGTCGATAACACCAAAGAAAAAGTCCTAGTAGTACTTTTAAAACTATTCGAAGATAGCTCAAAGTCTGAACTCAAAACAGATTCACTTTGAGTTTCATGCTAATTTTTAATTCGTTTAGCCTGACAACTAACAATTAAGTGATTTTTTACCCTTATTTTTTTTATATTCGCATTATTAAATTTTCAGAGATATGAGTTTACAAGAGCAAGTGATGGAAAAGATAAAGGAGGCGATGAAAGCAAAAGATAGCGAAGCATTGGAGCCTTTAAGAGCAATCAAAGCTGAAATTTTACTCGCAAGAACAAGGACAAACAGCAATGAAGAGCTAAGCGAAGAAGAAGAAATTAAAATGCTTCAAAAATTGGTGAAACAACGAAAAGAAAGTGCAAGTTTGTACCAAGAAAAAGACAGAGAAGACCTTGCAAAACCTGAGTTATTCCAAGCTTCTATCATAGCTTCATTTTTGCCAAAACAGCTAGATGAACAAGCGGTAAAAACGATTATTAAAACAATTATTGAAGCTAACAACGCGAGTTCTATAAAAGACATGGGGAAGGTAATGGGTTTGGCATCTAAAGAATTGGCAGGAAAATCTGATGGAAAGATGATTTCTAACATTGTTAAGGAATTATTAACATAATAAAAAAGGCCACGTAGCTCAGCTGAATAGAGCACCGGATTTCGGCTCCGGCGGTCGGGGGTTTGAATCCCTTCGTGGTCACTACTAAGAATATTCAAAAAATTGATATTCATTAAGTTGAATATAATTTAAAAGAATTAAAAATAGATTTGTAACGGTTTTTGTAGCGAAAATATCTTGACTTCCTTTTTGCGGTTAGAGATGCGGTTTGTATCTATGTATAAACCCCAGTGTGTCGAAGTTTGGCTTTTTGTATGAATTTATAAATTGCTTAGATAGTAACCACTTACAATTTCGCTATTAGCATTATTCAACTAATCATTTTCATTTGAGGTTGACAAAAATTTAGAACTGATAATTAGAGATATTCCGAAAATTATTGACACTATCCCGTAAAGTGTGTGTGTAGAATTTTCTGATAAAATCAACCTTAATCAAAAATAAGAAAGTCGCCCCCTGTATAGTAACGTAAAAATCACATTTACAAAATCAATTTAGATAAATTTAAAGTTACATCCTCCACTAATCGATAATAAAATCAATAAGTAGTGTATCTCTAATTGCTATTGATGATTCATCTTTACATTCAACAGGACTTAATGAGTGCCAAACCATCTCATCTTTAATTATATACGACTCTCCAATCTTATCTAAACTAAATTGGTCAAGAATGTTTTTATTGTTATCAGTAATGCAATTAATACCACCTTTTACATTGCTTTTATTTAGTAAATAGACACAAATAAAATTCTCTCCATCCTTGTGTAGTCCTTTCGGGCTTGTGTCGCATGGATAATTTTCCTTAGCTTCCATTCTCATCAAATGTACGTTTGATGTAATGGAATTAATATTTTCGAGTGTTAGAATTGGGGAAGCATAGAATTTTAAAACTTCCATTAAAAATGGGTTGAAATTGATAGGGCTAGAGATTTTTTCAAATTTTCTATCAATATCTCCAACTTCTTTATTGTATTTTTTTGCCTGAAAATACGTATTATCAGTTACTTCTTCTATATCAATTTTATGATTTTTGTCAGTAAATATTTTGTATCTTGAAAGCTGTCTGTATCTTCTTCCTTCCGAGTAATAAGGGTCTCTCGATAGGTTATTAAAATGCTCTTGTAGGTTTACAAAATCTGATTCTGTAGTAGCTTTGAGTTCATATCTTTTTCTTTAGCTTCCATGTGTGAGTAGGATAAATTTCTTAAAACATGAGAGCTGTTAAAAGAAACTAATTATTTTTTTGCATTTTCTCCAGTTTTACTAAAAGGTAATACAATATTTGATCTGTATTGAGAACGAATTGCATTTATCCACTTTTTTGCTCTTTTTGAAAGTTGATGATCATCTG
>Ga0307933_1001925_pt1 | contig 14892 bp, 16 predicted proteins | sample OrgLakmetageno88_FD_201811 | JGI IMG/M metagenome (GOLD analysis project Ga0307933, IMG submission 201811) | Saline water microbial communities from Organic Lake, Antarctica - #88 | ecosystem: Environmental > Aquatic > Non-marine Saline and Alkaline > Saline | place: Antarctica: Organic Lake...
GAGGAAAAGAGGATGCCTATGCTGTTAAACGGGTGATCTCAGGAGCAATTCTTACTGACGGCATTATTGACCTGTTTCAAGTTGCAGGCCTACCGATGGCGACAGAAGATCTCGTGAAGGGCATCGCTGAGGATCAATCCCTGTCGAACATTTTCAAGCAACCGCTGTGGAACAAACTGAAGGCCGATTTTCTGCAAAGCCCCGGAAAAGGGCAGTGGGAAATCGCCATCTGACGGCCGGCTCCGATCCGGCTCCTGTTGCGGGGTCTGACTGGCTCAGATTCTTCAGGCCAATGAAAAGCCTCACTCAGTCAGAGGAGCATTCCAATGCCGACGATCACACGTACACGTCCCACAGCGCAAACGAGCCACGAGGACGCCGGGAAGAGCGCCCCCAAATCCATCACCAACCCCGAATGGCGCTGCACGCGCTGTGACAAGCTTCTCGGCGTTTGCCGGGACGGCCGCATGCACCTGCGTTTTGCGCGGGGGCACGAATACCTCGTGGGTTTCCCAGTCCAAGCCACATGCCGCGGTTGCGGGATGCTGAACCACGCGACCGCCCCAGCGCGCTGACGCGCATTCACCCAATGACCTGAAATCGCAGAGACGCGCGACGTCCTGACCCGGCCACGAGAAGGCGCTGGACGCCTGGCCGCAAGGCAGGCGTCCAATGTCCCTCGCGTGGCACGAAATCCGCGATCACCTCATGCGTTCATCTTCTACACTTCGCTTTCAGCGCGGCCTGGAAACCCTCCGAAGCGATCATCAGCCGCTGCAGCACTTCGCCGATACGGCGGCAATTCTGGAATACCTGCACCGTGGCGACGATGCGCCAGAGCGCAAGAACGACGTCCTTCGCGCACTGGTCGCAGCCGCGCAGTCGGAAAAGCAGGCAGAAAGCTGTGCGCAGACACTTCTGCTGCTGGCGCTCTGGCCAGGACTGGACGCAGTGCGCCGACGCCTGATCTGGCGGTGGAAGCATACGCCTGAGGAGGCGGCCGCCGATGTGCTGGCCACCGCGTGCAAGGCGATTGCCGACATGGACCTGACGCGGGTCAACCGGATTGCCGCAACGCTCCTGCGCAATGTCGAGCGCGGTATTGGCCGGACACTGCGGCACGAGGCGGATCGCCATCAGCACCATACGACCGATGATCCCGATGACCTGCACGCAAGTGTCTGGATCGAGGGCCCATTCGAGAGCGTGGCGTATCTGGCGCTCGAGGTGGAATCGCTGGTCGGTCATGCGCGAGGCGCAGTATGCCCGTTTCACGACCTCGACGCCAAGGCCATCACCGAGGGGTCCGCAGCTTTCACAACAATCAAGGAGTGGTTTGATGCTTGATAGCCAATCAGCGGCTTTTGCCGAAGGTGTCTGGGATTACGCATCCCGTCTGGGCAACAACGCCCCCAGGATCGCCGATGAGATGATGGAGGCGGCATTGCCGCTCATCTTGGGCGGCTGATGGACAAGATCCGCGCACCGCGCGTCCCCGAGGATCGCCACCTGACCTACGAGGCCCCGGAGCTACCGGCGCCGGCAACGGCGCAGGCCACCCCTTCCAACGACACCACCAACTGAAAGGACTACCGGCCTGATCCATGGCGATCTGCCCGTTGCCTGAACGGTGTTCAAGGCGGGCTGGCTGACCACGCTGCCGCTGTTCGTGCTCGTCACGATCCTGCTCAACGGCTTGACCAGCTTGTCAGCGGCACCTTCCAAGGTTCCGGATTTATTGTTCGTCTTCGCTCCGTGATGGCTGCGATAAGCCAGAGTTTCTCCGTTGTGAAAACTTCAAATCTTTCCAAAGGTGCTGACGTTAGACAATACGCGATGCCGTACGCGTCACATGCATACGGCGCAGAAAGGCCGCGACGAAGATCGCCGTTAAAATCAGGACTATTGTCGGCGCAGGGGCGCTATCCATAAAGAAACTGCCATACGCGCCCAACAGCATCGAGACGGCACAGACCCCGACCGACACAAACAGCATCGGCCCGAAGCTCCGAACGGTCAGAAACGCGATGGCACCCGGTGTGACCAGCAGGGCTACGGCCAGGATCAACCCCGTTGCGGTCAGCGTTGCGACGATCGTCAGCGAGAGGACCGAGAGCAGTCCGTAGTGCAGCAATCCGGTTCTCAGCCCGCTGGCTTGGGCCTGTGCGGGATCGAAAGCGTGCAGCAGAAGATCCTTCCACTTCAGGACCAGAAAACCCGAAACCCCGAGCGAGATCAGACCTGCGGTCCACAAATCTTGCGCGCCGACACCCAGCATGTTGCCGAACAGCACATGATCGAGATGTTCGTTCGTCGTGATCGATGTATACATGATGATCCCGATACCGAACATGCCGGAAAAAACCACGCCCATCACGGTATCCTGTTTCACCCGGCTGTTATGGGACAAGTACCCGGTCAGAAGCGCACAGGTCATGCCCGCGCCGAACGCCCCGACAATCAGCGGCAGACCGGTCATCCAGGCAATTACCACACCTGGCAGGACGGCGTGGCTGACTGCGTCACCCATAAGCGCCCAGCCCTTGAGCACCAGAAAGCACGACAGCAGCGCCGTCGGCGGCGCGACCAGCAAGCAAATCCAGAAAGCGTTCTGCATGAACGTGAATTGGAACGGTTGCAGTACAGTCTCGATCATGGATGTGCCTACTCGGACGTGACGGACGGCTCATTCGAGCTCAGACGCGCGAGAGCCTGAGCGGCCTTGCGCTTTGCCGCAAGAATGCCGTGCTTAGGTGCAAAGACGAATGCTGTCAGAAAAATCAGTGTCTGAAAGGTGACGATCACACCGCCGGTCGCACCGTCCAGGAAATAGCTGGCGTAGGCACCAACGAAGCTGGTTACGGTCCCGATCAGCACCGACACGATTATGACGCGCGGGAACCGGTCGCAGAGCAGATAGGCGGTGGCCCCCGGCGTCACCACCAGTGCGATCACCAGAAAAGCGCCCACGGTAATCATTGCCGCAACGATTGCGGCCGATAACAGCACGAAGAAGACCGCGCGCAACAGATCGGGGCACAATCCGACGGAGCGGGCATGGTTTTCGTCGAAGAAGACGACCATCAGATCCTTCCACTTGGCCAGCAATACGGCCAGCGAAACAAAGCCGATGATGGCCAGCTGCAACGTGTCCTCCGGCGTAATGGCCAGAATATTGCCCATGATGATTGTCTGGATGCTGACAGACATCGGCGACAACGACACCATGAACAAGCCGAGCCCAAAAAACGACGTGAAGATGATCCCGATGACGACGTCGATTTTCAGCCCCGAGCGCCCCGAGAGGAAGAGCATCGCACCGGCTGCAAGGCCACCGGCTATAAACGCACCCAGTGCGAAGGGCAGACCCAGTATGTAGGCTCCTGCGACCCCCGGCACGACAGAATGGGCCAAGGCGTCGCCGATAAGGGACCAGCCTTTGAGCATCAAGTAACACGAGAGAAACGCGCAAACTCCGCCAACCAGTGCCGAGACCCACATGGCGTTGAACATATAGCCATAGCCAAAGGGCTCCAGCAGCGTAGTGATCATGGCTTGTCCCCGGGTTTCGACTGCTTGCCGTAATGCACGAAGGGACGCTCGTCGTCCGTAATGATGCGCACCTCACGCGGATCGTCGTCGTCGTGGAGTTCGGTCCCGCCCAGGGTGAAGTGTCGCAGCACCCCACCAAAGGCCTGTTCGAGGTTCTTCTGCGTGAAGGTGGTTTCGGTCGGGCCATAGGCCAGCACCGTGCCCTTGATCAGCACCGTCCGATCGCAGAATTCGGGCACCGAGCCGAGATTGTGGGTCGAAACGAGCATCACCCGGCCTTCGTTCCGCAATTCGCGCAACAGATTGGTGATTTGCTCTTCGGTCTTCACATCGACGCCGGTAAAGGGTTCATCCAGCAGGATTACGCGCCCGTCCTGCGCGAGCGCACGGGCAAGAAACACACGCTTGCGCTGTCCGCCCGACAGCTCGCCGATCTGACGATGGCGGAAGTCGGCCATGTTCACCCGGTCCAGCGCTTGCGCGACCGCCTCGTGATCCGCGCGGCGAGCCCGACGCAGAAATCCCATGTGCCCGTAGCGACCCATCATGACAACGTCTTCGACCAGCACCGGAAAGGACCAATCAACCTCCTCCGATTGCGGAACGTAGGCCACCAGGTTTTCCCGCAGGGCGTCCTTGACGGTCTTGCCCAACAACCGGATTTCGCCACGCGCCGCCGGAACGAAGCCCATGATGGCCTTGAACAGCGTCGATTTCCCCGAACCATTCACGCCGACAAGTGCCGTGATGGTGCCGCGCGGAATCTTGAAGCTGGCGTCGTGCAGGGCCATATGGCCATTGCGGTAGGTAACAGTCACCCCCTGCACGAAAATTCCGGAGCCGTCGGCATCGGATGAAACATACGGTTCGGTCACTGCACTGGACAAGTGTTTTCCCTTCGATGCGTCGATCTGATCCTGCTCGTTTCGGTCCATTCTTTACCTGATCGCCGGATACTAGTTGATATCCCCGGCCTGTGGGGCGCGGCGATTGAATGGATCGGCAAAGACCAGACTCATTTCATGTTTGCCACGAGCCCGTCGGCGATGGTCTGTGACGTGACCCGCAGCAAGTCGAGATAAGTCGGCACTTCGCCGTCAGTTTCGGTCAGGCTGTCAACGTACAGAACACCTCCGTAAGCCGCGCCCGTCTCGCGGGCGACCTGCTCGGCGGGGGAAGTGTTCACTGTGCTCTCGCAGAACACGACGGGAATATTGTGCTCCCGCACGCCGTCGATGACACTGCGCACTTGTTGAGGCGTACCAATTTGATCGGCGTTCATCGGCCAAAGGTATAGTTCCTTCATGCCGAAATCGCGCGCAAGATAGCTGAATGCACCTTCACAGGTCACGAGCCAGCGTCGGTCGGCAGGAACCTGGGCAATCTGATCGCGCAGGGGACTGATTGTATCGCGGATTTCGGTTTTGTACGCTTGGGCGTTGGCCATGTACGTCTCGGCATTCTCCGGATCGTACTCGGCAAAGGCGGTCGCGATGTTGTCCACGTAGATCAGCGCGTTATCCAGACCCATCCAGGCATGCGGATTCGCCTGGCCCTCGTAGGAACCGGATGCGATTGAAATCGGGGCGATACCGTCGGTCAGGGTGACCGACGGGATATCGCCAAGGTTGGACAGGAACTGTTCGAACCACAGTTCGAGGTTGAGGCCGTTCCACAGGATCAAGTCGGCGTCGCTGGCGCGCACGATGTCTTGTGGTGTCGGCTCATAGCCGTGAATCTCCGCGCCTGGCTTGGTGATCGAGACGACTTCGGCTGCGTCGCCGGCCACGTTCTGCGCAATGTCGGCCAGCACGGTAAAGGTCGTGACCGCCTTGAAGGGTTCGTCCGCGTCCTGAGCGCTGGCACCAAAGGCAAACAACGACACCGAAGCCAGCGTTGTGGCGAAGACCCGGGGGGTACGTCGTGTCATTTAAAGCTTCCGATTCGGTTTGGGCTTGATATAGAGATGAGAATTATTCGCACAAGCGTTGATATTGCGAAGCAGTCCCAAGAGTCAAGGCGAATGAGAAAGAGTCGCATGTTCTTGCTAGCGAGGTCGAAACGGCCTAGTATCGCGCAGGCACTATGATCGCTTGGAAGATGATGACCGAACATGTGGAGATTCTGAGGGATGCCGGGCTGCGCGTGACACAGCAACGGACGTCGATCATTGCCATTCTCGCGGATGCGGATGATCATCCAAGCGCAGATGATGTTATTGCGAAAGCTCGGTTGCTTGACGCGACCGTGTCAGCGGCCACGGTTTACCGGACCTTGGCCGTCCTCGAATCCGCGGGCCTAATCCGCAAGCTCTCGTTTGAGGATGCCCCTGCGCGATACGAAATGATGCCGCAGAGCGATCATGATCATCTGGTCGATGTCGACACCGGTGAACTGATCGAGATTCCGAGCGATGAGATTGATGCACTTCGCACCAGAATTGCCGAAGAACTGGGTTACGAAATCATTAGCCAGCACACGATCTTGCGCGGGCGGCGGAAGTCACGAAGTTTCTGAAAATATTGACTCTAAGCGGGCAGACTTCTTCGCCTTGGAAAAGTTTGGAGCTCGCTTCTGCGCTACCGGTTATTGAGGCTGTTTTTGGCACCAACTTGTTGAAACGGACATTGGAACTCCTGTCTGAAACGACTGTACTGTCCCGGCACACCAGTCAATCGATCCCGCCACTGTGAAGGTTCGCACTGTCCACCTCGGTTGGCTGACCCCTTTTCCGCAAAGAGGCTGTCCTGCTGTCACCTGATCGCTTTCGTTGGAAATATAGGACCGCCTGCACCTGTCGCATGCCGGCGTGGTCGAAGGCACTGCGTGATGCCGGGCGAGGGTGGATGCTCGCCGAACTTCGACACGACCGGTGGCTTTTTCCGGGTGACCTTGCGCTGATCGCGCTTGTGGCCCGTGCGGACCGGCGCGGGCATCACAGCGCGGGAATTCAGTATCATGATGGCGCGCCGGATGTGCTCAAGGCCGTCGCCGCACGGTATCCCATGCTGCGCAACATCTTTGCCGACGGCGGTTGTGCCGGCCCCAAATCGCGCGATGCGTTGAAAGCCATCGGAAGCCGGTCCGTCCAGAACGTCAAACGCTCCTATGCCGCCAATGGCGATGCCCCTCAGATGCGCATATGTGCCTCGATCAGTTCAGCGCTGTCCGGCTCGACCGGGCCACTCTCGACGATTTCGCCCGCCTTCATTATGGCGAAGCGGTCAGCCAGTTCGACTATGAAAGGTATGTGCTGTTCCACGACGAGCAGCGCGGTGCCGCTTTCGCGCCTCATCCGGGCGAGAGCTTCACCGAGGCGATCAACCACGGAAGGCTGCAACCCCTCGGCCACCTCGTCGAGGAGAAAGATGCGCGGCTCCATCAGGATACCGCGTGCCACGATTAGCATCTTCTGTTCACCGCCCGACAGGGTTCCGGCGTTCTGGCGCAGCCGCTTGCCGAGCACAGGAAACCACTCTGCGATCCGCTCGAGCCCGGCCTCGAATCCCGCATCGTTCGGAAGACCGAGCCGCAGATTGTCGCGCACCGACAGGTCCTGAAAGATCGCCTTCTCCTGCGGAGCGTAAGACAGCGCCATGCCCGGACGCATGTGCGGCGGCTTGCGCGTGACGTCGACGCCCGCGACGCGCACGGCTCCGGTGCGCGCTGCAAGAAAGCCCATCGCGGTCTTGAGCAGCGAGGTCTTGCCCATCCCGTTCTTGCCCACAAGCGCGACGATCTCGCCCGGGGCGACCGACAGCGACACGTCACGCACCACGATCGTGCTGCCATAACCGCTGGTGACGCCGTCGAGTTCGAGTGCAGGAGTCATTGCGTCACCTCGCTGGTGTCTTCAGCCTTCCGGCCACTGTAGATCTCGCGCACGAGCTGCGAATTGACGACCTCCTCGACCGACCCGTCGAGCGCCAGCCGACCCTGGTGCAGCACCACGATGCGCGACGAGATCTGGCGCACAAAATCAAGATCATGCTCCACGATCAGCACGCACAGACGTTCGCGTTCGACAACGTCGGTGAGAATGTCGGCAAAGCTCTGGCGTTCGGCGCGGGTCAGCCCCGCCGTGGGCTCATCAAGGAGCACCAACTCGGGTTCGAGGGCCAGGACCATCGCCAATTCCAGCGCCTGTTTCAGACCATGGCTGAGATAGCGTGCCTCGTCTTCGAGCCGCGCGTCGAGGCCGGCGCTCTCCACCACACTGCGGGCGGCCGCCGGCAGGACGAGCTCCGACGACGTTGTCATCAGCGAGGGAGCATCACGCCGTGCCCGGGCGATGCGCAGGCAGTCCGCCACGGTCAGCGTCTCGAACACGGAGGCGGCCTGAAACTTGCGCCCCAGCCCGAGCCCGACGACCCGGTGTGGCGGCAGCCTGTCGGTTGGCGTGCCACCGATGCGGATCGCGCCGGCGCTCGCCTCGCGGCCGTCTGCGAGGCAGCGGATCAGCGTCGTCTTGCCCGCGCCGTTGGGGCCGACGAGGCTGACGAGTTCACCGCGCCGGGCGGTCAGGCTCACCCCTGAAAGAACTGTGAGCGCTCCGAACTTCTTGGTCACGTCGCTTGCCTCTAGTACGACGTCGTCGGTGCCGCCTGGCGCCGCGTCAGTCTGCGCCGTGGCGGTGCGCAGCGTCACCGGATCGGGTGTCGGGAAGGCCCATGGTACCCAGCGACGCGCAGCGACGCCGAGTAGCCCGAACAGGCCCGACGGCATCGTGACGATCACCGCAACAAACGCGATCCCCACGAGCAGCTCCCACATGAAGGGCAACACGCTGGAGAGATACGCGCTCGCCAGCTCGATGGACAGCGCTCCGACGATCGCGCCGATGAGCATCCCGCGCCCACCCAACGCCACCATCACCACGATCTGCGTGCCGAAGATGAAGCCGGCATTTTCGGGCGCTGCGATACCGCCGAAGGCCGCGTAGCCCGCCCCGGCCAGCGCCGCGACCGCCGCACAGGCGACGAGCACGACGATCCGCAATTGCGAAGTGTTGAGCCCGAGATACGCGCAGCGCGTCTCATTGTCGCGAAGCGCTCGCAAAAGCCGTCCCGCATCGCTCGAAACGAGCACATGCGCAAGTCCCGCCACGACGAGCGTGGCTATTCCGGCGATGCGAAACCAGGTGTCGGTCATGAAGCTGAAGGAAAAGTAGCCCACCACCCCGCTCGACGCGCCGGTAAAGGTTCCACCCGAATAGATTATCTGCACCAGCACGATTGGCAACACTAGCGAAATGATCGTCGCATAGAGCGGCGTTGAGCCTGGATAGAACGACAACCAGCCCACCAACGCCCCTACCAGTGCGCCGAGGATCATCGCGCCGCCAAAGGCCACGACAATCTGCCATGGTCCGAAGCCGAGTTCGCTGAATGTGATGGCGAGGGTGTAGGCGCCAAGGCCAAAGAATGCACCCTGTCCGAAGGTCAGGTAGCCGCTGTATCCCCACAGGATGTCAACAGTCACCGCGACGATGGCCACGAAGAAGGCGCGCACAAGGATGTTGATGGTGTAAGGGTCGAGCACCAATGGCCCGACAAGCACGGCAGCTCCAAAGACCGCGAGAATGGCGATGCGCTTGAGCCCGCGCGGAGAAAGCACGGGTCGCGTTGCGGCGGGGCGGTTGGTGTTGGCAAGATCAGGCACGGGCAAAACCCTCCGGGCGAAGACGCAAGGCAATGGCGGCGAAGACGGCGATGGTCAGTCCGCCAAGAACCGAGCCGAAATAGGTGCTGATGATGGCCTGGAGCCCGCCAAGGACCACGCAGGCCACCGCAAGCGCCGGAAGCGAGCCGCTCGACACCATGACCAGCATGAATGCCCCGATCAGATAGGGCAGCCCCATCAGCGGATCGACGCTCGTCAGCGGGGTGAGTAGCGACCCGGCAAGCGCTGCAAGCCCGCAGCCGATCGCGAAGGTAATCAGCCGCACCCGCGTGGAATTGATGCCGAGCCCTTGAGCGAGCTCCTCGTTCATGATGACCGCGCGCGTCGACAGGCCCAGTCGGGTGCCATTGAGCAACGCGGTAAATCCGACCGCAACCGCGATCGCCAGCAGGATCAGCAACATACGATAGAGCGAATATTCCGTTCCTATAACCGCCACGGTGCCCTGCACCGGCGGCGGCACGAACTGCACCCCGCGCCCGAAGGCGAGCACCACGAGCTGGCCAAGGATCAGCCCCAGCCCCCAGGTCGCGAGGATCGCGTCCAGCGGGCGCGCATAAAGCCGGCGCACGATCACAAATTCGGCGAGCGCCCCGAGCAACGCCCCGACCGCGAAGGCGAAGACCGGCCCCAGGATCGGTGGCAGGCCGAGCTGGTGGGCGACGAAAGTCGCGTAGCCGCCCACGGTGATGAACGCGGCATGGGCGAAATTGATGATCTTCATCACCCCGAACACCACCAGAAGACCGGCGGAGGTGAGAAACAGGATCGCCGATGTGGTGATCATGTCGAGAAGGATATTGCTCATGGCCGGCCTCCGGCATCAGGGGACAGCCGGCGACGCTGCGCGCGCCGCCGGCGCGGGGTTCACAGATTCGGGCACTGCTCTCCGGGCGAGACCGCATCGAACTTAGCGACAAGCTCGACGCCGCCGCCCTCGGCCACGCGGCCCAGATACATCGTCAGCGGCGCGTGGCGCTGGTGATCCATCTTAATCGTGCCGCGCGGGCCGTCCACCGACACCTCCCCGAGCGCCTCGATGATGTCGGCCGTCTCGGTGCTGCCCGTCGCCTCGACAGCAGCCGCATAGGCGAGGATGCCTTCGTATTGCGGCACTGAAAGCTCGTTGGGGGTGCTCAGGTCATCGCCGAAATGCGCCTCCATCGCCGCGAGGAAGTCGGCGTTCGCGTCACTCTCGATCCCCGTGATATAGGACGCCGAGATGTAGATGCCCGTCGCGACATCGCCCATGTCGCCGGCAGTGCCCTCGTCGACGGCGAGGTTGGCATAGGGGATGTCCACACCCGAGTCGCGTAGCTGGCGCGTGAGCGTGACGTTGGGCGCGCCGCCCGCGGTAGAGGTGATCACCGCATCGGCCTCGGAACTGCGCAGATTGGAAATGATCGGTGCCCAGTTGGTACCGTCCATCGGCAGGTATTCCTCGCCTACCACTTCGCCGCCGCGCGCCTCTATGTATTCCCGGGTGAACTCGAGCATACCGCGGCCGAAGGAATAGTCCGAGCCGATCAGGAAGAAGGTCTCGGCACCGTACTCGGCCTGGAAGTGATCAACTACGGGTGGGACCTGTTGATCTGGGACCCAGCCGTTGACGAACATGTTGGGATGACACGAGCCACCCTCGTAGAACGCCGTGTAGATGTAGGGCACGTTTGCACGCGACAGGATCGGCAGCCCGGCATTGCGCGCTGCGCTTGTCTCCATCGAGATGAGGGCGTCCACCTGATCCGAAAAGATCAGCGAGTCAAATGCGCGCTGTGCTCCCGCGGCGCCGGATCCGTCATCGGCCACAACGAGTTCCACCGGACGACCGAGCAACCCGCCCGCCTCGTTGATCTGCGCCACGGCAAGCTCGGATGATTGTACGACTGAGGGCGCGACAATCGAATTCGCACCAGACAGTCCAACGGGGACACCAATCTTGATCGGATCGTCGGCCTGGGCAGCGCCGGCCAGGAACGTGGCGCAAGCCGCGAACAGGGTGGTGGGGAATCTGCGTGTCATGGGTCTTCTCCTGTTGGGTCGGTTGGTTGTTTTGCGGCCGGATCAGTACCAGCCGCGGCTGGCCCCGCTTCCAAGCATCTCGTCATAGACGTCGGTGCGCCGGTCACGGAGGATCTGGTTGAAGTCATTCCAGTTGCGCGCGCGTCGCGCGGCGCCGGGGTCGATTTCGGCGATAACGATTTCGTCGCCGTCGCGGCTGGCCGGGCCGGCGACGGGCCAGCCGGTATGGCTGACGATCAGGCTCTGACCCTCGAAGGGCTGGCCACGTTCCGTGCCGGTGCGGTTGGCGCAGGCGATACAGATCGAATTGCTGTGCGCGGCGGCCATGGCGAGGATCGTGGCCATCGCCTTCTCGCCCTCGATCTGGCCGGGGATCGGCACCCAGTTGGTCGGCACGCACACGATGTCGGCCCCCTGCAACGCCGCCAGCCGGAACGCCTCGGGAAACCAGATATCATAGCAGATCGCCATCGCGATGCGCCCGATCGGCGTGTGGAACACCGGAAAACCGTAATCGCCCGGCTCGAACCAGAGGTTTTCCTCGTTCCACAGATGCACCTTGCGGAACGTGCCAACATGACCCTCGGGGCCGATCAGAACCGAACTGTTGTAGAGCCGCGGACCGTCACGCTCGGCGATGCCGGCGGCGATATGGATACCGTGCCGTGCCGCGCGTTCGGACCAGGCGCGCATCGCCGGGCCGTCGGGAAGTTCCTCGGCGAGCGCAAAGGCTTCCGCACGATCGGCAAAGACATAGCCGCTATTGGTCAGCTCCGGCAGAACCACGAGCCCGGCACCCTCGGCCGCAGCACGGTCGATCTGCGCGACCGAGCGTGCGATGTTTCCTTCCATGTCGCCGACACGCGGCTCCATCTGGATGCAGGCGATGGTGAGCGAGCGGCTTTGCGCCGGATGGGTTCGGAGGTCGTCTGAAGTCGATGGCATCGCGGGGTTCTCCATTGCAAACAAAAAAACCCCCGCCAGACGCCAAAAAGGCGTCTCGAACGGGGGCTGCACAGCCTGATATGTTCGGATGGCCGCATGGCCAAGCCACGGTTTTCGGACTACCCAGTCGGACCACCGCGTGAACCTAAGCATGCCGAATCGGCGTTTTCTGTCAAGCCATCATCATCACAGCGGCTTGGCAGGTCAGCTGCAGCCCATGAAACAGGCAACCACGCGCTCTGGTGTCGGCTTCTCGGGCGCGCTTCGGATTTGCTTACTCGCCGCCGATCAGTCCGAGCCCGTCAAGGACGTCTCGCGCGCTGATGATCGTGGCGGCAACCCGGGCCATCGACAGGCGTTTCTGCGTCGCCTGGCGGCGCAGCATCTCGTAGGCTTCTGCCTCGCTAACTTTCTTTAACTGCATCAGCATCTTGACCGCCTTCTCGACGTCCCTGCGGCCTTTCAATGTCTCTTCGAGTTTGGTGACCTTGGTCTCGAGCCGGTGCGTGTAGCCGTTGAGCGACCGGGCCAGCACCAGCGCCGAGAGGATCCCGAAAGGCCTGATCGGTTTCGTGGTCACGCCATGCGCGTTGCAGTCGATCAGCTGGCGCAGCACGACGGGGTTCTCGTAATCGACGATGGCAAGGAATGTGGGACCACCGGCGGTGAAAACCGGTGCCGAACCGGCTTTCTCCGGCGCCTCTACGAGTTGAAATATAGAGTCGACGTCCTGTGGCGATTCGCGCGGCGGCGGCCATGCATCGCGCACCTGACAACCGAAGCGGCGAAGCTGATTGATAAGCGCGGTGCGCTCGCCATCGGGAGGGTGTGCCACCAGAACCTGCATGCCGCGCAGATCCTCGACCAGCTTGCGCGTGCCCGGCCTCACTGCGCTGTCTCCGGCAGGTCGATCCAGCGGGCCCCGAACGGCGAGATCGCGATATATGGATCCGGCTTCACGGATCTGCGCGACTGCCAGAGGAGATCGAAACCCCCATCCGCGCGCACCTGCCCGATGCGCGGCGTCAGTCGTGTATGATTGTTTTCGCCATCGACGCTGATCGTGCCCTCGGGAACCTCGACGGGCCGGTCATGCGCCGCCTCCACGAGCCGCTGGGTGTCGAGCGTCCCCGCAACTTCGAGCGCGCGCGCGAACAGTTGAACCTGAGCGTACGCGCTCGCGCTCCAGAGGCTGACCGGGTGATCGGCTCCGAAGGCGGCATGAAAATCGGCGACGAAGCGGTGATTGGCCTCGGAGTCGAGAGAGCCGAAATAGTTTGCCGCCGTGATGTGTCCGGCGCACAACTGAGGGCCGATTTCGCGGATCTCGCCCTCGGCCATGGTGAGGCTGGCTATCGGGATTGTGGCAGGATCGAAACCCGCGGCGTGGTAGTCGCGGTAGAACCGCCGTGCTGTACGCCCTACCACCGTCGAGAACACGGCATCCGGGCGCTGCTTGTCGATCCGCCCCAGGACCGCGCGCAGCTGCGCGTCACTTGCCTCGAGCGGCACGTATACCTCATCGACGACAACCCCATCATAGGACTCGACCAGATCACGCATGATCCGATTGCTCTCGCGAGGATAGACATAATCCGAGCCCACGAAGAAGAGGCGCGGCCCCACATGGCGCACCAGATACTCCGCGAGCGGAAAGCTGTTCTGGTTCGGGGAGGGGCCGGTATAGATCACGTTCGGCGAGTATTCGAAACCCTCGTAAGGAGACGGGTACCACAACAGCCCGTTGCGCCGCTCGATCGCCGGAAGTATCGCCTTGCGTTCGGCCGAGGAAGAGCAGCCGAAAATCACCGAGATGCCGTCATCGGTCAGCAAACGCTCAGCGAGGGAGCGATAGGCGTCCGGGCTCGAGGCGGGGTCGTAAGCGACCACCTCGATTTCGCGTCCCTGCACGCCGCCGGCGCGGTTGATCTGGTCGATTGCCAGCCTCGTTCCGAGGAAATGCTCGGTCTGGGTCACGCTCAGCGGGCCGCTGCGTGAAAACAGAACCCCGACACGCCACGTTTTCTCAGGGCTTGCGTGAGAGTGTCCCATATGCATTTCCTCCTGTCGCGATCACAAGTCATAATGGGTAAGACATCAACGGGCCAGCCCCTGTCGCCTGGCGCGTCTTTACAAACCCGTTGCGAAGCGAAGTAAGACCGGAGGTCTTTTTCTGGCAGCGCGCGCATGGTTCACCAGCACGTAATCTGGTCGCATGGCGGCAGGTACCGTCTTTTTGCGACAAAGAATGGCATGACGACGGAACGGTCAATGATTTGCGTTGGAATTGATGTGTCGAAGGACAAACTTGCGGTGGCTATCGCGTAAGCGGACATCCTTGACAGGCCAGCCTCGATCTTGGCGATGGTGGCCCGGGAGGATCAAGCCAGAGGTTTACTGAAAGAGGCATACCATGCTGCACCGCCGCACGGCCGCTTTGGGCTGACTGTCGTCGCCTGGCTGTGGTCGCCTGATGAAGCGCTGGCAACCAGCGAGGGCGGCGATTAGCACGCTGCACTTCCGCAAGGCAGGAAAGAGCCCATTCATGGCAACCAATTTGTCCTTGGCGCCAATGGACCTCTTGTCCAATGCGGGCCTCGGACTTCTCGTGGCGGGTGCTCGGGGACGTCGCGATAAAGCGGCAACTTTCACTGTCCCGCGAGTAACGGCATATCTACAGTTCAGCATGAC
>Ga0307933_1001931_pt1 | contig 14840 bp, 17 predicted proteins | sample OrgLakmetageno88_FD_201811 | JGI IMG/M metagenome (GOLD analysis project Ga0307933, IMG submission 201811) | Saline water microbial communities from Organic Lake, Antarctica - #88 | ecosystem: Environmental > Aquatic > Non-marine Saline and Alkaline > Saline | place: Antarctica: Organic Lake...
CCACCCCGTCTCACGACGACGCAGTTTCTTTCCGCTTCACCACCATGTTCTGGTTTAGTGGCGTTCAGATTTGCACTGAATGGATTATATATAGTCATGATCACACTAGTCGGAGCTTCCAGCTCCAGAGGCCACGTTGTTCGGGAGCGGGATGCTCCCACTACTTTGTGATTCCTATTAGAAAGTAATCTCAGGCTGGTATGAGAATATGCTGCCGAAGAAAGGCGCTAGCTCACCTCAAACTTGACGCCGCTCTGATTCAGATTTACGCCGCCAGAATGCACCAAGAGTCACTAAAAAAAGAAAGCATTGAATCCGTCCACCTCACCTATTTTTTCGGTAAAAAAACACTCCTTAATAATTAATTCAAATTGAAAGGTCCCTCTCGGATTTTTCGACAGAGTTCACGCGGCGTTTGATCCGCCATGCGTCGGATCAAACGTGTGAAAACTGACTGCGAATTAAAACCACTTAATTCAGCTACACCAGACAGGCTGCGCGTCGGATCGCGCATCAAAGAAATCGCGGTATGAAATTGGTAATCACGCTGATAGCGAGTGGATCAAGGACTGCAATATTTGGCTCTACAAAGGACCCGCAGATGAATAGGAAGCCAACGAGGTCGACATGGCCGTGCCGCTCTCTCCTGGTGAGCTTGAAAATAAAATCCAAGGAATCTACCAGCACCAGAAGACGGCCACCGCTCAGCGCGGCGGTTTTCGGAAAGTAGAAAGTGCAGCACAGGCAGGATGCCTACGCTACACTTGAAAATCCGCTGCCGCCAAAAGGCCACAAAAGGCACGACAAAGCCGGAAAACTGCTGTAGAACTCATGGAATGATTTATGAAGCCTCTCTGCGCTCAAAGAAATCACACTCATTCGATGCACTCACGCTATGCAAGAAACTCTGATCAACGTATTTACTCACCCTTTGGTGATCGGGCTTTGTCTCGGTCTGGTATTTGCACTTTACGTGTCGTTGCGGTCGATAGGTAAAGCTCGCGAAGCACGACTGGCTGCGGCTGCGCGAATGGATGAACTGCGCACGGAAATCGAAACCTTGAAGGCGCACCTACACACGCAGATGGAGATCACCGCGAAGGGGAATCAATCGCTAAAAGACGAGATGGTGGCCTCGCAGCAGACGAATCAAAATCTGAGCCAAACGATCGGCGCGCTTAAGCAAAAGCCGGGGCGGGCAGAAATCCGTACACTCCACCTTTACGAAAAAGCGATCCGCTCGATGAATACCCGTGCGCCAGGCTTTGGCTCGGCATGGGAGAGCGCGATCAATGAGGCTGAAGCCGAAATCAAACAGGAAGAGTCCGGCATCGTGGGCTGGATACGAAAGCCCTTTATGTTTCGCAAATCCGGCGCGACGAGCGCAACGGAAGTTCTAGGCGACGGCGAATAGCGAGCGGATTGGCAGAGTTAAGGAGCTCTTCGGGCAAACGAAAATATATCAACCTAGAAAGAGTGTTTAGAAGACAGATGCCAGACGGCAGATGCTAGACTAAAAATCTGATTGTCAAGGGGTTATGGGATTTCAAGCTTTGCCAAAGTGGCGAGATTCGATATCGCTCTACGTGTCTGATTCTCAATGGCGGACCTCTATTCTCTAACTTCTGAATTTAGGATTAATGGTGGCGCTGAGTGGCTCACTCAGCAAGTTTACAGATTGCGATCCAGCAAGACGTATGCGGTGTGGGCCACACTGCGCTACCCGTTCAAACCTTATTCGAAATGGTATAAGAACACAGGCAGGATGCCTTTGCTGCCCGTGCTGCCCGTGCTGCCCGTGCTGCCTGTGCTACCTGTGCTACCAAACTTACACTAGATCGAAGCGGTCTAGGTTCATGACTTTATTCCAGGCGCTTACGAAGTCGCGCTGGAATTTAGCTTGCGCGTCTTCACAGGCGTAAACCTCGGCGATGGCGCGTAGCTCGGAGTTGGAACCAAAAATGAGGTCAATGCGGGTGCCTGTCCATTTGGCTGCGCCTGTCTTACGATCGCTGCCTGCGAACTCTGTCTCGGCGTGCGAGGTAGCTTTCCAAGTGGTAGCGAAGTCGATTAGGTTTACGAAGAAGTCATTCGTCAAGGTGCCGGGGCGGTCGGTGAAGACGCCGTGTGCGGATTGATCGGAGTTGGCATTCAAGGCGCGTAGGCCGCCGACGAGCACTGTCATTTCAGGGGCGGTGAGTGTGAGGAGTTGCGCGCGGTCGACCAGCATCTCTTCGGCGGAGACGGTGTATTGCGCCTTGGCATAGTTGCGGAAGCCATCGGCCTCTGGCTCGAGCGCAGCGAAGGATTCGATATCGGTCTGCTCGGCAGAGGCATCCGCGCGGCCGGGGGTGAAGGGCACGGAGATGTCGGCACCTGCGAGCTTGGCGGCGGCCTCGATAGCGGCGCAACCGCCCAGCACGATGAGGTCGGCTAGCGAGACTTGCTTGTCGCCGGATTGGGCGGCGTTGAAATCTTTTTGCACGGCTGTGAGCGCGTCGAGCACCTTGCCGAGCTGGGCAGGACTATTGGCCTCCCAGTATTTCTGTGGGGCGAGCCGGATGCGTGCGCCGTTGGCACCGTCGCGCTTATCGGAGCCGCGGTAAGTGGAGGCGGATGCCCAAGCGGTGGCGACTAGCTCGGCAACGGTAAGACTAGTATCGAGGATCGAGGCTCTTAAATGCCTCGGCGTAGTCGAAGCCAGCGTCCATCGGGTCGGACAGCTGGGAGTGCTGGCGTAAGATATTAAGCGGCAGCAGATTGGGCCACCAGTCACGATTGGAAGTGCCACCGCCGGCTGCCTGCGGCTTCTGCATACTGCCGTTGATAAAGGGCCAATTATTCGCGATACCACGCACCCGAGTTCGACTCAATCCAGATGCCTGCGGGCGAATTCTCCCTAATCTGCTCTGCACGCTTGCGCTGCACAGTCACCACTGAGACACCCAGCCGCTCTGCGACTAGTTTATAAAGTGCCAGACGATCCCCATTCTCATCCGAAAGTAGGCGGCGATGCTCACGCTCTAAAGATCCACGCGCCTCGACCAGCGCCATGTTCGTTTCGCCGACATGCCCCTTTAGCTTTAACTGCATGAGAGTCGGCAACCGCTCTTCCATGGATTGGATCAACGCAGCCTCGTCTGAGGCCGAGGCCGAAGCTGGCATTTGCGTTGCCCCCAGAGCGACGAGACACAGCAGCAGGCATTTCAAAAAATTGTGAGTCAGCATGGTCGGCATGATTGGCGCGCTTTGGGTTTTTGTCTTATTAGTCAAGTGGTGCATCTATTCGGCTCCTGTATTTGTATGCTTGGCAGCAATCTCACGTGAACGGGCGTCCAGCGCTCCAAACGAATCTTCCAGTTCGCGCTCCAGTCGCACATTTACATCCATCGTAATCTGGATGGGCTCGACGCGGTGCTCGGTCTTGACCGAAACACAAGCCGACAAGCTTAAGGAAGCCACCAGCACGGCCAGCAGTGGCAGCAGTGGCAATGGTGGCAGCAGTGGCAATGGTGGCAACAGTGCGCGCAGGACTTTTGTGATACGGGGATAAATCTTCACGTCCTACATTGTGACCTAGCCATACAAGGCTTGGCAACTCTTCTTCACCCAAAGTTTTGCAAGAATATTCCGAAAACTGCAAATACCTCGAAAAAAGGCTTGATTCACCTATCTACAGAGGCATCTTCTTCGTTTTTTAAAAATCAAGCGGACGGTTAGCTCAGCTGGTTAGAGCACTTCGTTTACACCGAAGGGGTCGTGGGTTCGAATCCCTCACCGTCTACCATTTTTCATATCAAATCGGGGGTTAAGTCATTAATCTCCGATCTTTTATTATGCGTCACATCATATCAATTCTCGTCGAAAATAAATTTGGAGTTCTCGCGCGTATCGCTGGAATGTTCAGTGGTCGTGGGTTCAATATCGAGACTTTAAATGTAGGCCCGATGATGGACAGCAAATTCTCGCGCATCACCGCGACTATCATCGGAGATAGCGACGCACTCGACCAAGCGATCAAGCAAGTCAACAAACTAATCAACGTATTGGAAGTCACCGAGTTCTCCGATAGCCAACCCACCGAGCGCGAACTCGTCATGCTGAAAGTAAGCGCCTCCTCAGGCCAGCGCTCTGAAGTCATGCAAGTGTGCGACATCTTTCGCGCCAAAATTATCGATGTGGCCCCCGAGAGCGTTAATATCGAGATGACTGGCAATGGCAACAAAGTCACCGCTTTCCTTAATCTCGTCGAGCCCTACGGTATCATCGAGATGGCTCGCACCGGTAATCTAGCCCTCAAACGAGGCTAACTCAAAATTTCACCATTTCATAGATTTCACCGTTTCATAGATTTTCATTAACCAGGGAACTTAATAACTCCCACAAACAACGATAAATATGCCTGCAAAAGTCTATTCAGATAAAGACGCCGACCTCAGAGTCATCAAAAAGAAGACCCTCGCCATCATCGGCTACGGTTCACAGGGCCATGCCCACGCTCAAAACCTTAAGGACAGCGGTCTCAATGTGATCATCGGTCTCTATAAAAAGAGCAAATCAGCTGCCGTCGCCCGCAAACAAGGTTTCGAAGTATTCGAAACTGCCGAAGCCGTGCAACGCGCCGACGTGATTATGATCGCCGTGCCCGATATGAAGCAGGCTGAAGTTTACGAAAACGACATCCTCCCCCATCTTAAAGAGGGCAAAACCCTCGCATTCACCCACGGTCTCGCTATCCATTTTGGCTTGATCAAAGCACCCAAGAACATCGACGTCATCATGATCGCCCCCAAGGGCCCTGGTCACGTTGTACGTAGCCAATACGTCGAAGGCAAGGGCGTTCCCGCGCTGATCGCCATCAACAAGGGCTCCTCAGAAAATGCCCAGAAGATCGCCCTCGCATGGGCGAAGGGTATCGGCGGCACACGTGCCGGAGTGATTGCAACAACTTTCAAAGAAGAGTGCGAAACAGACCTCTTTGGTGAGCAAGCCGTTCTCTGTGGTGGCGCGTCTGCTCTCGTCATGGCCGGTTTTGAAACACTTGTCGAAGCTGGCTACCAGCCCGAGATGGCCTACTTCGAGTGCTTGCACGAGTTGAAGCTCATCGTCGACCTGATGGTCGAGTCCGGCATCTCTGGCATGCGCTTCTCCATCTCCGAAACAGCTGAATGGGGCGACTATATTTCCGGCCCACGCGTGATCAACGCCCAGTCCAAAAAAGCGATGAAAACGATCCTTAAGGAAATTCAAAGTGGCAAGTTCACTAAGAACTGGGTCAAAGAGTACAAAGACGGTCTGCCTAATTACAAGCAGTTCATCAAGGACGGTCAAAACCACCAGATCGAAAAGACGGGTCAACGCCTGCGTGCCCTCATGCCTTGGGTCAAGAAGCGCAACATCAAAGGCTCGCAAGCTTCTTACAATTAAACGATTTCAAATTTGAAATTCAAAGCGGTCGTCGGAATAGTCTGACGACCGCTTTTTAGTGTAGATTATGCGCAAGACGACGGGCACCAGTCCAATTTACCTTGTTTTTCTATTCCTTGATCAGATGAAAGGGTCAGACCACGCATTCTAACAAGCCTTGATTTTATCCGCCTATCGTATCTACAAACCAACACCGTGCGCAAGTGGGAGCAGGACGAGCGCCACCCGTCCGGCCCGTCTGCGCGCTTACTCCAGATTGCCCAAGTGCACGCCGAATGCCTTTTGAACATCCTGAAAGCGCGTAGCGTGGCTTAGGTTGAGTGACAGAACAGCAGGACGCTCACTCGCTTGATTCTAAATTCGGTAGTTGATTGACTACGAAAGGCGCTAAATAACTCGAAACCAATGAGATGGGTAATTTCATGAGGTCGCCAGATTGGCGATGCTTCAAAATCCATAAGTGCCTGCTTTCGCGTACTTTCGCGTTTTTCGTAGTAGAGAGCTGCGTTTTTTAGGTTGACGCAAGGTGCCAATCGCGTCCGCGAAGATCGTGACGGACTCGACGGAGATAAGGACAATGTTGCTCCTGTTTTTTTTGTTTAGGCGAATTGAAGGCGAAGGATGAGTTACTTTCTGTATCCCGCCAGCCCGTGACTTAAGGTAAGCATCGAACAAAATTACTCTACTTTTAGGTCGACCTTCATTGGCGAAGTTGGATGTTCATCCCCCTCATGCCAACACCCACTCTCATCGCCACCCGCAAAAGCCCGCTCGCCCTCAAGCAAACGGAAATGGTGCGCGCGTGCTTGGCTGAAAAGCTTCCAGACGAGCAATTTGAAAACCTCGAGCTCAGCACCAAAGTCGACGAGCGCCTCAATTGGTCGCTGGAGCAGCGCGGTGGCATCGGCCTCTTCACCAAAGAGCTGGAAGATGCCCTTCTCTCTGGCCGCGCCGAGTTAGCCATCCACAGCGCTAAAGACATGCCTACCGTCTCCGCCGCTGGCCTCGCCACCGCCGGCTTCCTGCCACGCGCCCGCGTGAATGACGTGCTGGTGCACCGTAGCGACTGCGCCAGCCCGCAGACCATCGCTTCCAGTAGCCCGCGCCGCCGTGCCCAAGTCGGCCTACTCTTTCCAGCTGCCGAATGGACGACGATTCGCGGCAACGTAGGCACCCGCCTACGCAAAATCGCCGACGGCGAGTGCGATGCCAGCCTGCTCGCCGCTGCCGGGCTCGACCGCTTAGAAATCACCGCGCACGCAGGCCTCAACTTCGTCGAGCTATCGGTGGCACAAGTCGTGCCCGCCCCCGGCCAAGCCGCCATCGCCGTGCAGTGCCGCGTCGAAGAGCTGCCCAAATATCAGGATCTCTTTTGCGCTCACACCAAACTCGCCGTGTCCTTTGAAAAAGCCTTTCTAAGACGCCTCGGCAGCGGTTGCCAAATACCTGTCGGTGCCTACTATAACGACGGCCTCTTCAGTATCTACCACCCCGAAGTCGGCCACAAAGACTTCGAGATCACGCTCAACTCACTCGATCAAATCGAGCCAGAGCTCGACGTTATCATGAAAGAGCTAAAGCTCCCCTAAGATCGTAAAATGAAGCAACAAGGAAAAGTCTATCTAATCGGCGCAGGCCCGGGTGATCCCGGACTCGTCACCGTTCGCGCGCGCGAACTCATTGAGCTAGCCGACGTCATCGTGTACGATTACCTCGCCAACCCCAAGCTACTGGAATGGACGAAGCCTGGCTCGGAAAAAATCTGCGTCGGCAAAAGCGCCGGACGCCACTCCATCCCACAAGATGAGATCGAAGAGATCCTCGTTGCCAACGCAAAGAAGGGCCACCAAGTCGTGCGCCTCAAAGGCGGCGATCCCTTCGTATTCGGTCGCGGTGGCGAAGAGGTTCGAGAATTAGAGATCGATCAGATTCCCTACGAGGTGGTACCAGGCGTCACCGCCGCGCTCGCCACCGCTGCCTACACAGGCATCCCCCTCTCCCATCGCGATTACAGCTCGGCCATTACTTTCCTGACCGGCCACGAAAATCCCGAAAAGCACACACTGAGTATCAACTTTAGCGATTACGGGAAGACCAAGGGCACCCTCTGCATCTACATGGGCATCGGCCAGCTGCCCCGCATTGTCCAAGAGCTCAAAGCTGGCGGGATGTCCGGCGCCATGCCCGTCGCGATCATCGAATGGGCCACGCTCAACCGGCAACGCTCCATTTTCTCCACGCTCGATTCCATCCTTGCAGACCTTACAGCTTCTGGCCTCGGAGCCCCTGCGATGGTCGTGATCGGCGAAGTCGTTGCCCACCGCGCCAAGGCAGAATGGTTCGAAGGGCGTCCGCTCTTTGGTAAGCGCATCGTCGTCACCCGCGCCCGCGAGCAAGCCAGCGAACTCTCTAAAATGCTCACCGATCAAGGTGCCGAAGTCATCGAACTACCCTTTATTTCAGTCGAGCAACACTTTGAGGGCCAGCGAGTCAGCGAAGTCTTCGCCGGCATCGCCGTTTACGAATGGATCATCTTCACCAGTGCTAACGGTGTCAGAAACTTCTTCGATCTTTTTTATAAAGCCTACGACGACATTCGCTGTCTTGGCCCCATGCGCATCGCCGCCGTGGGCGCGGCCACCGCACGCGAGATTGAGAAACACAGACTCAAAGTCGATCTCATGCCAGAAAAGGCCAACGCCGAAGCCCTCGCCGATAAACTGATCAAAAACGAAGGCGTTGAAAGTGTGCAAATACTCGTCGTCACTGGGAATCAGAACAGAGACGCCCTCGTCCAGCGGCTAGAGTCCGACGAAGGCCGCGCCATTGTCGACACACTCCCGCTTTACAAGACCACTAAGACCGATCTCAGCCAAGACCCCGCCGCCGAGCGCTTCCGCCGCGAGGGAGCCGACGTTGTGCTTTTCACCAGTTCGTCCACCGTCAAGTCATTCGTGGAGCAACACGCCGCCCTCACCCTCGATGCCGATGCCCGCAAGCCCGTCTTTGGCAGCATCGGCCCCCTCACCACAAAAACGCTGAAAGAATTGAAACTTCCAGTTGCCTTTGAAGCCACTCAAGCCAGCTTGGAGCGCTTCGTCGTCGAGACGATCTCGTATCTGAAATCACAGTAACAAACACCCACAAAATTATGCCAAAAGTCACACTCGAAACCACACAAGGTTCTATTGAATTCGATCTCTTCGCCGATATCGCACCCAAGACTTGCGAAAACTTCACCACTCACTGCAAGAACGGCTATTACAACGGTGTCGTTTTTCACCGTATCATTGAGCAGTTCATGATCCAAGGCGGCGACCCCACCGGCACTGGCCGTGGCGGCGAGTCTATTTGGGGCAAGAATTTCGAAGATGAGTGCGCCCGCGACCTCACCTTCGACAAGCCAGGCATCCTAGCCATGGCCAACGCAGGCCCCGGTACCAACGGCAGCCAGTTTTTCATCACCACCGCCGCCACACCTTGGCTCAATATGAAACACACCATCTTCGGTGAAGTCGCCAACGGTATGGATGTCGTCGAAAAACTCGAAGGCGTCAAAAAAGGCCCGGGTGATCGCCCCGTCGAAGAGCAAAAAATCATCTCCGCCACCCTCAGCGAGTAGCAAAATCGTAGCGGCGCGACTTGTCACGCCCGCGTCAGACAAAGCAGATTCTCTGCGGGCGTGACAAGTCGCGCCCCTACCTATAAGATGTGCCATGCCTATTCTAGCTCTACACGGCTTCACCGGTTGTGGTGCTGACTTCGCGCCACTGGCCGCGCTTTGCGGTGGCGATTGGCACTGCCCAGATCTCCCCGGTCATGGCGAACGTGCGGCGGCCGCTTATCTAAAGACTAAGAGCCTGTCGAAAAGCGGACGCCCGCTAGCCATGGTCGAATGCATCAGTGAGCAACGCGCCACTTTCGACGCGCAAGCTTCCATCCCAAATGTCCTGCTCGGCTACTCCATGGGCGCACGCGCCGCGCTACTCCATGCCACCCAATTCCCCACCGCATGGGATGCGCTGATTCTCATCAGTCCCAATCCCGGCATCGAAGACGAAGCCGAACGTGCCAAGCGCCGGACGCTCGATGCAGAACTAGCCGACCAGATCGAACGCGATGGCTTGCAAGCCTTTCTGGATTATTGGAAGGAAACGCCCATGATCCGCAGCCAGAAGCAAATCCGCGCCGAATGGCTCGCTGCCATGCAGCAAAATCGGCTCAAACACACAGCTAGCGGACTCGCCAATAGCCTGCGCCATTTTGGACAAGGCTCCGTGCCAAACCTCTGGCCAGAACTCGACAAGCTGACGATGCCAATCTGCCTCATCACCGGCCAGCAGGACATAAAATACACAGAAATTTCGCAGCGCATCCTGCCCACGCTGCATTGTCCAAAGGCCGCGCATACCATCGTCGACGGTGCCTCACACATGCCACACCTCGAACAAGCCGAGGCCTGCGCCGATGTAGTCAAACAATTTTTAGAGCGCTTAGATCACACCCCAGCAGCGCATTCAGTCTGCGGGTCTGCCTGATCACAATTAAATCCATACTCTATTCGCATGAGTGCTGACCATCCTTGCAAGGGCTTTCCCAAAGAGATTCTGCCATCGCGATTTGAGCTGTCGCCAAGCTAAATTTAAAATAAAGTTTGGTCCAAATGACGTTTCTTTGAAAAAAACTTGACTGTTTACTGATTATCTATCTAAACGGGCACGATCCGCTTTACGCCGCATTTAATTCATCATTTATTTAACTAGAAAACATCAATGAAAACTACACACAAACTTTTCCTCCTGCCTTTGTTGGCAGCCTCTTCCGTAGCGGTGAATGCCGCGACGCAAACGTTTAGTGACATTATTGTTATTGCAGAAAATAGTAGCTTAGATGGCACCAATGTTATAACCCTTTCTCAGTTTGATAGTAATTTAGGCACATTGACCAGCGTTACAGTTATAGCAGCACTCAAAGTTCCATCATTAAGCATAGTAGTAGACAACGATTCTGAAGCCCTTGCAGAGGTAACGACTGTGTTTGGAACCATTGGCGGTATTTCGTATTCGTCTTCTGCACTTGCGTCTGATGGTTCTAACTCCATTGATAGTAACGATTTTAATATTACTACGCAGAATTTAACTTTTTCTGTGGAGGGTAATGATACCGATTCGACCAGTTCGTTTGATGTAGATGGTGGTCCTGACAACGGTTCATTTACTACTACTTCAGTTAACAATGGCGATTCAGTGGCAGTTGCTTCTTTTTCCTGGGGTAATTATGAAGATGAGTTTCCAGGTAGCATTTCTTATGAGATTGCAGTAGATTTTGTTACTGATATGAATGTAAATACTGGCGGTGGAGGTGGTGCCACTCGATATGAAGGAACTATACCAAGTTCTACTTTTGAAGTAGCTTTGACTTACACATATACTCCAGTGCCCGAGCCTTCCAGCTACGCAGCTCTGCTCGGTTTGTTTGCTCTTGGTTTGGTTTGCATCCGCCGACGTCGATAAATCTTTCTTTTAAGGCCGTAGCGGTTTGCCGCTACGGTCTTTTTTGTAGCCTTAGACTCGTTGAGGCTTACAACCCCCCGTACCTTTGAAGAGAATTTCACTGCTCCTATGAATAAATTCGAACTGCAACGCAAAGCCTGGTTGTGGTGGCCGATTTTGGCGTTTCCTGTTTTGCTTTCAACAGTAGGTGCCACAATTTGGTTCTTTTGGCCAGAAGTCGAAGTAACTGAAACATTCGAGCCGCTACAAAATCGCTTTGGCAGCATGGAGGAATTGACCCTTGTTCCGAGGTTTCGTCGAGCTTATCTACGCGCCAATGGCGGAAGGGAGAAAATGGAGGCACTCCAGAGCGTTCGGGCGAGTGGCGTGATGGAAAGCGGTGGGCGGGCGGTGCCTTTCTTCTCGCTGAAACGTCGCCCCGACCAAAGTTTAACCACACTTAAGATGCCGGACTATGATCTGAGCTTTGTGGTTAATGGCGATCAGGTCTGGCAGCGGGAGATCGCCCCCGGGCAAGCACCGCAATATGAGTTAAAAACCGGATCCGAAGCCGAAGCGATCGGTGAAATGGGCGATTTCTTTGGTCCGATTATGCGTGTCCTACTTTTCGACGAGGGCTCGATCGAAGGATTGACGCCTAGTGTTTGGATGGGGCAAGAAGTCATTAAATTAGACTTTCGAAGCGTTCAAGTTAATCTGCTTGTTACTGCCTATGTGGACATTCAAACCATGCATCCGATTGCACGTGTTGAGGCGTTTGCCGATGGACGAGAGCGCACAGTGCTCTACAGCGATTATCGTTCGATTAGGGGTATGCAGGAGCCGTTTCTGGTCGAAACCTACCTCGACAATGTGCTGCAGAGCCGTGTGATCTTAGAAAAAAGCGAAGCCAATGTCGGCATGGTGGCTTCGCTCTTTGAATACCCTGGCGCCAGCGATACTCCCAAATAATATCCAACAGCTTTTTGCAATTAATACTAAAATTTTAGCTCCCAGTAACCCACAGCCCACAACCAAAGCGGAGTCATTCCGAGAATATCACATGGTGACGATTCCTGATATAGAAGAAATAAAACAGGAATGGTAACCACAGATGGACACGAAGCCGGCGCTCCCGCAAACGGGATCCTGACAACTGAATGTAAACAAAGATTTACGGAATGGTGCCCCTCGTGTCTCCCTGCAGCGCATCCAGCCTGTAGGTCTGCCTGATCACAATTAAATCCATACTCCATTCGCATGAGTGCTGGCCATCCTTGCAAGGGCTTTCCCAATGAAATTCTGCCACCGCGATTTAAGCTGTCGCCAAGCTAAATTTAAAATGAAGTTTCCTTGAAAAAAAACTTGACCACTTACTGATTAACTGAGATTTTCACGGTTTCTGTTATTACGACTACACGCCGGTCCCCGAGCCTCCGAGCCACGCAACTTTGTTGGGTCTACTTGTTCTTGGGTTTGTTTGCGTTCGCCGAGGTCGGTAACTTTTTTAAGTCCGTAGCGGTTTGCAGCTAGGGCTTTTTTTGTAGCCTTAGATTCGTTGAGGCTTACAACCTCCCCTACCTTTGAAGAGAATTTCACTGCTCCTATGAATAAATTCGAATTACAAAGCAAACTCTGGTTTTGGTGGCCGATCTTGGCGTTTTCTGTTTTGCTTTCTACAGTAGGTGCCACAATTTGGTTCTTTTGGCCAGAAGTCGAAGTAACTGAAACATTCGAGCCGCTACAAAATCGCTTTGGCAGCATGGAGGAATTGACCCTTGTTCCGGAGTTTCATCGAGCTTATCTACGCGCCAATGGCGGAACGGATAAAATAGAGGAACTCCAGAGCCTTCGGGCGAGTGGCGTGATGGAAAGCCGTGGGCAGGCGGTGCCTTTCTTCTCGCTAAAACGTCGCCCCGATCAAAGCCTAACTACACTTAAAATGCCGGACTATGATCTGAGCTTTGTGGTTAATGGCGATCTGGTTTGGCAGCGGGTAATCGCCCCTGGGCAAGCACCGCAATATGAGTTAAAAACCGGATCCGAAGCCGAAGCGATTGGTGAAATGGGCGATTTCTTTGGTCCGATTATGCGTGTCATACTTTTCGGCGAGGGCTCGATCGAAGGATTGACGCCTAGTGTTTGGAGGGGGCAAGAAGTCATTAAATTAGACTTTCGAAGCGCTCAAGTTAATCTGCTTGTTACTACCTATGTGGACATTCAAACCATGCACCCGGTTGCACGTGTTGAGGCGTTTGTCGATGGGCGTGAGCGCAAAGTGCTCTTCAGCGATTATCGTTCGATTAGGGGTATGCAGGAGCCGTTTCTGGTCGAAACCTACCTCGACAATGTGCTACAGAGCCGTGTGATCTTAGAAAAAAGCGAAGTCAACGTCGGCATGGTGGCTTCGCTCTTTGAATACCCTGGTGGCAGCGATACTCCCAAATAATGTCCAAGATGGGGTCATTCCGTAAATATCAACACTGTGACGATTCCTGATATAGAAGAAATAAAAAAGGAATGGTAACCACAGATGGACACTGACGAACACGGATCAGGAGCAAAGAAACCCAAATCATATCTGTGTTTATCCGTTTCCATCTGTGGTTAAAAAAATCCGATCCAATGCAGCGAAAGGCCAATAATTCCCAATAGAACCATTCGCTACGCCTTGCGACTATTTAGCAACAACCCCGAAAAACTGAGCAGGATCTTTCTCTTTGCCGTTCGTAATGACCCATTCTAGCTCATCTGCGAGGCTCTTTTCGTTCAGAACCAGCAGGCGTGCATGATCTTTTAGGGCCAACTCGTTCGCGCCCATTGCTTGTTGTAAAACACCTCGATACATGTAAGCCTCTGCCAATTCATCGTCCAATTGGATCGCCCGGTTGTAATGCTTGAGTGACTCTTGGTAATGATTCGGGCCCTGTTTGCGTAGAACGAATGCTAAATTGTTATGCGCTTTGGCATTCTTATCATTCGCCTTGAGTGACGCGCGAAAATCTTGTTCAGCGGCGACGAAATCGAGCTTAAATAATTTACTCGTGCCTTCCGTAAATAATTTTACGTCGTCGGTTTGGCTCGAGGTCTTCGGCTTGGAGGGTGCTCCTAGAGCAATTGAAACCATAAGGCATGAAAGAAGGAGGCTAGGAAGGAGTCGGATATATATCATGAGGGTAATAACACGGGGGACAGATAATAGTCAAGGCGTGGTCATCGAATTAAGCAGAGACCTCAAGCGAAGGCTTAGTATGACCCTTTCGGAGGAGATCATTGCATTCGTTTGCCCGTTGACATTGATTCAGGGAAAGGATCAAACCACTGAGTTTCAGCCACAAGAAGCCACAAGAAGGCACAAAAAAGCACAAATAAGCGAATCAGAGAATCAGTGCGTAATCAAACCATTTAACGCGCTCGATTTGCGACAATCTTCGCTAATCCCAATCCCTCTGGCTGGGTGAAGTGACGATGAGATACACAACGAGACTGGCGCTCCCGTAAACGGGATCCTTACATTTGAATGTAAAATCTGACGCCCCGAGACGAGGTCTCAAACTCGGCACTTGATTCCGTGCTATCTCACCGTCACTCCGAAATGTAGCCAATTTCGCGAGGGTTTCAATGCTAAAATGTAAAGCTTCTGCGGCATGGGTGCATAACATTTCTTTCAACAGTAATAAATACCTTCATTATGAGCATTAAAAATGCCTAGCAGCTAGACATTTGAAGTATTTATGAATAAGCGATATTGCTGCGCCTCATAATTTGTGATTTCGAAAAAAGCTGCAAAGCAATCGCCATGAGTTTCCCGCGATCTCTGCTGCTCTGCGTGACGGAGTTCTGCCGTAGATGCTTCTGAGCCCCGCCGGAGGGGAATGCTGTAAGTCCCGCCGAAGGGGAATGAATCGGGGGCGTAGCAAA
>Ga0307933_1001938_pt1 | contig 14803 bp, 21 predicted proteins | sample OrgLakmetageno88_FD_201811 | JGI IMG/M metagenome (GOLD analysis project Ga0307933, IMG submission 201811) | Saline water microbial communities from Organic Lake, Antarctica - #88 | ecosystem: Environmental > Aquatic > Non-marine Saline and Alkaline > Saline | place: Antarctica: Organic Lake...
CTAAAGACTTGACACAAGAGCAAACTGTTGAGATTCTAAAATTAATAGAGTTGTTAAGTTTAAATCTTAATAATGAATTAAAAAAAAAAGAATCCTCATATATCAAAAATTTGGTGACTATAAAATCTTATAGAGGGTTGCGTATAACTAAAGGCTTGCCTGTAAGAGGTCAGCGAACTCATACAAATGCAAAATCGGCAAAGCGCAAAAAACGACTTTAAAAATTTATCGTCAAAAATGAATAATCTATTTATTACTAAAAATCTTAAAGAACTTGTAAAAATATTACCCGTATTTAAAATTCAAATCCATCAAAAAGATATTACTTTGGTTGTCAAAAAAGAATACGTAAAAAATGTGTTGGTTTTTTTAAAAAACCATACTAATTGTCAATTCAAAATGCTAACTTGTATCTCAGCAGTAGATTATCCAGCAGTTAAATATCGTTTTACTATTGTCTATGAGCTCTTAAGTGTTCGTTATAATGTTCGTATAAGAGTTAAAACTTTTACAGACGAATTAACACCCATAAATTCTGTAGAATCTGTATATTTAGCAGCTGGTTGGTACGAATCGGAAATTTGGGATATGTTTGGGGTATTCTTTAGTAATCACAGTAATTTAGTTAGATTACTTACAGATTATGGATTTGAAGGTTATCCTTTAAGAAAAGATTTTCCTTTGAGTGGATTCGTAGAAGTTAGTTATGATTATACTCGAAAACGGGTTTCTAATGAACGGGTCGAGTTAAGTCAAGAATATCGAGCATTTAAATTTGCTTCACCTTGGGAATCCCTTAAATTAAAATAAAATGAAAAAAATATTAGCAAAAGATACTCAAAACCGTAAAATAATTAAAAAATCGGAATTAAAAAATTTCATTCTTAAACAAATTTCTACAAACATCAATTTTCCTAGAACAGTTCGGTGGAATGCTTTAAATAAATTGTCTCAAGTAAATCATAAAAATTCAAAAACTCACATTACAAATCGTTGTGTAAAAACTATTAATAAAAAGACATTTCACACATTTTCAAAGTTTTCTCGTACAGTTTTTTTCAAACTAGCAAAATCCGGCTTAATTAGTGGGTTACGAAAAGCTATTTGGTAAATTTTTAATAAATTCATAACAAATGGGAACTCATATAAGTAATCAAACAACTATAGAAAAAATGACTAGTTTTGTTTTTAGATGGCTTTTTTCTACTAACCACAAAGATATTGGAACTTTATATTTAATTTTTGGTGGAATCGCTGGGGTAGCAGGTACAGCACTTTCACTTTACATTCGAATTACATTATCGCAACCTAACGGCAGCTTTTTAGAGTATAATCACCATCTCTATAACGTAATTGTAACAGGCCATGCATTTGTTATGATTTTCTTTGTAGTAATGCCTGTACTAATAGGGGGTTTTGGTAACTGGTTCGTTCCTCTGATGATTGGGGCACCTGATATGGCATTTCCTCGTATGAACAATATCAGTTTTTGGTTGTTACCACCTTCATTACTGCTTTTATTGGAATCCGTGTTATGTGAAGCAGGTGTTGGAACAGGATGGACCGTATATCCCCCTCTTTCAGGCATTGTGGCACACTCAGGTGGCGCAGTTGATTTAGCTATCTTCAGTCTTCATTTATCGGGTATCTCTTCTATTTTAGGGGCAATCAATTTTATTTGCACCATACTTAACATGCGAACTGAAAGTTTACCTTTCCATAAACTTCCTTTATTTGTATGGTCAGTGTTAATTACAGCGGTTTTACTGTTATTATCTTTACCAGTATTAGCAGGAGCAATTACAATGTTATTAACTGATCGAAATTTTAATACCACATTTTTTGATCCTGCAGGTGGTGGCGATCCTGTTCTTTATCAGCATCTGTTCTGGTTCTTCGGTCACCCTGAAGTATATATTCTAATTTTACCTGGGTTTGGTATCATTAGCCATATTGTTGTAAGTGCTTCTAGAAAACCTATTTTTGGTTATTTAGGAATGGTTTATGCTATGCTATCCATTGGGGTTTTAGGTTTCATTGTGTGGGCACATCATATGTATACTGTAGGTTTAGATATTGACACTCGTGCATACTTCACAGCCGCTACAATGATAATTGCTGTTCCTACAGGAATTAAAGTTTTTAGTTGGTTAGCTACTTTATGGGGAAGTTCTATAGAATTAAGAGCACCTATTTTATTTGCTTTAGGTTTTATTTTCTTGTTCACCGTAGGTGGGGTAACAGGTGTTGTTTTAGCTAATTCTGGATTAGATGTTGCGCTACATGATACTTACTATGTCGTAGCACATTTCCATTACGTATTATCTATGGGTGCTATTTTTTCTGTGTTTGGAGGTCTGTATTACTGGTTTGACAAAATTACTGGTGTAAAATACTCAGAAATTTTGGCACAAATTCACTTTTGGACTTTCTTCGTGGGTGTTAATATTACTTTCTTTCCAATGCACTGGCTTGGTGTTGCAGGTATGCCTCGTAGAATTCCTGATTATCCTGATGCTTTTTATGCTTTTAATAAAGTTGCTTCTTGGGGATCTTATATTTCAGCAGCATCGTTTGTCTTATTTTTCTTTATTGCTTTTGAAGCGTTTTATTCAAACAGAATAACTACAAAAAGTTAAATAAAAGTTTATGTTATACAGTCCATTAGACCAATTTAAAATAGCTCCTCTTTTTAATGTAGTAATTGCAGGCATTGACGTCTCAGTTACAAATTTTTTGCTAGCTTCGTTATTATCAATCTTTTTGTTAAGAAGTTTTGTTTTCTTAATGAAAGATGCAGCATCTAATTCTTTTTTTATTATTCCAACAGGTTGGCAACATCTAATAGAAAAATTGTATGCTTTAGTGACTCAATTACTATCAGATATTATTACAACTGGAAGTGAAAAATATTTCCCATTTATGTCGCTTGTTTTTATGTTTATTTTATTGAATAATTTAATAGGCTTAATTCCTTACAGTTTTACTATAACAAGCCATATAACTTTAACCTTCTTTATGTCTTTTTCTATTTTTGTTGCTATGAACGTCATCGGTTTTCAAAAACATGGGGTAGAGCTTTTCTCTCTCTTTTTACCTGCAAACACAGGCTTTTTTTTAGCACTTCTTTTAGTTCCAATTGAATTAATTTCTTATATAGCTAAACCTATAAGTTTAGGAGTTCGGTTATTTATTAATTTAATGGCAGGTCATAGCTTATTAAAAGTTATTGTAGGATTTTCATGGAACATGCTACTAGTCGAAAATATTAAAGCAATTGTTTATATTTTACCTCTTCTAATTTTAGTACTTCTTATGGGTCTAGAGTTAGGGGTTGCATTAATTCAAGCTTATGTATTCATAACCTTAACTTCAATTTATTTAAATGAGAGTGAGGCATTGCATTAACTCGGAACTTTTTATTAAAACCGTAAACTTGTTTGGGTAGCTCAGTTGGTAGAGCAGAGGACTGAAAATCCTTGAGTCGGCAGTTCAAATCTGCCTCTGAACACTCCGTTTAATTAAATAATGAAAAATTATTTGTGGAATATGTTTACCAGCATTAAAAATGGTCAATTAGCAAAAAAATCTGTTATAATACAGCAGCAAAAAAACTTGTGTGAATCCTTTTTACACATTCTTTGGGATGAAGGCTACATTTCTGGTTATAAATTTTTGAATTCAAATCAGCTTGAAATATATTTAAAGTATAAAAAAACAGGAGAACCTGTTATAAATTCAATCAAAGTTTTATCAAAACCAGGTCAGCGAGTACACTACTCAGTTAAACAGATCTGGAAACTTGATTCAAGCAAATCTTTTCTAGTATTTTCAACAAACCAGGGCTTGAAATCTATTACTCAATGTAAAAAACTAAAAATCGGAGGAGAACCCTTTTGTTTAATTACTTAAAAATGCATTTACGAAAACGATATTCGATAAAAATACCGAAAAATGTTAATGTTTTATATTGTAGTCAAAAAAAAATACTGATAGTAACAGGTCCTTTAAAAAGAAAATCATTAAAACTTAATATACAAATCAATGTTTTAATGTCCGAAAAGCTTATAATAGTGAGTAATAGCCGATTTAAAACTGATTCTCTTTTCTCCAATAAACAAAAAAAAGCATTACGAGGTACTGTTACGGCCAGAATAAAGCAGATGTTAATAGAAGTGTCTCATGTTCTTCATCAAAAAATCAATTTTGTCGGAGTAGGTTATAGAGCATTCATATTAGAAAATATAAAGCATCAGATCATGTTCAAACTAGGATATAGTCATCCGATATATTTTAAAATCCCAAACTTCCTAAAAGTGCAGGACGTTAAAAGCACAAAACTATTTTTATACGGTGAAATGTCTTACGACACTTTGACACAGACTACTTCATCTATTCGCCAATGTAAAGTCCCTGAGCCTTACAAAGGAAAAGGTATTCTTCGTGAAGGTGAAAAGATTTTACTAAAAAAAGGTAAAAAAATTTAAATATGAAAATTGAAACAGTATCTGCTAAGACTCAAAAATTATTTGAGTTATATTTTATTAAAATAGGAGTTAATAAAAAGTCCTCAAAAACCCCCACCAACCGTTTTTCAAGTATAAACTTGACAACTGTTATGATACAATTTAAGAAAGTGTTGCAAATAATTTTTAAATACCACAAACATTCCAAAAGAATAAGGTTTATTGGCGCTCCTCAATCTATTGAAAATATTATTAATTCTTCTTCACCTCATACTGCAGTACCTTTTTCTTTCCATTCAAAACAAATCCAATCTCACAATTTTTTGAAAAAAAAAAAATCCTTACGAGTTCTTAAATTAGATAAAAAACCTGATTTAATAGTTTTTTTCGAAAGTAAAAATAAGGATAACCTTTTATTAAAAGAGAGTTTTAGCGCAAAAATTCCAACAATAGTTTTTAATCATGAAGTTTTGAAGCAGTTTCAAAAGCCTTCTTATTCAGTAAGTGGGAATGTTAAAATTGACAGCAAAAGTAGTTTAAACAACATGTTTTTCACTATCCTTAAAGCCACATTAAAACGTTAAAAAAATGACAGCAATAAAAAGAAGACATAAACCTTTTTATAAACAGTTTTTAAAAATTAGAAAGAACGTCCAAAATAGATCTAAACTGTTTAAATTCAATAAACAAAAGTGGAAAAGGTTTCAACTTTACACACAAAAACAGTTAAAATTTTTCAAAAGATTTCGGGCAAAAGATCAGTACACGTTATCAATTGTAAAGTTTGCCAGTCGAGGTAATTCATTTCAAAAAAAATTCAAAAACAATTTACTTGAAAGAAAAAGTTTTAAGCTCTTCTATGGAGGGTTACGTAAAAAGTATTTGAAAAAAATTGTAAAAAAAATTCATTCAATTCAATCAGCTCAGTTTCAAACAACCATGGGGTATAGGTTAAATAAAGTTTTAGAGAGCAGGTTAGATACAGTTTTGCATAGAGCAAATCTTTTATTAAGTATTCGAAGCGCTAGACAATTTATACTTCATGGTCATGTTAGAGTAAATGGGTATCAAGTACGATCTCCGTCGTACACGCTCAATACTTTCGACTGCGTAAGTATTGTTCCGAAGATTAAACCACGAATTTTTATTAATAAAAATATCGATCGTTCTAACTTTTGGCCAATTCCTCCAAAACATTTAATTATCAACTATAAAACGCTACAAATTTTTTTCATGAATGAGAAAAGCGAAGATTTACTACCATTTTATTCACATTTCTTAAATTTAGATTCTATAATAACTAACATCGACAAAAGTTAGTTTTCTTCAGTAGCTCAGTCGGTAGAGCAAATGGCTGTTAACCATTTTGTCGTAGGTTCAAATCCTGCCTGAGGAGAGAAAATACTTTTTTAATAATTTTGGAGATAATCGGACTTGAACCGATAACTTCATGCTTGCAAAGCATACACTCTACCAATTGAGTTATATCCCCATCAAATTTTCGTTCATTATTGCTTTTCTTTTTTTACAACAGTGCTGTAGCTAAAAAGATTTGGTAAAGATATTGAAATAAGTCCTACTGACTCATTTTTAAGTAATTTTTTTACTCGGAATTTAAATGTAGTTATTACTTCTGGTAATAACTGAAGCGAGATGAATGAATAATAAACACAAGCGCTTACTAAAGAACTAAATAACACAATAGAAAGGGTAGAAAAATCGAACTGCGGCACAAAGCTCGTTTGGTGGAATTGGTAGACACGTCAGACTTAAAATCTGATTCTATTTTAAAGAGTATCGGTTCAATTCCGGTAACGAGTAATGTCTGAAAAAACATAATTGCCAGAATGATGGAATTGGTAGACATGCTAGGTTTAGGTTCTAGTTCTTCAATGAGTAGGGGTTCAAGTCCCCTTTTTGGTAAATTTTTTTTTTAAAACAAAATCAACTAGTTTATGACAACAATCAATCAACTTTGTAATAAAAATGGACGAAGAAAAAAACGGAAGTTAAACAAAACTCCTGCATTAGAGAAATGCCCTCAAAAAAGAGGTATTTGTTCTAAACTGGTATTACGTACTCCTAAAAAACCAAATTCAGCTCTTCGAAAAATTGTAAAACTTAGATTAAGCACTGATCGTATGGTTTACGCTTATATTCCAGGAGAAGGACATAATTTACAAGAGTATTCAACAGTTATGATTAGAGGTGGACGTGTTAAAGATTTACCGGGAATTAAATATCATTTAGTTAGAGGAAAATTAGATTTTTCAGGATTAAAAGATAGAAGAACTTCTCGTTCTAAATACGGTACAAAAAAAATAAAAAAATACATATAGTATGTCTAACACCAGTAAAATCATTGTTAATTTACAAAATAAAGTAATACATAGTTTTTTAAAAGATGGTAAAAAGAAAACTGGAGAAAAGATTTTTCTTCGAAGTTTAAAGCTTCTTCAGAAACAAACAAAAAAAAGTTATATTAATTTAATAAAACGTGCTTTAGTTGTCGCAGCTCCTGTGTTTAAAGTAAATCAGGTTGAGTTAAAAAAAGGCAAGCGTAAAACAATTAGAAGTATTCCGATCTTCATTGCAAATAAATCTTCGAGAATTATGTTAACGTTAAAAGCATTAAAGCAGTTTTCTAGTAAAGCAATTAATACTAATATATTTTATCAAAGTTTTGCTCAAGAAATTTTAAATTCTGCCTCCGGTAAAAGTAAGTCTGTTGAACAAAAGGTAAGTACTCATAAACAGACGTTGATGAATAAACGCTATCTTGCCAAGTTCCGGTGGTAATATTAAATTTTTAAGTTACGTTTAATAGGAGTCGAACCTATAACCTTCGGGACCGAAATCCAACGCTCTATCCAATTGAGCTATAAACGCTGGATTTTATTCATCCAGTTCTCAAACGCAATGATTCAACAAGAAACAATATTAAAAGTCTCAGATAATTCAGGAGCAAAAACTGTGAAATGTATTAAAGTACTTGGGGGCTATCAAAAAAGATATGCTAGGTTGGGTGACTTAATAGTAGTATCTGTCCAGCAGCTAAGAAATAAGGCTAAAAAAACCTCTAAAGTTCTTAAGGGCGGTGTTTTCAGAGCTTTAATCATTCGTACAAAAACAAAATATAAAAAACAAGATGGTTCCATCCTTTGTTTAACAGAAAATTCAGTTGTATTAATAAATAAACAAGGTAATCCTGTAGGCACCAGAATTTTAGGACCGATTCCCAAAGTTTTGAAAAAAAAGAAATTGGCTAAATTGACAAGTCTTTCAGTAGGTCTAATTTAAATAAAGAAATGGTTGCACTTAATAATAATTATCAAAAAATTATAAAATATGACCTGTTAAATAAATTTTATTATAACAATATAAAAAAAATTCCTGAATTACAGAAAGTTACTCTAAATTTCGCTTGCAAAACCCCTGAAATTAAATTTATTTCTTCTTCCTTATTGGCTTTAGAATTGATTTCATACAAAAGAGGTTGTTTAGTAAAATCACGAAAGCCAAGTTTGATGCTGAAAATACGAAAAGGTCACCCAGTTGGTTGTGCCCTTACCTTACAAAAGACCCAAATGTACGATTTCGTTTATAAAATCAGTTCAGTAGTCTTTCCTAATTCAAAAGAATTTACAGGCTTGACTTTCAAACGAAAAGGCAGTGCAAATAGTTTTACATTGACAATAAATCAGTTAGCTTGTTTTGAAGAGTTAAAAGGGCAATTCTATTTATTTAACAGATTACCTCCGTTGAATGTCAACCTTGTTACAAACACAGCAAATCGATCTGAACTCTTCTATTTATTAAGATCGTTTAGACTTCCTTTTATTAAAAATTAAGGCAACTGTAACTCAATTGGTAGAGTGTAATCTTGCCAAGATTAAAGTTAAGGGTTCGAGTCCCTTCAATTGCTAAAACTTCAAAATATCCTGCACTACCTTTTACGGTACAGAAAAGTTCGTATCCGTCATTAAACGCTGTAACTATTCTATTTAAAACTTGGTACGAAAAAGAGTTATAACGTTTAATAACTTTAGGGTAGATGGCTGAGTGGTTTAAAGCGATAGTTTTGAAAACTGTTGTATTTCATCGATACCGTAGGTTCGAATCCTACTCTATCCTTTTTATACAGGCTAAATAACATAATTGGTAATGTAAAAGATTGCAAATCTTTTGATACTGGTTCAAATCCAGTTTTAGCTTTTTATTTATGACATTCACAGTAATAATTCTTATTCTAAAAATTCTCAGTATTACCGTTCCTTTGTTAATTTCTGTAGCTTTTTTTACAGTTGCAGAAAGAAAAATTATGGGAGCAATTCAGCGAAGAAGAGGGCCCAATGTTATTGGGTTTATCGGTTTGTTGCAAGCTTTCGCTGACGGATTGAAACTCTTTGCAAAAGAAACTACCTTACCAAGTAATTCGAACGTAGGTATTTTCTTATTAGCTCCTGTGTTATCTTTTCTATTAAGTTTAATCGGTTGGGCTGCGATTCCTTTTTCACATAAAATTGTTCTGGCAGATATTAATCTAGGTGTTTTATATTTATTAGCTATTTCATCTTTAAATGTTTACGGAATTATTCTCGCTGGTTGGTCTAGTAATTCAAAATATGCTTATTTAGGAGGTCTTCGATCAGCTTCTCAGATGATTTCATACGAAATATCCATCGGATTTATCATTTTGAGTGTAGCAGTTTGTACTGGCTCCTTAAATTTAAGTAAAATTGTATTAGCTCAAACAAGCATTTGGTTAATAATACCTTTACTGCCTCTTTTCGTAATATTTTACATATCGATGTTAGCAGAAACAAATAGACATCCTTTCGATCTACCGGAAGCTGAGGCTGAGTTAGTGTCTGGGTATAATGTAGAATATTCGGCGATGACCTTCGCCTTATTCTTTTTAGGTGAGTATGCTAATATGCTAATGATGAGTTCAGTTTCTTCTATTCTTTTTTTAGGTGGTTGGCTTCCTCTAATCAATATTTTTCCATTTAACTGGTTGCCAGGAAGTTTTTGGTTCAGTTTAAAAGTTGTTTTAGGAGTATTTTTCTTTATTCTTACAAGAGCAACTTTACCGAGATACAGGTATGATCAGCTTATGTATTTGGGTTGGAAGAGTTTTCTACCTTTAGTTATAGGGTACTTGATGCTTACAATAGGAATTTTAATCAGTTTCAATTGGTTACCAAATTAATTTGATTTTAGTATTCCAGTAAAAACAAACATTTCATAAAATCCGCAAAAACAAGAGCTTAAGAAAAGTTGGCTGCTAATATCTGGTGGAGTTACCAGGGTAGCTAGTAATATAAAAAAGCAATAATAAATGCGTCTAGAATTACGAATAGTTTTCAAGTTGTTGTTTAAAAAGTTAATTAAAACAGTTAATGTAACGATTACAACGGAACTTAACAAACATGCGTAATATAAGTTCATGTAATAATCTAGATATTGATCCACTTTTGCTTCGAAAAACAAATCAAACGCATTTCCGTCACTTTTGTTGAAATTTATGAAAAAATTCCAACTTAAAGGTAATAAAATTTTATGAAGAAAACCCATTGAAAACCACCAAACTACAAAAAACCATTTCGCTAAAAACATCGCATTTTTGTATTCGAACGAATAAAAAGATGGAGTTAAAAAAAGTAATGATTGATATATTCCAAATATTGCAACCGTTTGACTCGCTACAAATAAAGCTAAATTTATATAAGTTGTAAAAAGCTCTGTTACATCGGTAAAAATAAGATGTCTGTTAACGTTTGTTAAATTTTGAGGTTCAGTTAAATTGACCATTAAAAATAATAATGTTTTTCTATATACGTAACAAACTATAATAGAAGAGAGCCACGTTAAAACTAATAAGCTAGTTCTATATTTTAGTTCAGAAAAATACTTATAATAAATCATTTTAAAAGTGTATAAAAAGGAAGATAGCTTAGTGGTAGAGCAGCGGTCTCCAAAGCCGAAGGACGGGGGTTCAATTCCCTCTTTTCCTGATAAAATTTATCTGTAAAAATGATCATTTAATTTTTTCATAAAAGAATGTAGTTTTTCTTTAACATTAGTTGTATCTCCGAAAAGTAAGAAGGTAACGCATATTAATACAATAATTTGCCCGATTCCGATAGTTCTCATAAAAATGTTTTTAAGTTCACTTCAAAAAGGCTTATAGTTCAGTTGGTAGAACGTGCTGCTCATAACGGTTTAGTCGTAGGTTCAAATCCTACTGAGCCTAATTTACTTTTATCTTGGCAAGCCTTTACGCCTTAACTCAATAAAATTTTAATGGATTTCAACTCAAAAAATTATCAAATATTTAAAGTAAAAAAGTATCTAAAAAAATCAAGTTTTTTCTTTTTGTACCATGTGCCAAAATTGAAAAATAGCCAATGGTTGTCCGTAGAACAAAACTTAAAAAAATTAATGTTAGGTTATTATAAAGTTGCAAATAGTTCAGGTAAAGTTGTTGTTAAAAACTCTATTTATAGCAACTTTTCAAATCTTATTTGTGGTATTGTTTTGTTTGTAAAACCTAGTCAAAAATATGAAGTACTAGATAACGTCTCGTTGCTTAAGTCTCTAAAACATTCATTCATAAAAATTTCGTTAAAATTGAATAATAGGATATATTCCAATAGTCAGGTAAGAAACTTGAAAAGTTTTTCTTACAAGCAAAGCATTTTCGACCTAAACTGCTCGTTAGAGAAGTATAGCAAAATATCTTATACATTAACTGCAAAAAAATCAGAATAATGTGATTTGAACACATGACCTCCTGTTCCCAAAACAGGCGCGCTACCAACTACGCTATATTCCGAGAGAATAGTCTAGGAAAGAGTAGGATTTGAACCTACGATGAGAAACCTCAACAGATTTACAATCTGCCGCTTTAAACCACTCAGCCATCTTTCCAATTTTTTCAAATTTTTATCTTTTAGTTTTTTTAACGTATTTTTTTCGTCGAAGTTTTCTTTTTCTACAACCGTTGTACGGCGTTTGATTAAAACTCCGAATAGCTTTAACAAAAAAAAAATGTTTCAATTTTGCAATGATAAGTTTTTTGTGAGCTTTAACATTTTTCAAATGAACTGCCACAGGAATTTTATTTAACAATCTAGTGTTTTTAATTAATAAATTTATTAACCTATTATAAGCTACTTTTCTATGTCGTCGCTGCTTTCCTTGCAAATTAACGGATCCTGCGTTGTAGAAAAGCTTTACGTTACCTTTAGTATCTGATAAATTAATCGTAGTATTTGCTTTTGAAAAGATAATAGCGATTGTATATTTAATCAAAAAGTTTTGTTGAGCTTCCAAAGGTTGATTAAAATCACTTAGTTGTCTATAGGTATTGTTTTTCTTCAATTTTTTTAAAGCCAAAACTTGGTTTTTTAAAAGCTGTGCGTAAAAAATTTTTTCTTCTAATTGCGTTGTTTCTAATTTCAGTTTAGTCGCTAAACGTTCAAAAATCTTATTTGATAAAGTCATATAGTAAAATAAAAACGTGTTTAATTATTACAAATAAAAAATGTTCCAGAAATTTAAACCTACTACTCCATCAAGACGACATTTAATAAGATTAAATAAAGATCATCTTAATAAAAAACCTCTTTTGAAAAACAAAATAATAGGAAAGAAAAATTCTGTCGGGCGTAACCATACAGGTAAAATAACAGTGTCCCACAAAGGGGGTGGTGTGAAAAAATGTTACCGAAAGATTGATTTTACAAGAACAGACAATTCAGTTGCTATAGTTTGTACTCTAGAGAACGATCCAAATAGAAACTGTTTTATTGCGGCTGTTTGTGATTTGGCTACGAAAAACTTTTATTACATTTTAGCTCCTCAACACTTAATTGTTGGTGACATTGTTAAATCTGGTTTGGAAATTAAACCTAGTTTAGGAAGTTCTCTTCCATTATCAGAAATACCCGAAGGTAGTATTGTTTGTAACGTTAGCCCTAAATTATCTATACCAGGGCAAATAGCCAGAGCCGCAGGCACGTTTGCAGTTGTAAAAGAAAAGGTTGGGGAGAATGTACTTCTACAACTATCTTCAGGAACTTTGAAAAGTGTTTCTTCAAAGTGTTTCGCGGTAATAGGTGACATATCTAATAACACATACTTCTTGACACGATTAGGTAAAGCAGGCCAGTCCCGTTGGTTAAATAAAAGGCCTACTGTTCGAGGTGTTGCTATGAATCCTATAGATCATCCTCACGGAGGAGGTGAAGGCAAAAAATCGGGCCAATCAAAAACACCCTGGGGAAAACCCAACAGAAGAGGTCGAACAGGTCGTTCGTATAATTAAATTATTTATGAGTCGTGCAAAATGGAAAGGCCCTTTCATTAAACATCCGGGTAATAGAACTATAACTAAAATTCATATACAAAATTTCGATAGACAAGTTGAGATCACTCCACAAGACGTAGGAGTCTCTGCTAAAGTTTATAAGGGTAATGGATTTACTAGTTTTGTAATTACCGATGAAATGATAGGTCATAAAATGGGAGAATTAGCTCCAACAAGAGAAAGGTTTATGTTTAAAAAAAAGAGAAAAAAATAGTTAGTTGAAGTTATGGGACAAAAAGCAAATCCAAACATATTAAGACTCGGTATAAATAAAACTTGGAAAACGGAATTTTTTGAAAAAAAAAATAAAGAATTAGCTAATTATATTTTTAATGATTTGCAAATTAAGGAGTACATTGAGCGTTTTCTTTTAACACAAAAATTATCTTTACATGATTACAAAATTCAATATAGTGATTCTATTATAAATATTTACCTATCGTATTTCATAGGTTCAAATTTTATTTTCAACGGGACCCCTTCATCACAAAGAATCAAGATAAAGACAAAAGAGGGTAAAAAATTGACGTCTTCAATTGTGAAATTGAAAAGTAAACTTATTACCCAAAGATATTTTCAAAAAGTTATTAAAAAAGACAGGCTTATGCAAACTGTCTTAAATAGAAATTTTGCTTCCATTAAAGCGCTTCCTAAGAATTATCAGAAAGTTTTTGTTGTGAAAAGTAATCAACTAGTTACTTTAAACCGAAAGATAAGCACTATAAACGTGGAAAATATTCATTGTATGAGGATAGAAAATAGCATCCAAAAAATGTTAGAAGGGCTAAGTTTCTTTGTGCAAAAAAAATATAACATAGTTCTTACTCTTAATTGCTTAAATAAGAATTTCGAGTTAACTGTTAATCAATCTAAACTTTTCAAAAAAAATTTTATGTTTTTGCAGAAATTTCGTAACTCAGAATTTTTTAGAGAAGGGATTAACGTATGTTTCGCTACCGTACGCAATAAAAAGACTTCGCACCTGTTAGCAGTCTTTATAGGCTCACAGTTAAAAACAGTAAAACGGCACAAGTTTCTACTTTCTTTTTTAAAACGAACGTTAGACTTATTTGTAGCCTCTAACTTTTCAGAATTAGAAGGTGTGAAAATTGTTGTAAAAGGTAGGTTAAATGGTGCTCCAAGAGCAAGACATAAAATATTGACTACAGGAAGAATTCCTACTCAAACAATTGACGCCCAAATTGATTACGCACAAGTCACAGTTCAAAACGCTAATGGTAGTTATGGTATCAAAGTTTGGATCGTAGGGAAATAAAATAATTTAAGTTATGTTTTTACAACCAAAAAAGATTAAATTTAAAAAAACAAGAAAAGGGCGTCTGAAACGACTTGAGTTTAAAACAAACAACTTAAGTTTCGGAAATATTGGTATGAAATCGCAAGTTTCTGGACTTATCAGTGCACGTCAAATAGAAGCTGCTAGACGAGTTATCGCGAAAAAAATAAAACGAAAAGGCAAGGTATGGGTTCGTTTATTCCCTTATTTACCTGTAACGTCTAAACCTACGGAATCGAGAATGGGTAAAGGTAAAGGTTCTGTGGAATACTGGGCAGCAAGAGTTGCTGCAGGTAGCACTCTATTTGAAATCTGCGGAGTTCCTCAGCACATAGCTATTGAAGCCTTGCGTGCTGGCAGTTTCAAATTACCTGTAAAAACTAAAATATTTGACTAAAATAAATTACAATGTAGATGGGGTTTAGGTAAAATTTAGCGCTGCTCCTACCATTCGAAATAGCATAAACCTTTTTTGGTTTATGTTATTACAAGCAGCAAAATATGTTGGAGCAGGTTTAGCCACAATTGGTTTAGCAGGAGCTGGAGTAGGTATTGGTACCGTTTTTGGTGCCTTAGTTCTAGGTATTTCTAGAAACCCTTCATTAAAAGATGAAATGTTCAGAGTAGCTATTTTAGGTTTCGCCTTAACTGAAGCTATTGCATTAT
>Ga0307933_1001942_pt1 | contig 14795 bp, 13 predicted proteins | sample OrgLakmetageno88_FD_201811 | JGI IMG/M metagenome (GOLD analysis project Ga0307933, IMG submission 201811) | Saline water microbial communities from Organic Lake, Antarctica - #88 | ecosystem: Environmental > Aquatic > Non-marine Saline and Alkaline > Saline | place: Antarctica: Organic Lake...
GTTCCTTGAACTCTCTGATTTATTGCAAAAATTTCCACAACATTCGAAACGTCATCTTCAGAGGCTAAATACTCATTGAGTAAAGCATTACCAGAATCAGTCTCTCTTTCAACAACTGAACCTACTCCAGCACCAAAACAAGCCATAGCTCTATTGTCACCAATCATTGTGGCTGCTCTATTTGCAGTGCGACAGGCAGCGGCTATAACTGTGCAGTCACCATCACAGTTAGTGATCTCACAAACTGACGACCCTGTACAAGTAGCAATAGCGGCATCTTCATTTGCAACTCTTTGTTGCTCGCCGAGATCTATTTGTTCTCTTGGCTCAGTCCTATTGATCTCTGGATCAAACGTTGCTAAATCAGGGTTGATGATGGTTAATACCACAACTGCAGAAAGAACGACCAGCAGCCCTAGTAGAGCACCTTTAATATCGTTCTTTGCGTCACTCTTTTGGGTGACGATATCAGAGAACATATATTTAACCCCAGCAATGATGATCTTAACCACTGCGATCAAGGCAGCGATACTAATAAACATCAAATACACTGCGTTGATGTAGTCATTAAAATCACCAGTCTCTCCGATTGGTAGATTGACTAAATTATTGTCATCTTGAGCAAACGCTGCTACCGGCAGAAAGATAAGAAATGCGGCAAGGCTGTAAAAAATAGTTCGCATATAACTGGTTTAGTTAGTAAAAGAATTATACTCGTAGGTCCATAGAGTCTGGTCGATCTTGTTTTGGAAATAAAGGTTAGTGTCGCCGATACCAAATTGTGGACTGATTATATCTAGTTGGCGTCCAGTTACGTTCTCTGGTGAGACGAGTAGATTAGCTGATTGATCATTGAGGTCGTATGCCCATATATTGTCACTTGTCCGCACCTCTCCCTTATACCATGGATCAGGCATTTGGAAGGGATATTCAGTTAAAGCAATACCACAAATAGCGGAAGTTGCGTCTATTTGTGAAAATACACATTTTTCAGGAATGATTGTGAGCGGTGTAGCATCAGTTTCACCAGTGGATTTATTTGTGGTGTAGGTGTTGTATTCCCCATCTTGCACTTCACTAAAGATATATCCAGCACTCGATCCAACTACCGATAGACCAAATCCTGATGCAGATTCTCGCACAGCTATCCCATCGGTATACGAGTAGACATACCCCTCGAGTCGACTAGTGGTATGCGGGTAGACATAATGTGGACCGGCTTCGGTCGTGCCCCAAGCGATCGTGGCATCACGGAACGGGATTTGAAATAGCTCAGCTACGGTGTTGGTACTTGGGTTGTATGCCCTCACTACTAGGCTGTTCCCGGCTGGTGATGCGTAGACAAACGTGTTTTCAGCTGTAGCAGCAAATGATGTGATGGTTCCTGGGATAGCAAAATTACGTAGCTCGTCACTAGTACTGCTAATAATGCCGATCACGTGTTCTGAACCAATACCGCTACCAGATTGCATCATCGCGAATTGTCCATTGGGTGTTAGGGCGCCAGTATTAGTTAGTGGGATGGTGGTCGCTGATACACGGACTTCCTGCCCGGTCTCGAGATCAATTGAATAGATATGTCCGGTCCCAGCTTCTATGTACCTGATTTCGGGTATGCTACTTGCAGTGATCATCACCTCTGCAAAACCGGCTACTGGCTGGGTGGTTAGCTGTCGTAGCTGCTCTGGTGAGGTGACATCAACCACTGGTGCAATTGGTTCGGGTTCAGGTTCAATAATTACCGTCGGGTCATCAGTGTTTCCAAAGTTAAAGTTTGCAAATACTCCCCCGTCAGGATTAGGGGTACCAAAGAATAAAAAGTATGCCCATATGCCAGCCAATAGACAAATGATGACCAGACCGCCGATAATAAAAAGAGTTCGTTTCATATTAGAAGTTTAGCGTGATATTTTCTTCGCTGCCTTGTAATACTTCTTGAAGTGATCGGACGTGAAAGTTAACGTTGATGCGGCTGTTGCCTCCACTGCTTCGCAGGGTGATCTCGTACGGGTTGTCGTTACTGTTGTCGGTGCGGGTACTGTTGATCTCCCACTCTGCTACATCAGGCCGGTTATACACCCGGGTATCAAGGAAAAATGGTTCGGCTTGGAGGGTAAGGATAGATCCAACTAGTGGCGTGCTGTTGGTTAGCGGGAAATAGCGCATGCCGTACAACGCGTGTTTTTCATAAAAGCCCAGCTCAGGCAGCACAATATTGACACTCACAGCTCGCTTGGCAACGGTATCGCCAGCCGGAGTGGTCGCCGTGACTGACACCACCACACTAGCACCACGCGGGGTCGGGAACGCTACTTGGTTCCCTCCGCGGATGGGACCGCCCTCGATTACTTTATTGTTGATCCTCCAGGTATACACGAGGCTTTGCGGATCGATGAATGATCCATTATTTAAAAGGACTGTAGCGTTGATCTGGCTCCCAAGACTCGGTAACGAACGGCCAATATACCAGTCGGGTACCCGGGTTTGTGGTTCGATTATAATGTCCATGTACACCGGGTTGACTGCCGCCCGTAGCGTCTCTGCCCCACCTTGGGGCCGCGTAAGCGTTGCCTCAACCACAGTGTTGCTTCCAGCTGTCCCGGCAACAAATTGAATCTGCCGTTGGTTGGCGGCGCTCTCTACCACTGATCCATCATAGCGCCAGGTGATTTCTGAACCATACACCCCACCGGCATAATCATCGATTGACGCAGTGACTAGATCCCCCGGGCTAGGATGCGTTGGGTCAAGGGTAATAGTTATTTGGGGAGTACCCCCAAACTGAGCCGCATCAAACTGAGCTGTGACAACAGCTGAAGGAAACAATATAACTAGGGCTAGCAGTAAAACGCGTAATCGCATATACCCATATAGTAGCAGAATGATCAGCCAAAAGAGCCAAGTTATACGTACTTTCCACAGCTTGTACACAGCCTATACCCAATAATACCCCATACCACGCACTTGCAGTTTTGGCTAGTTGGTGGTATATATAAGTTAGTGACAAACGCAATAGCGTTTGTCAACAGCACAATAACAACGTAGTTCAGCTTAGGTTTGACTACCCCACCCCGCAGTGCACTTTACAGTCACACTGCCCCAAAACGGAGACTTACTATGAATAATCTTAAGACCCTTCTCACAGCGGCACTGTGTTCTGTCGCACTCGCACCTACGACTTTTGCACAAAGTACACCACAAGTAACTCAGATTGGTGCTTGTTCCAAAGGTACAGACGGCAAATTCTGTCAAGCTTTCACAGCTGGTCAGTCGGTTAACCCATCAACAACATTGACAAAAATCAATCATAAAGCAGCACTGGTTCTGAATCCTGAACTCGCCAAATTTATGGATGAAACAGGTCAGCTGTATGGTTTTGATGGTTACCTAGTTATCCACGTGGGTTAACCAGTTTACGAAATTATTTTACTATCCCTATGCTGTTCTAACGGCAAGGGGTAGTTTTTATTTAGGATGAATCCAAACAACTATCATCCAAAGAAATATAAGCGGAAAAAGATTTAAAATCGGGACAGCGTAGCCTATTCCGGCCACTATAAACATCAATCCTTTTAATCCTCCAGCTGTACCAGAAAGTGATTTAATTCTCATTGCGGTGTACATGAACCAAGTAAGGATCAACTGCATTAAACCAAGTAAAAATACTAGTGCAAAAGGTGTAATAAATAGTAATAGAGGGTCGAAATTTATACCAAACAGTTTGAAAGCGCCGGCAATAATATCCGAACTAAACTGAAGCACAATTTTTCCAAATTCATACATCGCACCACCGATGAAAGGTATTTTTGTTATTGTCTCTGCAGCCAGCATTGCTGCATAAGCCATTCCTAACCCCGCAGCACTCATCACTGCCAGTGGCATCTGAAACGTTAAATACCAAAACATCGCCCAGCTGCCGATCCAAGCGTTGGCAGTAGTCACTCGGACGCGGGCTGCTAGATAAGCTACTGGTTTGGCTGATTTTTTACCGGCTTTATAGGCAAATCGTTCGGTTCTTGAAGCTTGTCTGGTGTTACCCCAGGGGCCACTAACGGTCGCTTGCTGTGGGTTGTTGTAGATGACGTTTACCTTTCTTGATGGTGATACCTGGTTTCTCCGTTGATATTCTCCAGCGATACCTGCCTGATCGTAACTATCGGTAAATTTGTCGCTAGTAGACTGAGCACTCTGGTATGCTTTCCAATTCTCTTTTATTTCTGGAGCGTGCTGCCCTCGCTGTGGACCACCCTGTTTACGCTCGCCAAAAATACCACCAACACTGGTCTTACTCTGCATACTCGCGTTACGGGTGCTGTCCATAGCCATTACATTCTTAGTGTACTATACCGAACTCGTAGCCAACGCTATATTTATGCCCCGGCAGCTTTGAGCTCTTCGCGGGCTTTTTTGATCTCGAGTAGTTGGGATGGGTCCGAAGTGATGATTTGGTCTTCGGTGTAGCTGGCGATGATCTTGATAGCGACGTGCTTGAGGCCAGCAAAAAAGATCCCTTCCCCGACGTTTGATTCAAGTAGCAGGAACTTCTCTTCATCGGTGAGGTTGAAAGTTTTTTGGATGTTATCGATTGCGGTCGGTGATTGCTTCATCAATAGTTGGATTGATGAGTTGGTGATCATCGGCACACCGTAGGGCGAACGCAAAAAGTCGTCTACGTCTTGGGTGATGGTGGCGATCCCGAGGTAGTACTTTCGACCTCGTTTGGCGAGTGAAAATAGGAACGACGCGGTGTCTTCACTTTTCATCATCCACCAGGCTTCGTCGATCACCATCAATCGCTTCGCGAGCCGCCGCCGTACGCTACCCCAGATGAAGTTGGTGATGATGTACATGGCGATGGTTTTGAGCTCGTCTTCCATATCGCGCAGACTGAACACCACGAACTTTTGGTTAATGTCGACGTTGGTTGGTTGGTTCATAAACCCAGCCCAGGTACCGCTGGTGTACTTTTGGATGCGGGCGATTAGTGATGCGCTGCCTTCCATCCCGGCCAGCACCATTTCAAAGTCTGACAGCAGTGGTGGTTCCATTTCGCGGAAATCTGTATCACCGGTGATGTCCTTCAGGGCATAGGTTTCTTGCACGGCTAGGTCGATGAGGGTCTCTTCTTCTGGCATCAAGCCACCAAGCATCAAGCGAAATAGCCCAATTAGCTCGATGATGTGGGTGCGCAGTACGTCACGCGGGTCTTCGTCCGGCGCTGGTGGTGGGAGGTCAAATGGATTGACGTGGTGATTGGATGATAGCGAGATATTGAAAAATCTGCCACCGGTAGCCTCGGCCAAGTATTCGTATTCGCGTTCTGGGTCGAGTACGATTACCTCGGTCCCAAACATAAGCGACCGCAAGATCTCGAGCTTCAAACCATATGACTTCCCTGCGCCTGAAGTCGCAAAGGTTACCGAGTTGTAGTTGGTCAAGCTGTACCGGTCAAAGAGCACCAACGAGTTGTTGTGCCGATTGATACCGTACAGAATCCCCGTGTCTGACGTGAGGTCAAACGAAGTGAACGGAAAGAAGCTGGATAGTGGTGATGAGTTGAATTTGTTATGGACTCGCAGAATATCGTCATTAAGTGGAAAGACACTCTTGATACCTTGTTCTTGCTGGAACAAGGCTGGTTTAATATTGATTAGTTTAGAATCAAGCATTCCCTTAATGTCGTTTTCAACCTTGTTGATAGTTGATTCGGTATCGCCGTAGATAGAGATATAAAATCCCACATCAAACAGTTTTTCCTCGGCCTGCATCAGCTTGTCACGCAAGTCTTCGAGGTTACGATATGATGCCTCGAGTTGGGGGTCGCGGACTTCGCCTCGTTCGGCTTTCATATTGATCTGGCTTTGTACCTCGGCAACTTTCTTTTGGAATTTCTTGAGGGTGTCGGCGGTGTCAATTGGGTGAATGAAAATAGATACGTCGATTTCTTTGGCCAGGTTGAGGATTGGTTCGATCCAGCCATCGTTTAAGTATCGTGGATATGACACTGCGTAGTAGGTACGGGCATTGATACCGCTGATACTAATCGTGCGAGGGTTGATTTGGATGGCTGAAGGCGCAATGACATCAGTCAAGTTCAATAACTGATCCTCGAGTGCTGGATTGTCGTTGTTTTGCTTGGGTTGTAGAAAGTCGAGTAGTGCCATAATTATGATTGCGTTTGTGGAGCAGAGCCAGCTGGATCGCCCGGGTTATATAAGTGGTAGTACAGTTCGACTAAATCATCCTTTTGTAGTGTCATGGTCCGCACCCCTACCCCAGCGAGCCCTTGGACGACCATCGCTGCTCGCTGTTCGAGCTGCAGTCTGTGTTCTTCAAATTGTTGGTCGGTGCTTGATACGTTTGAGCTAGAGCCGCCAAGAAACTTAGAAAAGCCTTTTGACATGTTTAGTTTTGTTGGTGAGTACGGGATAACCACAAAGAAGCTTTTACTCATCACGTCATATTCATCGGTAAACTTGGTAATGAAGCCGATGTATTCTTGGAGCTGGATGCGCATTAGGTCGTTGTCTTGGTTTTTGTTGAGACCGTGCAATATTTCGATATAGGGTTCGATATTCAGCTTGCGTGACTGGACATAAATTTGCAGTGAAAAATCAACCGTGTTGAGGAAGTTTTGAAACTGCTGCAAAATTGCTCTTTGTTCGTCGAGTGATTTAAGTGCAAAGTTAACCGATGAAGCTAGCACCACCATAAGCATTTCACCATTCTTTTTAATCACTACGTTTTCACGGATATCTTTGATGGGGACGAAGTTTTGTGTTGCGGCTTTTTGGTTTGGCATATTATTGTTCTGGTTTTTGGAGAGCTTGGAGCTCGAGTTTCCGGGTCAAGGAAGTGATACTTTTGTGATTGGTGCCACGATTACTGGCTGTGATTACTGGTTCTTGGGTCTTTTTGACTGTTTGTCCATTGTAGATAACGTTGGCCTTTCGGTGCCAGAGATATAATTTGTCCTTGGTGATGTAGTTGTATACCGCCTCGAGGAAATACGAGAAGGGTCGGTTGTTGATCGGATAAAACGACAACGCTCCAGCTACCAACGCCAGAGGGATACCAAGGATGATGGCTAGCAGGGTCGGCAAGATCAAAAACATCACCACCGCCGCTCCTATCCCGCCACCGAGGTACACAAATTGACGCCAGGTCAGTGGGCCAAAGATTTTGTCTTCGATCTCGATAAATTGTGGAACTTCAAACCGCATAGATATTTCTAGTATACACTGCAGCTGATAGCTATAAGCTAGGTTTGTTCAGTACCCCACCGGGCGTCTGGATTTTTATCTTTAGCAGTAGCGTTGCGATCAAGCAGGTCAGCTTGGCTGGCGCCAGTATGGGTGGGTTCGTCGGTGGGTATTGCCCTCTTCACTTCCATGTCGTGTGACATGGTGCGAATTGGTTGCATTGATGCCATCGCCGCTTCAGCTTCAGCGATTTCTGAGGCCAGGGAGTTGTCGTTTGTAGGATCGGGGTCAGCCTCACTGTTGATTGGAATGGCAGTAGCAGAAGTTTTGACTGGTTCAGGTTGATCGAGTGGCGCCAAAAAATCAAGCACGTCAGCCGTGATCCGCATCGCAGCTGGTCGTTCAATCTCGAGTCGTTCCACTAGAAGTTCAGGTAACTTTTCTTGTGGTACCAGGCCAAGGATGACATCACCAACAGCGATTAGGAATGACATTCGTACATCAGTATCAATTAATCCATGGTTTTTTCCAATGCCATACAATGCTTCCCCACTTAATGGTCCTTCGTACAAAGATTTCTGCACCTCAGAGGAAGATTCATATGCTTGGTCTCGTTGTTCATCAGTAAATCTCATAAGCGCATTATATTATTTCAGCAAGAAGTCTTCCTGTACTTTCTTAGTGTCAAGATATGAAGCCATCTTCGGGTCGATTGCACCAGTCATTAGTTCCTTTGCAAGATTAGATCGTTCGTCAGCGCTCATAGTACCCTTTCCTTGGTTAGCAACCCGTGCGATTGCTTTCATTGCATCAACTGTCATATTCTTACCTGCGTCAGTCAAAGTTCCTGTTGTTACATTGTAGAAAGCATCGTATGGAAGCTTACCAATAGTTTCAGCGTTTCCTTTAATAAGTTTGTTGCGCTGTTTAGTAATAAAGTCAGCAGCATCAGGCCCGGTAACGGTTGCGGCAGATGCGCTAGTAACCTTACCTTCACTATCTCTAGTTTCGGCAGCAATACGGCCATTTGATAGTATGCTTTGGACACCCGCAGTACGAGTTTTCTTAAGTTCATCAAATTCTGATGAAGTTAAATTGCCTGAATCTTTAATAGCATCCATTGATTTTTCTGATAGCTGACTAGCAATACCTTGTGAATTAAGGCGATTGAAGTCAATATTACTCTTTTCTTCGTCAGACATACTTTCGATTTCTTTAGATAGTTCTTCGATTGCAGCTGTAAGTTCTGTAGCAGAAGCGTTAGATTTTGCAAAGGTGTCTTCAATATCTTTAAATACCGCATCGTCTCGCTTAGAGCCGATATCCTTCATTTGAGCATTTGAGAATTGTCCGGTACCGGCTATTTCTTTCATCTTTGTTCTATTGACTAATCCTGCCTTCATAAGTGACTGAAGTTCATCGGGATCAAGTTTCTGTAGTTCAGTAATAGACATCTTACCTGTAAGTTTCTTAACTTTGTTCTTTGCATCTTTTTTTGCTGCTTTCCTTGCTGCTTTTTCAGCGTCAGTTGTTCCTGGCATCTTACCAGCTGTACTCAAATCAGTCCTCGCTTTTGCAAGGTCCTCAGCTCGTTTAAACTCGGTAGACGTAGTGTTTAGCGTTGCTTGCTCAGCATTTACACGCGTTAGTCTGGCTGCTCTAGTCTCTGAACCAGCCACTGTGGCAGTGGCTACTCTGTCTAATGCAGCTCCAGTAGTGCGTTCAGAAGTTCTTGCGCGCCATCGATCAAATTTGCTATCACTCTGAGATAGCCGAACGTTTCTTCTTCTTAACGCCTCGCGCCCACCTTGACCTACGCGGTTGACACCATAAGAGGTAACAAGTCCAGCTGTGTTGCGAGCCGCAAATCTACGACCACCTTTTTGTAGACTGTTACCCACCTTCATCACCCCACCAGCACCATCAGCACTCATTTTACCAGCTACTTGAACAGCGGCGATTAGGAAGGCACAAGAGAGGATGAATGCCGGTAGGATATCACCGAGCGAACCAGTGGTCATACCGTCTGCACTAAGTTGAAAGTTATTTACCATTGATCCACGGTCTCCAAAAAAGTTTTGTAGAATTGTTCCTGCAAAAAATAGCAATACAATATAGACTGGAGCATAAAATGCACGACCAAGGAATCCCTTCCAGTATTTGCCAGTCCAGCCCTGCATACCGGGAAACACCCAGCCTAAGAACATAAATGGTGAGAGCACCATAAATATAGATAGTGCCACAAACCGAATGATCAACATTATCCCCCCAGCGGCAAATACAAAAGCCGCTACCAGATAAAATATCGCGCTTCCAAATATATAGGACCAGGCAGCGTTCTCATTGTTTCTGACACCAAAACTTACATCAAGTGTGCGCGGGATACCCATATGGGCAAAAAAAGTATTAGCCACTGCTACTTCGCCTTTAGTTATATCACCACCAAGTACACTTTCCTCACCTTCTCTGATCGGAAAGGCTTCTTGGGCTATCTCGCTAGCTAAACGGTTACTAAAATCAACCACAAACTTACTGATGAATAAACTGAAGTTTACCAGTAGCGCTGCCATGATTAGTGAAACTAGTGTTTGTTTGGCTCGAGAGTTTCCACTATCGAGGATCATTTGGAAACCAATCCAGATAAAGCCAAAAATGAATAGGATGTTAAAGAAATCGCGAACAAGACTCCATAGCTCATTGACTGCCTGACCGACACCTTGTGAGTTAAAAGCCGTACCAAAACCAATAACAAAATTATTGATTCCAAAGTCAAGCAATATTCCTGCCCAACCAGTAAGGGTTCCAAATAAGTTAACAACTATCGAGTACAAGATTGCTTTTAAGCCAGACTCCACAAATGAGTCGGTTGCAGGTGGTTTTTCTGCAGGAGGAGCTGGATCTGAAAGACCTCTCCACGACGCGGCCTCCCTGGCGTTTTGAGAAGCACTGTCTGTAGTAAAGGTTGTCACATTACCATCAGCGTCGGTAGCAGTTACTGATTGTTGGAATTCGATAACTTCCCCAGTCGTACCATTTATAACTTCATTTACAGGAGAAAAATCACCAAAGAAGCCAGGGGCGTTTGGGTTACTTGGATTGTTTGTGTTAGTAACGTTACCACCCCCGGGAGGGTTCTGAGCTGGTGAATTAGGATCTAGGGTATCCTGTGCTTCTGCAACAAGTGCTGGAGTAAGTAACATTAGTCCAGCCAGCACCACAAAAACTACTTTGGTGCTCCAGGTAGTTGTTGTGAGGCGGGTAAACATGAGTGGGTGTTGTGACTAAGGTTGAGAAGTTATGGTAATACCTAGGTCGGCTGCTAGATCAATCCATTGCGGATCGGTTGGGTCAACTGTGGAAGTTGATTCGATGTCTGCTAGTAGATTAGTAATATTGGTAGTTCTAGTTGGTGTCGGCTGATCGATCTCAAGTTCTGTCACTAGGGCTGAATAGTCATTTCGATCCCTTAGAAGCTCTGCTTCAGAGGTCGTTGTGAGTCCTGTGTATTCAATCAGGATCTGTACTTGACGCTCAGCTGATGCGTCAGGGTATTCGAGTGTTAGACCAATCAGAGTGCGGAGGTTATTCTCGGATACTGCTAGTTTCTGATCTATTTCTACCACCGCTGTTAGCGCTTGTTGCCTTTCGTTGGCTGGAATAGTCAGGTTGTTGCCTGCTATCACAAAGCTCTCTCGGTACGTAGCAAGCATATCTCGATACTCAATTTCTAGTTCAATTGCGTCGGTCAGTGTTTCTTGGGCAGACCCACTTGACCCACCGTCAAGGATTACTTGGTCTGCTTCATCGACTAGTTCATCTAGGTAAGAACCGTCATAACCACTGTATGAGTAGCCAGTACCGCCAGATAGCCCAAGAAGTCCAGCGACACCGGTCAAAGCTTGGTTAGCTAGCTGACCAAGTAGCGCCGATACAAGTTCATTGATTTCGTCAGCCTGAATGAGTGAGTCTTGACCAGCACCTAAGGCTTTGTTTAGCTGATCGGCAATTACTCGTCCAGGCTTGCTGATAGAACACTGCTGACCGGCGCTGTCACCACCAACTGATTCACAGATCTTTTGTGAGAGGAAACCATCACCCCAATTTACCTGGGTAAGTTCTTGACCTTGAGCGTTGATCAGACGAGCTCGGGCGGTTACCTCGGCGTTAAGGGTGGCCCCATAGGGAGTGTAAGTCTGTGGAGTAGAGGTAATTTGCAGCCAGTCTGACAAACCATTTCCTGGATCAACTCCAGAGATAAACCCTTCGATGTTGTCAATTACTCCCGTGAGAGTACAGGTGGGTGCTGACTGTCCAGTTGCTCTTCCTTGGGCGTATTGCATCGCAACTGAGACTTGTACGTCTAGCCTAAACGGTGAACAGATAAAAGATCCAATGTCACCTAGCTCATTTTCAATAAACCGCCCGATTTCTTCATCGGCAATATTAAGTAGGAAGCCTTTGAGGTCAGTTACAAAGGCAGGACTTCCTTGGAACCCAGAGTTAACCCAGTTGATGAGGCTCCGCACCATTCCCGATACAATTCGCTGGGCGATTGCCCATCCAAGTCCATCAAGTACATTCTCTTTAATCCAGTTACTACTGACTGCCCCAGCGGTGACTGTGTTAATCGCATTTCCTGCTCCTAGTAAGACGTTGTTTGCCATCTGAGTGAATTCAGTTGCAACCGCGCCACCAGCCTCGGCTTGGGGTACATGACTACTTGGTAGCTGCGGTACGTAGGTCATTGCAAACCCAACCACAACGAACAACATCGCGACCAGACCTTTTTTGAGTGTGTTAAAAAATGAATCCATATTATTATGATTTATATTCAGGGCTAAAAACAACGAATAATAACGCTGGATCACTTGGTTTTACCAGTGAAGCATACGGTACTAGTGCTTCGTAGATATTTTCAAGCGCAAATCCAAGCCCGGCTGCATCGTCTTCGTAGCGTTTGATACGCATCAGGGCAAAGGCTGGATCGTCACTAGTGAGCGCCATTGCTTCAATGTCTTTGTGGATTGCGTGATAGGTGTTGATCAAGTCCAAGTGTTCTTTTACTAGAAACGCTGGAACAGGAATATTAAGAGTTGTATCACGCATTTGTTGATAGGTGTTTGACAGCGCGTTGAGCTCCCCTATTCTGCTTAGGTTTTCGTTAGTAACAATATCGTACAAGATAAATAATTCACCCTCGGTGATTTCAGCTTGGTCGTTGTTAGTGATAGCGAGTGCCAACGTATTGGCATAGGTGAGGATATCGTTGTCATCCCAGTTATTTAGAATGGTGATGTCGGGTGTGTCGTAGAGCTCATGTGCCGTTTGTTCCGCTAAAACATCGACGGTATTTTGAATCACTTCCTCTCGACTGCTACCAAATGGGCCATAGGTCTTTGAGCGAAGATACCCCTCAATGAAATTAACTCCCATTTGCCCAGTGAGTGTATCTGGTGGTTCGTAGGTTGTTTCAGTTTGAGCTAAGACAATTGGTTCGTTGGTTACAAATGCGTCACGCCAGTCTTCAATACCGTTTTGATCGCTATCCGCCACAACAATTGCTGCTCGTGGGGTGGTTTCGGCTGCTACCACCGAGGCAGTTTGCTGGGTAGAAAAGCGGCTACTACCAAAATTACTGAGTGTATAAGCTCCAGCCACTAACGCGCATCCGACGATACCCGCACCAATTATCCGAGGGTTGTTCATCCCTTTCATATACATAACAGTATAGCAGCAGTGGTAGCTGTACTCTGGAGCTTATGAGACTTTTTACCTTGATCTGTGGACAATCTAGGCTGATTATTCAGCCAGGTTATCAATTAAGGTAATAAATTGCTCGATTGAGAGGTCTTCGGCTCGAATCGTTGGTACGATGTCCATCTTTGAAAGTTGATCTACAACTACCTCTTTACTAAATAATGGTCGTAAATTACTCGCAATTTGTTTCCGTTTTTGACCAAAAGCGGCGTGCAGCGTGGTAAAAAATTGTTCGGTTGAAATTGTCTGTAGACGATCTTTATTTATATTGTGAATTGCCACAATCGCTGAGTCGACCGCTGGAGGTGGAGTAAAGTGTCCACGTTTGACAGTACATATATATGAAGGGTCGCCAAATATTTTGACGGACATAGAAAGGATGGATTCTTTGGTGTCGCGAGCAATCCGTTCAGCAACTTCTTTTTGTACCAGAAATACCAAATCAGTTGGCTGGATGCCTGATTCCAAGCACTGGCGGAAGAGGAGGCCAGAAATATAGTAGGGAATGTTAGCAATAACTTTGAACTGTTGGTCGGCTAAACCAAACGCTGCCATATCGAGCTTGCGAGCGTCGTGGTGAAAAATGGTCAGTTGTTTATCAGCGATTTCCTGAGCAAAGGTTTCCTGAAGTGATTCGATGGCTCGGCTGTCTGCTTCGACCGCCACCACTGTCGCTCCCCGACTGAGAATCTCTGCTGTGAGGACTCCGGTCCCAGGGCCGATCTCGAGCACAATATCACCAGCAGCTACGTTACCGGCGTCACACATTTTTTTCGGCACGAAATCACTGTTGAGAAAGTGTTGGCCGAGGGATTTTTTATGTAGGAATTTATCTGGCATGTTTTGTTATCATATAGACATGAAACCACTTGTCTACATAGTACTGGCAATAATGCTGATGGTTGCCACTATCTTTGGATACATGGCATATTCTTTATACGGCAATCCTTGCGAAGAAGTGATGCAGGCTGACGGGACAGTGGGATACGTTTGTATTTAATCTAGATACACCGTCGTTTCGTAGCCACTACTATTCCCTCCCCCGAACCCACCCGGCTCAGCCGCCTCGACATGTTCTTTGCTGATGTCGTTGATAAACGATGAAGGAAGATTAACTTTTTGTTGGCCAAAGATGGTGCGCATGTGCGCGTAGGTGAGGAAGATTTTTTTCTCGGCTCTCGTTAACGCTACATAGAATAAGCGGCGCTCTTCTTCGTTGTCGGTCTTGCCGTCATCAAGGCGCTCGTGTGGGAAGAGTCCTTCCTCAAGGCCGGTGACAAACACGTATGGGAACTCCAGACCTTTGGCAGCGTGGATGGTCATCAAGCGAACCGCGTCGAGCTCTTCTTTATTTTTGATCTCGTCTTGATCACTTTGCAACGCCGCAGTTTCAAGTAGCATCTCGATAGCTTCTTCTGGATCAACTGTGTCAAAGCGACTAGCGAGGGTGACAAGCTCGCGGAGGTTTTCGATGCGCTCCATGGCTTCCTCGGTCCCCTCTTCGATAAACGCCCCTTCAATACCAGATCGCTTCATGATGAATTTAATCGTGTCCGAAAGTTTTTTCTCGGTGGCTGCCTTGGCGATGTCCATCATGATCTCGTCAAACTTTTGCACTTTGGCTGTCGCGCCAGCGTTGAGCTGATCACGTGCACCACTGATCACTTTGAGCATGGTGACTTTTCCAATCCCACGAGCGGGTGTATTAATCACACGGGTAAGGTCGGCGTTGCTGCCGGGGTTGAGCGCAAGTCGTAGGTACGACAGTACGTCTTTGACTTCACGTCGTTCAAAGAATTTCGTCCCCAGTAGCTGGTATGGTACTTCGAAATTAAG
>Ga0307933_1001944_pt1 | contig 14785 bp, 13 predicted proteins | sample OrgLakmetageno88_FD_201811 | JGI IMG/M metagenome (GOLD analysis project Ga0307933, IMG submission 201811) | Saline water microbial communities from Organic Lake, Antarctica - #88 | ecosystem: Environmental > Aquatic > Non-marine Saline and Alkaline > Saline | place: Antarctica: Organic Lake...
CTCTTCCGACATTTTCAAGACGTAGTCGCCGAAATTGGCGTTGAGAAGTCGAGGGTTCGAACCCGCCGCGGGTTTGACGCAGCGCAGCGAAGATGGCGAAGCAATCCCGCCTTCTCCGCCATTTTCAAGACCTAGTCGCCGAAATTGGCGTTGAGAAGTCGAGGGTTCGGACCCGCCGCGGGTTTGACGCAGCGAAGCGAAGATGGCGAAGCAATCCCGCCTTCTCCGCCATTTTCAAGACGCAGTCGCCGAAATTGGCGTTGAGAAGTCGAGGGTTCGAACCCGCCGCGGGTTTGACGCAGCGAAGCGAAGATGGCGAAGCAATCCCGCCTTCTCCGCCATTCGACGCGCTACGCTTGCTCATGGCAGGCCAAAAAAATTTGGTATTACATTAGATTATGAACCTGAATTCAGAAGTTAGAGGTCAGAGAACAGAGGTCAGCCACTGGGAATCAGCCACTGAGAGCGATATCGAGCCTCGCCACTTTGGCGAAGCTTGAAATCCCATAACTCCTTGATAATCAGATCTGCCCTCTGGCATCTGTCTTCTGACTACTCTTTCTAGGATGAACGGCTCTTGGATACGCGACCGCCTAAAGGCGGGACTCCAACCCGGTCAACCCGCCCAGTCACCGCTCGCAATCAGTGTGCCGCCATGCCGGGCCGCCGTGGCAGCCGTCATTTCATAAGCTCAGCATAAACAGGTTGGAGTCCCGCCTTTAGGCGGCAGCGTTTGAACCTGAATTCAGAAGTTAGAGGTCAGAGAACAGAGGTCAGCCACTGGGAATCAGCCACTGAGAGCGTTATCGAGCCTCGCCACTTTGGCGAAGCTTGATATCCCATAACTCCCGGATAATCAGATCTGCCCTCTGTCTTCTGACTACTCTTTCTAGGATGAACGGCTCTTGGATCTGCGACCGCCTAAAGGCGGGACTCCAACCCGCTCAACCCGCCCAGTCACCGCTCGCAATCAGTGTGCCGCCATGGCAGCCGTCATTTCATAAGCCCAGCATAAACAGGTTGGAGTCCCGCCTTTAGGCGGCAGCGTTTGAACCTAAATTCAGAAGTTAGAGGTCAGAGAATAGAGGTCAGCCACTGAGAATCAGCCACTGAGAGCGATATCGAGCCTCGCCACTTTGGCGAAGCTTGAAATCCCATAACTCCCTGATAATCAAATCTGCCCTCTGGCATCTGTCTTCTGACTACTCTTTCAAGGATGAAACGTCCAGATGGGTTAAAGCGCGTCGGATGCCCTGAGCCTGTCGAAAGGCTTTTGTGGCAAAAATTTGCCACAATTCAGGGGTATATATTTTCCCGCGAAGAAAGGTTCAAATCCTGTCGGCCCGACCATGAGAAGCCACCAAATCCCCCACTTGGTGGCATTTTTTTGCCCAATAACAAGCTAATCACCATAGACTTCCAAAGCTTCAGCTGTTTTTGGGTCAAAAGTGCCAGAAGTTGTCATTCTGTGTCTTTCAGGTCAGATAGGGTGACGATAAGCCTACCCCCTCCCTAAATCGCCTGAGTTATCGTTTGTATGATACCGATTCGATCTTTTCCCGACTCCTCATCAAAGCTCGCCAGCTTGCGGTTCCAGCACAGCACCAGATCATGCTCCAAATGAGAGAAGGCTTTGAGTTCTCTGTTGCGGAACTCTCCTTCGGCGAGCTCCTCAGAAGCAATATGCGGTAAGATGGCAGCGACTCCAAGTGTGCGGACAGCTTTGGCCATCATTGGATAGGATGAGCATTTGACTGAAAAACGCAAAATGACCCCAAGATCACGAGCTAGGACTTCAAGGCACTGATTGTAACGTCCTACGCCTTCCATCCCTACAAGTTGGATACTGTCAAAAATAGAAGCATCTTTACCTGGTGGGAGCTTGAGTGCTTTAGGGAAAAAGATTTTGAAGCTTAGCTTGCCAATGGATTGAGAACCCAAGTCTGCATGTAGATCCTGTTTCCGAATTATACCGTAGTGCAAATCGCCATACAGCAACTTTTCGACGATCTGATGGGTGCGCAGATTTTGCAGAGTAAAGTTCGCTCCAGCAGTCACCTTTTTCAAAGCTTCCATCTGCGGAAGTATCAACCACTGGACGATACTGTCACCCGCTCCGATTTGGAGATCGCGCTGATCCATGAGCGACTCCTCCGCAAAGTCTTCAAGGGAAGAGTAAAACTCCTTAGTAATTCTAAGTAAGCGCGCCCCGGACTCAGTCAGTTGCAAGGTTCTGCCATGCCGCTTAAAGAGCTCCGTCCCAAAATAGGCTTCCAGCTCTTTGATTTGCCGACTAAATAACGATTGTTTGTTACTGTCGTCTTGCGCAGCCTTTGTGATGCTGCCAACTTCGGCGACCATGCAGAAGTTTCTCAATCTATCTAAGGACAGCCCGTTTTTTGCAGTTAATAGCTCATTCATGACTCTACAGTCAGCAATTATACAATTATAGCACTACTTTTATTTATGAAATTTGGCATAATGGGAGGAAATAAATGACCAAAAGAACCACAGAAGCCGATGCGCGTATCGTAATCGATGATGCGCTAAGAAAGAGCGGATGGGATCCTGCGGACAAATCTCACGTGCTCACAGAACATCCAGTCAAAGTAAAATCAGCCCCCACTGGCATCCTCGCTGAAGGTGACAGTGATGCCGCCATTCTTCTCGACGACAGTGATGTCATTCCAACCGGTCGCGCTGATTACGTGCTCCTCGATCAAAAGGGCCGTCCTCTTGCGGTGGTCGAGGCTAAGAAGAACGCGATCCAGCCTTACACGGCCAAGAAGCAAGCTCTTCCCTATGCGGAGTCGTTGGGTGCGCCCTTCATCTTTTTAACCAATGGCGAGATCATCTATTTCTGGGACTACCAAAACGACGACGCCCGAATCATCAACTCCTTTTACTCCCGCCGAGACTTGGAGCGTCTGGTCTATATGCGGGAGCATCGCAAGCCACTGGCCGAGGTGCCGATCAAAGAGCACTACTTGCGCAACGGCGAAGCTCGCCAACTCCGCCCCTATCAGGTGGATTCAATGAAAGCCATCGACCACGGCCTAGAGCTCAATAAACGCCGCTTCCTGATCGAGCTGCCTACAGGCACGGGTAAAACTGACCTCGTCGTGCTCTATCTCAAGCGTTTGCTTAAAGCAAGCCTTGCCGAACGCGTCCTATTTCTAGTGGATCGCGATCAATTAGCAAAACAGGCAGTCGAAGCTCTCGATGACTTACTTGGAAGTGATCACGATGTTTACTGGAGAAAAGCGGGGGGTATTCGGCGAGAGTCTCAAGTCACCGTCTCACTCCTACAAACGATGATCGGCTGCTACGATGAATACAGTAGTGGATATTTCGATGTAGTCGTTTGCGACGAAAGTCACCGTTCCATTTACGGTGCATGGCAGCTTTCGCTGACACACTTCGATGCGATCCAGATTGGCCTGACCGCGACGCCAGCGGAATACATCGATCGTAACACCTACAAATTCTACCAGTGCAAAGAAGGCAAACCGACCTTCTCTTACTCGATACGAGAAGCCTTTAAGAATAAGCACCTTGCGCCCTACAAGTTTGCGACAGGGATCACAAAGCTTTTGTCCGATGGCGTTGAAGACGGTGAAGAATCTTACGACCCCGCTGCTTTTGAGCGTAAGTGGACCAATGAGGACACCAATCGGAAGATGATGGCTGAGTTTGATCGACTCGCCCATGCATCCTACCAAGAGCAAGCTCCCGGGCAGAAGACAGGTCCCGGAAAATCCATCGTTTTCGCTATTTCCAAGCAACACGCCGCTCGACTCGCTCAATATCTCAACGAACTGCACCCCGAGCATAAGGGCAACTACGCGAAGGTCATCACTTCCGATGTTCAAGATGTAGGCGAAGAGATCCGTCGCTTCAAAAAAGACACCTATCCGCAGATTGCCGTATCCGTCGGCATGCTCGACACCGGCTTTGACTGCCGCGAAGTGCTACACCTAGTGCTCTGCCGCCGAGTGCGCAGCCCGATTCTTTATCAACAAATGCGTGGTCGCGGCACCCGCACCGCGCCACACATCGATAAACGCTTCTTCGTGATCTACGATTTCTTCGGTAACCACGAATATTTCAACGACAGCGAGTCAGGCGAAATGTCAGGCAGCGGTCTTTCAGAAGGTGGCTCAGCTGGAGGCTCAAAACCAACACCTAGTGAGCTAAAGGAACTTGGCCTTGAAGATGAGTGGCTTAGTAAAGTGCACTACGTCGAGGTCGGCCCCAATGGGGAGCGCATCGACAAGGGCGATTACATTTCTAATTGGGAACAAGCCGTCCAAGCCAATGCCGAAGACAGCCCGATATTCCTAAAGATCAAAGCCGGTGAATTACTCACTGATGAGGAAGAGGCCGAACTGGCCCAAAGTCTCAACTCAGCACGCTTTTTCTTCAACGAGGATAACCTCAAGCAAGCCTACCGACGCCCGCAGGGGAATCTGATCGACTTCGTCAAAGCCGCCCTCGGCATGGAGAAAATCAAATCCCACGAAGAGGAACTTGCCGAAAATTTCCGAGCTTGGCTGATTACTCAGAAGCTGAATCCCAAGCAGGCCAACTACCTCAGTATGCTAAAGAATCGCGGCATCGCTCGCGGCCACATCGAAATCAACGACCTTTTTAAGCCGCCGCTCTCAGCCATGAATGCAGCCGCATTGGGCATCGAACTCTTCGGTGAAACGGGCCTAAAGTCGGTCATCGTTGATATTAACGAATCCGTATTTTCAAAAGAAGCATAAAAATTAGACAATGAAACGTATCACTATCTCCCCAGAAATCCTCGAACGCTTCGAGCAACCCGAAGAAGCCACTGCGCTTATACAACGCTACGCTCAACGTATTACTGCTGCGCACAAAGATTTTGCCGACAAGACGCTCGCCATGCTGCATGTGGCGAGCAACGCACCGCAAAAGATTTCCTTAGAGTCACTCCGCTTCGAGCTCGAAGGCGTTTCGGCGACTATGCGCTCAGGGCAGGCCGCATGCCCAGAATCAGGATCCGGTCACGGTCCCGACGACGACCTCAGCAATTCCTTCAACGACAAGGAATCCACTTTTTTTGATGCTCCTACCTGGAGAGGCTAACACCATATGAACCAAGATTTAAGATCCCGCATCGACCGCGTCATCCGCACCATTTGGAGTGCTGGCAGCAGCGAGCCGACCGAATACATCGAACAGGCATCCTACCTGATCTACCTCAAGCTGCTCGACGAAGAAGAGAGCGACCGCGAGTTGCAGGCACGCCTCAATGGAGAAAAAGGCAATCAACGGGCACTCTACCCTGGGCAAGCCAAGCGTTACCGCTGGTCGCAGTGGCGCTTCAAGTCGGGCAACGAGTTGCTCAACTTCGTGCGTGACGATGTTTTCCCCTATCTGAGCTCACTCGTTAAAGAAGCCCCGCAGATTGCGCGCTACTTTCAAGACTCCCGTCTCACCATCAGCGATCCTACGATCCTGAAAACAGCCGTCGATGAGCTGGATCAGATCGAGTTCCGGAAACTCGGCCCCGACGTGAAAGGCGACATCTTCGAGTATCTGCTCCAGTTTATGGCCACCACTGAGGCGGCCAACTTTGGGCAATTCCGCACGCCCAAGCAGATTCGCAACTTCATGGTGCGCATGGTCGACCCCGACTATACCGACTCCATTTACGATCCCTCTTGCGGCACCGCAGGTTTATTGATCGACGCTGTCGATCACATCCTCGCTCGCTACTCGGAAGCACCCTCCGAATTCCCGATCTATGGTGAAAGCTGGTTGGCCAGCAACGGCTACGAGAGTCTTGAAGCAGCAAAGCAAAAGGTGCCCAATCTACAGACCTATCGCAAAGGTCCCGGGGATCTGCTTCCTGAATGGGATGTTTTAGAAAACGCAGTGTTCGGGCACGACGTCTCGCCTCGCTTGGTGCGTATCTCGATGATGAATCTCGTGTTGCATGGCTTGCGTGGGGCCAAAGTGCGCCGCGCCAATTCACTCTCCGAGACCGCAGGTCTCTCCGAGGACGAGCGTGATCGCCGCTATAAGGTGATCCTCTCCAATCCACCTTTTGCCGGTCAGTTGCCACGCGATTCGATTCGCTCGGACTTGCCAACCAATTCCAAGAAGACGGAGTTGCTGTTCTTCTCGCTGGTCATGGAAGCGCTGGCACCTGGTGGACGTTGTGCCGTGGTTCTACCCGAAGGCGTGCTCTTCGGCTCGACGGGCGCACATAAGGATCTGCGCAAAAAACTCTTTGACGAGTTTGAAATCCTCGCAGTCGTTTCGCTCAACAGTGGCGTCTTCAAACCCTATGCGGGCGTGAAGACCTCCGTGCTCATTTTCAATAAACCAGCCGAAGGTCAAAAGCCAAAACTCGATAAGGTCTGGTTCTACGATGTGACCAACGACGGCTACGATCCTGAAAAAGTCTCCGGCGGGGGGCGTGTCGAAACCGCTGCTAACAATCAAATCCCAGATCTGCTCGAAACATGGACGAAGTGGAAACAGTCTGGCTTCACCGAGGTGCCTGGCGTTGCGAGCGATGTCGTATTGGATGCCGATGCGCCTGAGCCTCAAAGCTGGTGGGCGGATAAATCCTTTGTCGCTGAGAATGAATATAACCTTTCAGCGGCCCAATATAAGCCACACCGAGCATCAACGATTTCTAAGGAATGCCCAATCGAGTTAATAACAGACCTCGAAGATCTAGAGAAAACGATTTGCACAAATCTAGGTAAATTGAAAGCAGACATTAAAAAATGAGCTGGGAATATACAAAACTTGGTGTTGTTGCTCCATCCAAAGCCTCAACAAAACCGATCAGCGGAAACGAACTTTGGCATCTAACTCTAGATCAGCTCGAAAGTCATTCGGGCCAAATTATCGAGAAAAAAATCATTGATCCTACCGGCAGACCCCCATCGACTAATCTTTTTGATAATGGGAATGTCTTATACTCAAAATTACGCCCATACTTAAACAAGGTTCATGTTCCAGTATGCTCGGGATTAGCAACGAGTGAGTTAGTGCCCTTGCGGCCAAACCCGCAAAAACTAGACCGATCATTTCTCAGTTACTTCCTGCGCTCTCAGAAATTCTTATCCTTTGCAACGGCATGTGTGGCTGGTGCGAAGATGCCTCGAATGGTAATGCGGAGATTTTGGGATTATGAAATCCCGGTTCCGCATCTCAAAGAACAAGCTCGGATCGTCGAGCTATTGGATCAGGCGGACGCCCTGCGCAAGCTGCGCACCCAAGCCGACGAAAAAGCTGCCCGTATTCTCCCCGCACTCTTTCATCATTACTTCGGGGATCCGCAGAATAATTCAAAAGGTTTTCAAAAATCTCCCCTTGGGGACTTAATCAAAGTCAGGAGCGGCAATGGGTTAACTGCCAAAAATATGAACACAAATGGAGGCATACCCGTTTATGGAGGCAACGGCATCAATGGTTATCATGATGAGTTCATGTTTGAGTATCCACAAATATCGATAGGACGTGTTGGGGCATATTGTGGAGCCGTTCATATTACTGAAGAAAGATCTTGGATCACTGATAACGCCCTATTCGTAAGAGAATACTCCGACACCTTAGTTTTGCGTTATCTAGCAGATGCATTACATTTCCTTGATTTAAATCGTTATGCTGGACGTGCAGGACAACCTCTAATTTCAGGCAATCGTATTTATCCGATTGAAATGCTAGTGCCCCCTATATCGCTGCAACAAGACTACGCAAATTGCGCGAAGCAGCTAACAACAACCATCAAAGATACAAGCATCTCCAAGCAAAAACTGGAGGACCTATTTCAACTCCTCCTTCACCGCGCCTTTAATGGCGAACTGACCGCGCAATGGCGAGAAGACTACATGAGTGAACTCGTCGAAGAAATGGCGATTCAATCCAAAAGCTAAAAATGAAATTTTTTGAATTAGCCGACAAACTGAAGAGAACTCCGGAGGAACTCTCGGAATGGCTCAAGAGTTCCCGCATCTATCAAGATCAAAAGGCACTACTGCCTGCTGAATTAACAGGCAAAGAGATTGACCCTTTCGTGGAAATGAGCAGCTCAGTGGAGGTTCTAATCATAAAGGAATTTGCTCGATCCACAAAGGCTTCAATTGAACGTTCGGCTGTAAATGCTCTAGGCATTTCACATTTCAAAGCCTTCGGCAGTGCTGAGCAAGCAATCCTGGTCAAACCGCTGACCTTCATTTTCGGCCCGAATAGTGCAGGTAAATCTAGTTTACTACACAGTTTGCTTTGGGCAGAAGATGCCTTTCATTCGGGAAAGCTCGATGTGATTCGGCCTAGACTTGCGGGCGACATGGTTGACCTGGGAGGCATTGGTAATGTCGTTCACCGCAAAGGTGCCGACGGTAATACCTTTAGTCTTCGTTACAGCTTCGCACCCGACCAGCTGAGTCAGGCTCTGAAGGCTGCCATTGGAGAGAGCAAAGCGATTCATCTTGAACTGACCGTTGATGCAGGGCCGCTAAGAGGGGACAGTTCTTTGGAGCCGACTTTTGAGCTACTGAATGCTGAGGGGGAATTGATGGAAGGCTTCGCTGAGGAAGCGTGTATCACCCGTTATGCAGTTTATATTGGAGACGAAGAAAAACCATTGTTACGTCTATCTAAACGAAGAGGGGGGCATTTTGTAGTCAACAACTTCGAGACACATCATCCAGATTTCTTCAAGCAATGGGAATCGGCTAAGCGTGGTTTTACTTTTTCAAATGAATTTACGATCTTTGAAGAAGCGGCCATCTATGAATTACTCTACTCGGCGATTGGCGAGATGGTAGTGGAAACGAAGCGAGTGTTGCCTGAACGAGCGTTTTATGCAGGACCACCGCTTAATGCTTCGGATGCAATCGCTGAGGTCAGTAAGGTGTCTGAACCGGGTTTTAGTGATTCTGCACCTCAATATGAAGCAGGCGATGTGGTAGAGAATTATGCTGCACATTTTGAGGACGACGAATACGAGCCAGAGCAACACGACTATATTGCAGAACCGACAGAGCCAGAAGAGCCGGAAATCGAAATTCCAAGTATCGCTGAAATCGAAGAAGACGATTATAGTTCAATCAAGCTAGAAGAAGCCGCAGGTGCCGTGCAGCTCTACGTTGAATCAACGATCAATACATTGGTGGCGGAGTGCACTAACATGCTCTTGAAATACTTACGAAATATAATCTATCTCGGTTCGCAGCGCGCATATCCTGAGCGCGGTTTCTCATTCACTTCTAAACGCGATGCGGATTGGCATGCAAACGGTGGTGAAGCATGGGATCTCTTGACAAAAGACGCTCAGCTGCGCGATCGCGTCAATACTTGGATGCAAGATGAAAAGCACCTCAAAGCACCTTATAAACTCGCGATGCGAAAATTCGTTGATGTTGAGAACGCATCAAGTCAGATCCAAGAAGCCCTGGATGCCCACTATAATCAGGCAATTAAGGGTGAAATCAACCTCGACGAATACACCTATAATGATAGTGACGAAGAAGGAGACTCATCCGTTGAGCTGCTACCACCAGCAATATAGTATCAAATATACTAAAGACACGTGATGTCGAAAGTTACTCGGACTTGTATCTGGTCGATACGCGTAGTGATACAGTCGTGAGTCATCGCGATGTTGGTGTGGGCATTAGTCAGATCATTCCGATCCTAGCAACCGCAATGAGCCTTAAAGGCAAAACGGTCGCGATCGAAGAACCCGAGTCGCATCTGCACCCGAAGGCTCAAGCCGAGCTTGCTGACGTATTCATTAACTCCGCGCTCGATGGAAAGAACAATAATTCCTTCATTATCGAAACACACAGTGAAACACTCTTGCTACGTGTCCTACGCCGTATCCGAGAATCGTCTTTCAATAAAAATAAGGATCGCCCTAAAGTGACTACGGACGATGTAGCCTTCGTTTACATCGATCCGATGAAGAACGGAGCGAAAGCAATTAACGTCCGTGTCGACGAACGCGGACGCGTGCTCGACCACTTACCCGATGGATTCTTCGAAGAGGGCTTTGACGAGATGTTCAGCAAATGATTTATAATTACTACATCGACCCTGAAGTATTGTCCGGTGAAGCAGGGAACAATGCCAGTGCACTCAACGTCCTTACGTTATTGCGTGGGATTTCGGAGAATGGGTTCATCTCAATCTTCAATGAACAAGGATTCTGGATAGGAGATGTAAATAAAGATGAAGACGATGGCAGTAATATTACGGCTGCCGTTAACCTCATTAGTGACCCAGACACCAAGAAGAGGATCAAGGGCATGCTAAAGCACTTAATGAGTCATAGGCGCATTATTGATGTCCTAGGAACACCAGAAGGATCTAAAGACCTCCTGAAGGCTGCACTTTTGAAAGCAGAATCAGAATGTATCAATGTCGCCATTTCAAACAGAACGGCGAAGGAGATGGGCGAACCAGCAGGCGATTGCTTGCTCACAAATCTGCATGACTATTTCATATCGGAAGTTGAAGATCAGCGCCGCAACTACGTGCAAGTTGGCAGTTTTTTCCATGGAGGTGAGAAGAATAGCAGCGAGTTCCTTGCAGAGCATTTTAAGTTCATAATGCAGCACGCACGAACGGTAGAGATCTACGATAAACTGATAGGCAAAGGAAGTGATAATTTCCGAGAGTCTCTAAAGCAGTTCCTTAGCTATCTTGAGTCGACAAACGGTGAGCCAAGTAAGTGCCTTGTTCGTATTCACGCCTCGAATCCGAACGAGGGAAGAATCAATAATTTAAAGAATTGGCTTCCGAATGGTACTCAACAGATACAAATCGAGCTAAATATATATGGCGAACCCGGTGATGACATTGAGTTTCACCACGACCGTTTTTTGGTGATTGATGATTTCGCATTCATGATTTCACGAGGCTTTGATTTCCTCGATACGTCAGGGATGAATAAAGATGTTAGCGTTGATTTTAAATCTAAGGATCAGGTAATGAAGTGCATCCGTAATATGGCTCAAAGTGGATGCACTACAGCATCCATAAGAATAAGATGAGCATTTGGGATACAGTGTCCGCGCTGGCAAAGGAGTTCCTCGGTGAAGCTCCAAAACCGCGTGTCAACTTATCCGAAGTCAGTAAACAAATAAATCGGCCAAAGAATACGACAAAGCAACTAGGGCGTAAGCAGTCCACCCCTAAGCTCAACATCGCCGACATTGAAGTCTTGCCGGAGTATCAATTTATACTGGAGGCGGTGAAGGCCGAGTGCCCCGCGCTCTTTGTGACGGGCAAGGCAGGCACAGGTAAATCAACGTTGGTCCACTTCCTGACGGCAAAGATTAAAAAGTGTGCCGTTGTTGCTCCAACTGCCATTGCAGCAATCAATGTCGGTGGCTCAACGATTCATTCTTTTTTCGGAATCCCACCGCGCACCTTGAACCCAGATGAAGCCTTTGATCCAAGTCGACACATGCGGCCAGTTTTGGAGAACTTAGATGTCCTAATCATTGATGAAGTTTCGATGGTCAGTCCGGACATCATCGACTGCATGAACAACTGCCTTCAATTGGTAAAAGAAAATACAAAGCCTTTCGGCGGAGTCCCCATGATATTTGTGGGCGATATCTTACAATTGCCCCCGGTCGTGAGCCAAAAAGACGAGAGTGTCTACTTCACTCATCGCTACGACAGTCCTTACTTCTATTCAGCAGAAGTCTTTAAACAAATCGAAATCCTCCCATTGGAACTGAAGAAGGTCTTCCGCCAGCAAGACGCATCCTTCATCGCGGCTCTCGATCAGATTCGCTGCAACAGGGATCATCAAGAAGCATTGCGATTGTTAAATGAAAAATGCGTCGGCAACGTTGGCAGTGAAGACGCTATTTGCTTGGTGCCCACGAATGCAGGAGCGAAGTCGATCAATGAGCATCGGCTAAAGCAATTGCCCGAGGCTCAAAGGTCTTTCGACGCCATATACGACGGCGATTTGCAGGCAGGCAGAGTTCGCTTTCCAGCTCCGGATCGCTTGAACCTAAAAGTTGGTGCGAAAGTAATCTTTGTAAAAAACAACAAGCCGACATGGCTGAATGGCACCCTCGGCGAAGTAGTGGCTATTGAGCAGAACTCCCTCCGAATCAAAATCACAGAGACTGGAAACATTGTCCCCGTCTCGCGTGTCGCGTGGGAAAAACTCAAATACAAATACAATTACGAGACCAAACGTATCGAGGCGCAGAAGATCGGGAGCTTCACGCAGTTCCCTATCAGTCTAGGTTGGGCAATTACGATTCACAAATCACAGGGAATGACGATGGATTCAGTCAAAATCGATCTAGGCCGTGGAGCATTTTGCACCGGACAAACCTACGTCGCTCTATCGCGCTGCCGCACGCTGGAGGGCATTACGTTATGCAAGGAGCTGATTCCAAGCGATATAAAGGCCGATGCGACCGTACGCGAATTTTACAAGCATCTAGGATTGTTGGAGGAGCCAGAGGCAACAACCAGTTAATGATTATAGAGGCAGGTTTCTTGTGATCATAGGACTATAAAAACACAAATGAAGGCGTATACTAAGGTTAGATGAAAGAAATGAATTTAGAAAGCGCCCAAGAAATTATCGCCCGCTTGGTTGATGGCCGTGATTTAGAAATGGGTGAAGCCGTTAAATCGAGTGGCCCCTTGCTGCCTCTATCAGTTTAGCAGGCCTTGTCATGCGCCTTAGAGTGCATCAAGGAATCAATCCGCTTGGAGGCTCGAAAGCAGAAGCTCCCCACGCGTGCAGGTGCCCGCTGGGATAGTCAGGAAGACAGAGTCATCTCAGCTGCTTTTAGTGGGGGTAAAGATGTAACAATCATCGCTAAACTCCAAGAACGCACTCGAGGCTCGATCCAATCCCGATTAGTTAAACTTGAGCTGATTCAATTAGCTCCGGATATAGAAACGATCGAAGAGTTGATTAGCGGTTCAACTGATTTTTTTAGGATTAACGTTTGATTTTTGTAGGCTGAGAAAGTGCTTTAACCGCAAATGCGGAGCAAAGCACGCCTAAACCAGGGTCGAGCAGATGAACTTCATCTGGCAATGGATCAAAAACATCAGCCATGTAAAATCCATTTTAATCCCCTTGCAGCACGTGCAGATTAGCCATCGAAATGCCGCTGAGCATGGCTCCGACGATGTCGAGGAAGCCTTGGTCGGTGCCGGCTAGATAGAGATTATCCAAATGGGTGCGGCCGTCTTTGACTTAGCATTCGTAGGGCCCAAGAAAAGTTGGCCCAAGTGTCCCGGTGAGGTATCTTACTTTGGTATGTTCCTGGTTTATGGCCTATTCGGCTTGAATGGCAGTGCCAGAGCGGTGGGGGGACTCATTTGTGAGGCACGGTTTCTATTTTTTTCAGATTCTCTAGTTTGTCCCACTGGTTCATGCATTATGTCTGTTTGCTGTGTTTGGCGTGCGTATGCCGCTATCCAATAATTTCATTTTTTCGAACATTTGTGATTCTGGCCTCTGTTTCTCAGAAGAAAAGGTGTCCCTCTTTAAAGTCTAAACTTGCTTGTTTATTATCAATTATCTATCACTATCATGATGAGAGTATTCCCATCATTATTGTTTGTTTTTTTAGGCACTGGTATATTTAATATCGAAGGTATACCCTCATCCCAAGAAATTGAGCAATATTTTAGCGCAGCGGAGGTCGGGGATTCTGCTGCGCAGTTTAATCTTGGTTTGATTTACTACAGGGGAAGTGGTGTGCTCCAAGATTACTCAAAGGCAGAGATATGGTTCAGTAAGGCTGCTGACCAAGGACTTGCAGCTGCTCAGTATAATTTGGGTGTAATGAGTTATGAGGGTCGATATGTCCCCAAGGCCAATATTGCCGCGGTTAAATGGTATCGCAAGGCGGGGGAGCAAGGGCATGCGGAGGCTCAGTTTAATTTAGGCTTAATGTATAGCCTTGGCGAGGGCCTCATTAAAAATAACAGTGAGGCAATCAAGTGGTATAAAAAATCAGCAGAACAAGGACATGGCGGGCCTCAGCAAAATCTCGGTACGGCCTATGCTACAGGTGTGGGCGTTGCTAGGAATTATATCCATGCTTGTCAGCGGCGATTTAAAAGTGGTGCAAAGCTGGCGGTTTGAAAGTGGATGTTTTTCTTCATTTTCTTCAGTGAATTTCTAAAAAGATCTCTTCTTCCTCGCTGTTCTTCAAAGTATGTTGATGTTGCTGAGTCCTGTTACAGAGGTGATTCTGAGGTGCATGAAAATCAAAACGGTAAAGACCTGCGAAGCCTGCAAGCAGCCATTTGAAGCGGATCTACGCACAGAGGGGCAGCAGAGATACTGCTCAATGCGTGAGTGCCAACGAGAGCGTCGTAGGCGCTCTCAGCGGCTCCGGCGAGCAGCGAAGTCGAGCTTGAATAAGCCAAGCGGCGAAATCTTAATCGGCGGAAATAATTACTCTAGGCTTCAGGCGGCTTCAACCGCGATTCGACAACTGCCTTACCGCTGCCCCGCATAAGCACTAGGCTTACGCGGGACAGCCATTCAGATTTCGGCACTACATGCGTGCGGTGCTTTCAACCTTTCGTTTGAAGTAAACATTTTTCAGTGGGTCGTGCTTGATGCCGAGGCCATTATAGATGCTCTTTTGGCTAAGGTTAGCGCTGGTGGTGTTTTTCACATAGACGCAGTGTCCATCATCTGTGTTAAAGGCGGTGACGACTCGGTCGTGCGAAGAAAGCAGATTCCTCACACTGTTCCAGGTATAGTTAAGCCCCGAGTCGGAGA